>WBZM01003244.1_pt1 | contig 12837 bp, 19 predicted proteins | sample 5204271 | NCBI WGS metagenome assembly WBZM01 (sample SAMN12344346, study PRJNA552823) | activated sludge metagenome | biome: Activated sludge suspended growth; feature: Nitrification reactor; material: Wastewater; isolation source: activated sludge from nitrification reactor of wastewater...
CGGACGGATCGCCCCCATAGGAGATGAGAGTACGTAGTGCGGACTGCCGCTCTCATCTCCTAGTATAGCATCTTAAGGAGGGCGGGACACGTAGCAAGGGACAAACAGGCCATTTTTTTTTTTTTTCGTCCCAACTGCCGCCGACGAATGACGTATGAAGCCATAGACAATCCGATCTGCGCCCCAACCCTCACTTTCCCAAGCTAAGGGTTGCGTTCCCAAGTATCCCCAATCCTCTCCTCGACGTTGGGGCGCAGATCGGAGCCATCGACCATCCGGCTGTTGATGGCGCCAGGGCCGGCAGGCAACCGCACCGTGACGGATTCACGGCAGGTCACCGAGTCAGCAGGGTAATCCAGAAGTTACCCGCCTGTTGGCCCGCCACCACCAATAGCGACGGCCCCGAGGAGATCGCCCCGAGGCCGTCAAAGAAAACCGTGTTTAACACAAGGAGTATACCACATGGCACCGCAACAAGAATCCATTTTTAGGGCAGCCAGCGACGACTTATTGCACAAGTTAGTGGAGGAAGGCATCGCCGAACTGAAACGGAGGGATACCGTCACCGAGCCAAATGGACGCTATGGCGGGAAAACTTGGAGTGAGAGCGAAGAGATTGAGGTCGGCCAGTATGTCCAGCTCATTCGCCAAAGGACCAGCGGCAGATATCGAGTTTACTGGCTTCATTTGGGGGAGAGGAATCGCCCGATCACCGAGCGCAAGGAAGAAGCACTTGCTCGCCTCGCATACGAGTTGCTGGAGAACAAAGCGCCGGAAATATGGGGCGACGACAAGCTGAAGGAGGACTTCCAGCTTTTGACTCTCTTCGTGCGCGAAGTCCTCGACGCCATCAAGCGTATGGACTGAAATAGCGACGGCCCCGAGCGCCACACGCCCGAGGCCGTCAAGTCGAACACAGTTCAATGTATTCACAAAGGAGTATAGCAGATGAGCACCAACAACACAACACCCCCCAACGCCATCGACCTGGCACTCGACGCCCTGCGAGAGTACGAACAGCAGGATGAGATTGCCCGCAACGCCGATCACGAGTACCGCCGCGACATTGCTGGCCATCAGGCCGAAGTGCAGCGCAACCGTGCCGCCATCCTCGCCCAGATCGCCGTCGCCCAGGCACTCGTCGCCGTGGCCAACAAGCTCGATAGCCCTGGGCACAGTTACAGCGAAGTTTATGAAGCATATATGTCAGGCGTTGCCATAGGAGCATTTACGCCACCTCAGCCGTCAGCCGAAGAGCGTGCGACGTTCTGGGATGTGGAGGAGTAACCCATGACCACCGACAACACAACACCCGACATGATCGCCCAGGCCGGCGCCTTGCTGGCCATGCTTCAGCATGGTCGCCTCATCAATCAGGGAGACAGCGCCATCGTCATCGCCAGCGCCGTGCTGGCCGTGGCCGGCGAGATCCGGGAACTCCGCAACGTGCTGGCCGATGGCCTGCTTTCCCAACTGGCCGAACTCGACGCCGACAACGCCCTGCTGATTGACCGCCTGCGCCGGAGCGCCGCCCACGACGGCGAGGCCGTGCTATGACCACCGACGACGAAATCGCCGCCGCCCTGGCGTACATCCAGCGCCACAGCGTCGCAGGCCTCGCCCCGGCCGTCAACTGGTACGAGGCGACCTGCACGGCCAACGGCTGCCGCTCGCTCGCCTATTTTCGCAAGCACACCGGCCTGCGCTACGTGGATCTCGTCCTGCGGGCCGGATTGACGCCGCGCGGCGGATGGGCACGGGCCGAAGCCGCCCGCCGCGAGCGCCCCCAGCGCCGCATCGGCGTGCCGGATGAAGTCGAGGATCAGGTCGAGCAGGAAGCCGCCCACCGCGGTGGATGGAAGGACCGGCACGGGCGCACCTGGGTCGGCACGCCCGACGGCTGGTACAGCCCGACCCTGCCCGTGTGCAGCATCCGCACCGAGTCTTATACCGGCCAACTCCCCGACGGGACCCCCGTCAGAGTGACCCGGCTCTACAATTCACTCCGATAGGAAGGACAAGATGATCACCTATGACCGAAGCATCCGAACGCTATTACACTCGACCCTCCGACAGTTCTGTGGATGTGCTGGAGAGGCTGCGCGCCGTGCTGGAGGCGACACCCCGCCACAGCCACGTGACCAAGCCGCTCTCACGCTCCTTGGTGGAGCACGCCGTTGCGGAAATCGCCCGCCTGCGCAGCGAAAACGCCGCCTTGCTGCGCTCGCAGGGCTCGTCATCATCCTCGGCGCCCTGATCGCCCCGTTGCAGCCCGCCCAGGCCCAGGACGACGCCCAGCCGCCCATTTCCGCAACGAGCAGCGCCACGCTCTACCTGCCCGCCATGGCGCGCAACTGGCACGCCTGGTTTGACGACGCCGAACTCGACGAGGCCATCCGCCGCGCCGGATACGATGTGGAGACCGCCAGCATGCACATCGTTTGCACCCTCGACCCGTCCAGCGTGGTGCCCTACCTGATCCGCTACAGCTCGTGCGAGCAGTACCTTATCGGCACGACGCCGACCGAGGGGACCGGGCATTTTCTCTGGTATGTCCGCCTCGGCGATGGCATCGTGACCGGGCTGGAGGTTGGGCAATGAAACTCACACCGAACCAGCGCAGCGTGCTCGTCATGCTGGCCGATGTAGCCCGCAACGAAGGGGGCGAGGCCATGGTCAAGCGCCGCTATTACGGCGCCGCCATCAGCCTCGTCAAGCGAGGATTGGCGACGGTCCGGGACAATTTCCCGTACCGGCCAACCTACGCCATCACCCAGGCCGGCATGACCGCCGTTGAGGAAATGGAGCGCACCGCATGATCGCCAACATCCTGATCGCCGTCGGCTTCGGCTGCATCGGCATCGCCGTCGGCGCCATGGTCCTGGACCGCTACCACGAGCGCCAGCGCATGGAACTGGAGGCAATGGCCACCGCCAACATGCGCAAGAGCATGGACACCGCCAACCAACTGGCCGTCGTGCGCACCGAACTCGCCCGCAGCGAATCGCTCGTCGAAGCGCTCAGCCGCGAGATCGCCTACCTGAAAGCGCAGCGCAGCCAGGCCGAAGCCCTGCACGCCGAGCGCATCCGGGAGATCATCGAGGCAGCCCGATGGAACTGATCGCCGCTGCCGTCGTCGTCGTGATCGTTTGTATGGTGCTGGCCGTCGTCCTCTGGGCGGCCTGCACCCTCTCCGGCCGTCTGTCCGAGGAGGAGGAGCAATAGCATGGCACGCGGACGCATTATTAGCACCCAGGTCGCCAGCGACCAGCAATTGAACAACCTTAGCCCGGAGGCCGAACGGCTCTACCTGCGCACCCTGCCGCACCTCGACCGTGACGGCCTTGTCACCGGCCACCCCATGCTGCTGTGGGCCAAGGTCGCCCCGCTGCGCATGGAACTCATGGATAAGTGCAACGCCTTGATCCAGGAATGGGTACAGCACGGGCTCGTCATCAGCTACCCCGGCGCCGACGGCATGCCCGTCCTGCACTTCAAAGGATTCCGGCGCCACAATGCCAACATCCCGTACACGCAGGAAGCGCCCAGCATCTACCCACCACCGCCCGGTCATGTCCGCGGCACCTACGGGCTGATCCCCGAGGACGAGGAGGCCCGGTTTCGACTCGCCGCCTGCTTCGACAAGCGGTCGGACTACCGCAAAGAACTGGAAGGCCAGAAAGCGCCGGTAACGGATGACGACAAAGTTCCAACCAGGTCGCGACCTGGTCGCGACAAAGTCGAGTATCAAGATCATGATCATGATCAAGGTCAATTCCAAAGAAACGATCCTGATGATGATCACTCACTCATGACACCCTCACACGTTGGTTATAGTAATCGGCGTTATGTCGATTTGTCCGCCGCACTGGCCGAAACGCCCGACGACGAGATCCGGGTCGCCCTGGAATTCGAGGCAGAGCGTTACGGCGTGACCGACACCTTCACCGGCTGGGCGCGCACCGTGGCCGGCTGGAATCGTGAGGAGTTGATCATCGCCCTCGCCACCATGAAAAGCTGGGAGGACGACGCGCTGCTGGCCAAGGTGAAGACACGGGCCGGATACCTGCACGGCGCCGTGCGCAGCCGCACCCTGCCCAAGCTCACCCACGCCCAGATCGCCGACCTGCCCGACGACATTGCCGACGCCATGACCCTGCTCGACCTGCCCGCCGCCGAACAGAACGACCGCTACCTGGCGCTCGTCGAAGAGCGCACCCGGCACCGTGCTTATGACATGGCCCGCATTCAGGAGGAACTATGAACACCTACCGCATCCTCCACGGCGACGCCCTGACCATGCTGCGCACGTTGCCCGACAACTCCGTGCATTGCGTGGTCACCTCGCCACCGTATTGGGGACTCCGTGATTATGGCCACGACGAGCAGATCGGCCTGGAAGAGACGCCCGACGCCTATGTTGCCCGACTCGTTGACGTGTTCCGTGAGGTGCGCCGCGTGCTGCGGGACGATGGAACGTGCTGGCTGAATCTTGGGGACAGTTACAACGGCAGTGGCGGCGCAGGCGGCGATTATTACGCGGGCGGGCTGAAGGAAGGACAGCCTCGCTATCCGGGTCGCAACGTTGGCGCACTCAAACCCAAAGACCTCGTTGGCATCCCCTGGCGCGTCGCCTTCGCCCTGCAGGCGGACGGGTGGTGGTTGCGGCAGGACATCATTTGGCACAAGACCGCCCCCATGCCGGAAAGTGTCACCGACCGCTGCACGAAGGCGCACGAATACGTCTTCCTGCTGACCAAGAGCGCACGATACTACTACGATGCCCAGGCCATTGCGGAGCCTGCCCAAGTAGGCTTTAACGGCAGTAGTTTTACCAGTGACTACGATCAGCAGACGAAGCCCGGACTCGGAATGAAGGAGCGCACCGAAGCCGCAACTCGCAACAAGCGCAGCGTGTGGACGCTAGGCCCGGAACCGTACAGCGAAGCGCACTTCGCGACCATGCCGCCGACGCTGGCCGAGTTGTGCATCCGGGCGGGGAGCAGCGCACACGGGTGCTGCTCTTACTGCGGCGCACCGTGGGAGCGGGTGGTGGAACGTGAGCAAAAGCCGCAAGGACGATCGACCGGCAACGTGTACACTGCCACGGCTTACGGCAACCCGCAAAGCGCAACATGGGGCAAAAGGAAAAAACTCGGTGGGGACCCTAGAGAAACCGAAACCATCGGCTGGCAGCCAACGTGCACGCACGAAGCCGAACGCATCCCCTGTACCGTCCTTGACCCGTTCGCAGGCAGCGGCACGACGCTGGCCGTGTCACTCGCCAACGGGCGCAACAGCATCGGCGTGGAACTGAACGCAGAGTACATCCGACTGGCAGAGAAGCGCATCACCGGCACGCAGCCGGCATTGTTAGGAGTATGACACCATGAGACAACCAACACCCGCCAACATCCTCGACGCCGTGCTGACCACCGACGCCACCGGCCCCGACCGCACCGCCCTGCGTGCCCGGCTGCGCTGGGATTACAGCCAGGTCGCCCCGGTCGACCGCCGCACCGTCGAAGAGGCCGCCGTCGACATCCTGGCCAACGGCCAGCGCATGCAAGAGAGTACCGTCGCCATCGGCGAGCGCCTGATCGCCGTCAAGCGCCTGCTGGAGCATGGGCAGTTCGGCGACTGGTGCGTGACCGAGTTCGGCATGTCGCAGCGCACCGCCCAGAATCTGATGAACATCGCCCGCACCTTCGACGGCAAAAGCGCAGAAATTTCGCTTTTGAGCGATAGCAGCCTCGCCCTGCTCGCCGCGCCCAGCACGCCCGAGCCGGCCCGCCAGCAGGCCATCGACGAGGCGCAGCAAACCGGCAAGAGCCCCAGCGTGCAGCGCACGAAGGAGATCATCGCCGAGCACCGCCCGCCAGCAATCAGCAATCAGCAATCACCCATCAGCAATTCGCCCACGCCCGCCACGCCCAAGCAATTCGCCGCCGCCGTGAAGAGCGCCACCTGGACCGGCACGCAGCCCGACATCCTGCCGCCCGCCAATGCCCCACTGCCGTCGTGGGCCGAAGAGGATGCTTCTGCCCCTGCCGTCAACGCCTACGCCGCCTTCCCCATGGACGAGGATGGCCGCATCCCCGCCGCCCGTGGGCTGATCAATTTGTACCGCATGGTCATCGCCAGCGAGGCAAATTATGGCAGCCTGACCGGCCGATTCTCCGACACCCTGTCCGTCAAGCGCGACCTGTCGGCCATGATCGGCCACCTGGAACACCTGATCGCCATCATCGAGCACCCGGAGGAGGAACCGCCCGCCGCAGACTAGACCGACAACCAAACAGCCCGGCCAGAGACGACACTCCGACCGGGCTGGCAGATGGGGCGTGGATGGCGCCCCGCTCGTATTATCGGGCGCATTGCACCATCCGGCAATGCGCTCTTTTGTTCTATAGGAGATTCACCCGCAATGAATCACACAATCAGAGGCTCCGACGTATTCATTAAGGAGGATGTGCGCAGCGTGCTCCAGGCACTGCTGGCCACCAACGAAACATTGGGACAGATGGCCGGCGCCGACGTGCAGCAGTACCGCCACGGATTCGCCGCCGCCATCGCCGCCGTCGCCACCGCCTTCGACATCAAGCTCGAGCGCCCGGAGGTGTTCGCATGAATCATCTGATGATTGACGCCGCCGTATACCTGGCGCTCTCTGCCGTCTCCTTCGGCATCGCCGTCGCACTCTGGCGCCGCATCTTTGCCGACTTCCGCAACTGGATCGACAGGTTCCTTTTCTCGGGCACCGTCGTTGGCGTCGCCATCATGCTGGCCGGCTGGTACCACGCGCTGACCGGCGACCGCCCGTTCGGCATGGCATTGATGATGCTGGCGCTCGTCGAGGCGACGGTCGTCATGGTTACGTGCAACCTATTCGCCGCCCGTGCGTACCGCACGCCATACGACCCCGAGAAGGACCCGGAATTTATGGCCGAAGTTGCCGCCCGCCGCCAGCGCATCGAGGCGTGCCGCCGCCAACTTGCCGCCCACGACGACCGGAGGCTCCTCCCATGACGACCTTCGTCCAACCCGACCCGCAGCCCGTACAGCCGCAGCGCACCGACATCGTCAAGCGCCAGGACATCATCGACCAGTTTGGCCGCATCGTCGACGTGTACCAGGAGCAGCAGCGCAACCTGCTCGGCACCGTCCAGCAGAGCAACGCCAGCGGGCTCTTCAGCAGCGCCGAACAGGTCGCCGAACGCCGCCGCACCTCGCGCATGTACCTGCTTTTCTATGGCAGCGTCAGCGGCGCCGCCATGGCCGGGCTGATGATCTTCGCCTGGCGCAACGGCTGGAGCGATGGCCCCGGTGCCTTTGCCGCCTGGCTGGTCGGCACCGCGCTCGTGACCGGGCTCCTTGCATGGCGCCGCCACGGCCAGGAACTCCAGCTCGTGCCCGAGGCCATCCTGCGCCACATCGTGGATTGGTACGGATGGATCGCAGAGTACGAGGCGCACACCCGCCGCAAGGCCATGCGCTGGGAATTCGAGGCCGACGAGCGCCGCGCCGCCGCAGCCGCCGAAGCCAACGCCCACGCCCGCAGCATGGCACAACTGCGCATTGCCGAAATGGAGACAACCAGCCGCACGTGGCAGGACCGGGCAACCTACGACACGCCCGTCGCCCCTGCTGCGGAAATGCCAGCCAGCGCCCCGCCAGCCGTGCCCCCAGCGCCGCCGGCCAACATTTCGACCGACGACAGCGCACCGACCTGGCAGGCCGTTCTGCTGGCCTTTTTCGCCGCATTGTATGATCGGGATTCCGCCGGCTGGCTCAACATCACCGAGCGCGGCATCATCACGACGCAAGTACCATGGTCAGCCCGTGCGCCGCTTCCGGCCGCCGACAAGCAGCGCATGCTGGAGATCGTGCGCCACCGGCCAGCCATCGTTGAGCAGGGCGACGGAGGCCGCTGGCGACTGAAGCTGGAACTGTTCAGCACTGCCGGCGACACTGTGCGAGTACTGTCGGAACGCTGTCGGCGACTGTCGGGCTGAATGTCGGAGGACTGTCCCGCCCCACTGTCGAAGGTACTGTTTTGGGGACTGTCAGACGGTACAGTCCTCGAGTGAGGATCAAACTGCCCCGGTCGCCGTGACCGGGGCAGAAGCACGCAAGGAGAGCCGATGCCGCCCAAGGGAAAGCCGGGCAAGCCCCGCCACGTGATCAGCGACTGGATCGACATCGACGACCCCGAAATCGGGCTGACCATCATCGCCGCCGTCGGCTGGGGTCTAGCGATCTACCTCTTCTTCCGCTGACTCGCCCCTCGCCCCTCGCCCCTCGCTCCACCCGCTACCATCCCACTGCCAGCCGTCCGGCACATCCAGCGCCGCCGCAGCGCCGAACAGGATAGCCTGCACCTCGGTGTTGATGCGCTCAACCTGCTTTTGCGCATTCTCGATAGTCTCCACGATGCGCCGTGGGGCGTCGATGCGCTCGTTCATAGGTCGTTCCGCATCATGGACAGATAGCCACGGTTGGCCGCCATGAAGGTCTCCAGCGCACCGGCAAATGTGATCATGCCGGTCACTGCCGCAGCGTCGATGCCAAGCGACTCGACATCGGCGTCGGTCAATTCGTCAGCGCCGCCAGAGTTATAGCCCCGATCGAAATAGATAGCCTGCAATGCGCCGATGTCATCGGAAAGGTTGGCGAAGATGCCAGCCATGTCTTGCGCCCGTCGTGCGTAGTGCGTTTTGTTGCTCATGTATCCCCCTAGCTGAATGTAACGCTGCGGGTTGTGCCGCCGCTGTCTCTAGTTTTCATAGTTGCGCCAGATTCCCACCAAACCCAGATGTAGCCGGTTGGCGGATTGCCCGTTGGCGCGCTGTTCAGGTCGACTTCCAGCACATTCTGAATCATGCGAATGACGCCGAGATAGTTATCGCCGCTGTCCTTCTGAATGACGGCAAGCTCAGCATAGTGCAATGCAGAGCCGTTCCAGTTGTTCGCAGCGACAAGCGTTCGCGCTTCCCTGGTGTCATAATCGCCAGCGTTGACCCGTGACGACATCTGTAGGTTTACGGTATCCTGCGTCGCCGTGTTTGCCCATGCCGTCACATGCGCTCGATAGTCGAAGTCCGTGATTGCCGTGTCGCTGCCGTCAATGGTCGGCACCCAACGAATGAATCTGTAATCGTCATAGTCGCCATCGTACGTGCCGAGTTGCAGCCTGATGTCATCGCTGCCGATGCGCATCGTTCCCGCACCGCTGTAGAAATATCCCGTCGTGCTGGCGTACCATTGCAGGTTACCGGAGTTGTACCCGCCGATGCGCCCGACGCCGCTATCATTCCAAATTTTCAGTCCCGTCGTCGGACTGGCGAACGTGCCGGTTCCCTGGTAAATGCCGCCCGTTGTCGCCATCGTCAACGGCTTCGTGAACTCTGCACCCGCCGACGCATCGAACGTAAACACGGCATTCCCGCCGCTGTCGTTGATGCTCAGCACGCCCGCACTCGTCAGCTTCACCCGGTCTGTTCCGCTGCGCCCGATGGCGAATGCGCCCGCCGAGTCATCCCACCAGGCATAACTCCCCCGGCTGGAATCGCCCATCACGATGTCGGATGGCGACAGCGTTAGCCCCGCCCACGACTTCGTTGCAGCGCCGCCATACGCACCGAACACCGCCGAGCCGGACGCATTGCGCATCCACAGCCCTTCATCGTCAGCCCACACAAGCCCCTGCGGAGTCGCCCGGAAACTGAACCGACTCGACTCCGCAAAGACCGGCGCATCGCTCTCATACACCGCCCGAATGCCGTCCGCAGCCATCGGTGAATCGGTGATCACGAAGTCATCGATCCACCCGTTGTACAGGTTGCCCGTGCCCAGGATGGGCGAGTAGCCGACGCCGATGTACGTGCCGTGCAGCGTGGGGCGAGCGCCGACCGTGGCACTATCCGCCTCTACGCCGTTGACGTACAGTACCCGCTCGTCGTTCTCGTAGTCCCAGGTAAACGCCAGATGCACCCATTGTCCGATGTAGCTGTCGATGTTCGCCACGACGGAGGTGTCGCCGTTGATGCGGAAATATACCTGCATGGGCGAGCCGATGACGTAGGCGTCCAGTTCGCCGTTGGCATCGCCAGCTGTCCACAGGATAGAGCCGGACGATAGAGCGCCGGGAATCCAGCACCACATCATGACCGTACCTTTTGCCCGGTCGATGTTGCCTGCAATGGGATAGAGCAGGTAGTTGTCAGTGCGTGCGCTTGTCGAGGCGTGCGCCGTTCCCGCCCACGAGTGGCCGAAACCCATCGAGCCGTCGGCGTATGGCGTGTTGTAGGTCGTCTTGGTCAACTGCACGGCATCAATAAGCAGCACCGAGGTCGAGCCGCCCGTGTTATGGTCGATGGCAACGCCGACCGTCTGATTGCCGCCGCTGCTGTTGGTGTACGTGCAATGCACATACTGCCATTCGTCGGTCGTCGTCACCGTGTCGGATGCCAGCGAAACGCCATCGCTGCGCACGATGCGGAACGTTGTCGATGCGCCGGTCGTCACGGCCCGCACCCAACAATTAGCCGCCACGCTTTCGCCGTTGGCAATCGTGACAAGCGAGTAGTTATACAAGCGAGATGGCCCAACCGTCGATGCGCTCAACACGGCGCACGCAGAGCCGACAACGCTGTAGTTGGTGGACTGCGACCGTGCCGCTCCCGTGCCAGCCTCGTACAGACTCCAGCCCGTCGTGACGTTGCTCTCGAACGATGGATTCGTCACGTAGTTGGTCACTGCCGGCGCAATCTGGATCGCCTTCGTGCCGAACTTGCCCGCACGATACGTGGCAGCGTTGCCCGTGTATGCCGTCGTGCCAACCTGCCCCATGTGGCCGTTCACTTCGCCGCTGAAGTTGGTAGCAAACGGCATTCGCCCGTCAAAGTGACTGAGCAACAGAACGTCCTTTAGCTGGATGGCGTGTGGCCCGACGAACCACGTAGCCCGACATGGCCCCACCACATCAAGCGCAAACTGCGGGTCAGGTGCTCCCATGATGCCCACGTTCCCGCCGCTGCTGTCCACAAACAGCACCGTCGAGCCTGCGTAGCTTCCCGACCCTGCGACGGTCAAATCGCCGCCGTTGGTCACATCGACCGACCCCTGCACAGCCAGCGATTGCAGCGTCAACCCACCGCTTGCCGTCGATGCCAGGATGGAAGCCGCTGCACCGGGATTGCTGCTGCTCGTAATGGCGTGCGTGTGGTTGCTGGCTGCGTTGTTGCTTGTGGCGACGGTCAGCGTGCCGGGCGTGGTCAGCGCCACAGCATCCGCCGACACCGTTATCCCGTTCCCCGCGCCCACCGCCAGCACGCCCGCAGAGTGGGTCAACCCTGCACCGGCCAGCGTCGATAGATTCTGCCACGCCGCCGCCGTGCCCGCACCTGTGCCGATGAACTGGTAATTTGCGCCAGCCGTGATGCCGATGTCATCCGTGCCCACCGTGAGCAGCGTCCCGGCGCCCACATTCAGCGCAACGCCGTCATAGCTCAGCCCGTCGCCCGCCAATGCCGCGCTGCCGCCCGTGCCCGGCGACCCCGACAGCGTAATACCCGAGATCGTCGTCGCCCGGTTCTGCCGCCTGCTATCGATCCTGCGTTGCGCCGTGTTCTTCGGCATAACTCGCCCCTCGCCCATCGCCCCTGCTACGGCTCATCATCCAGCCACACCACGTCGCACTCATACGCCAGCACCAGCCCGCCCGGCGCCAGCCAGTCGATCGTGTCCAGATCGTAGGAGGCAAATGGCGCGTCGTCCGTCGTGCGGCTCAGGCTGATGTCCGGCTGCACGCCGGCAGGGTCGCTCAGGCTGGCCGGCAGCCCGCCGTTGCGCATGTAGTGGAGAAATCGCTTGCTCTTGTGGAAGCCCCAGCGCGGATGATCATAGGGCCGGTAGATAGACGGTCGCGCAATGTAGTAATCGCCCAGGATGGCATAGCACTCATCGAGCACGGTTTTGTAAGCGTTGAAGGCCGACACATCTGCCGTCGTGATCTGCTCGCCCTCCGCCCATGCCGGCGCATAGTTCGTCGACGGCGCCGGAATTTCCAGTATGTACTGCACCAGCAGCGTTCCGCCATCGCGCCGGATCTCCAGGCTGTACGGCGCCGCCACCGCCGGCCCGCCGCTGACGGCCGCCAGGTCGATGGTCTTCGTAACCCCGTTCGGGTACTCGGTCGAGTCATTGCTGACCGTCGTCCCGTTGACCAGGATGCGCACCTGCGACGAGCCGCCCGTCACGATGTAATTGACGTACAGATACTGCTGTTTGCGCAGCATGGTGAATGTCGTGCTGTCCGTGATGCGCAGCCAGGTCGCCGACGGCGTGCGCGCCGGACCCGCCAGCGCCGTGCAGCCGGCCGAAAGCGCCGCCAGCTTCGCCAGGAAATTGACCGCCGACGTGGATGTGGTGAACACGGCGATCGACGAGTACCCGCCCGAGGCCGCCCCCGTCTCGCGGATGTCGGTCACTTCGTGGGTCGCCGACACCGCCGTAAAGCGCACCTCGACGGCGTAGAACTCGCCCACCGCCACCGGCGCCGTGATGGCGTCCAGGTCGAACACCTCGGTATGCCCGGATGGGTAGAGCGTCCCGTCGTTGTACTCCGTCTCGCCGTTGATCAGGATGCGCGTCGTGCAGCTCGTCCCGCTCGTCGTGAAGTCGACCGAGACATACCGCCCGCGCCGCCTGGCATACCAAATCGAGTCATTGCCCGACCGGCAGAAAATGGAGGTCGGCGCCAGCGCGGCACCTTTCAGGCCGTTGGCCACGTCGCTCAACTGATTCAGTTTCGCCGCGGAGAGCAATTCCCCGGAG
>WBZM01003245.1_pt1 | contig 12835 bp, 11 predicted proteins | sample 5204271 | NCBI WGS metagenome assembly WBZM01 (sample SAMN12344346, study PRJNA552823) | activated sludge metagenome | biome: Activated sludge suspended growth; feature: Nitrification reactor; material: Wastewater; isolation source: activated sludge from nitrification reactor of wastewater...
GCACCCCGATCCGCGAGGCGTTGCAGCGCCTCGTGCGCGACCAGTTCGTGGTGGTGCTCCCCCGCCGCGGCATGTTCGTGTCGAGCATCGACGTCGGCGAGCTCGCCACCCTGTACGAGACCAGGGCGATCATCGAGCCGTACGCCGCCCGCCTCGCCAGCGTCCGCGGCAAGCCGAGCCACTGGGAGCGCATGCGTGCCGTCCTGGCCGACGCGCACGCGCCGGGGATGAGCGGCGGCGAGCTGATCGAGCACGACCGCGAATGCCACGAGATCGTGTGGGAGGCGGCCGACAACCGGTTCCTCACCGACACCCTCGACATGCTCTACGCCCAGAGCGACCGACTCTGGCACATGTATCTGGCCGACGTCGACGACATGGCCGACGCCGTCGACGAGCACACGCGGATCCTCGACGCGCTGGAGGGTGGCGACACCGAGCTCGCGGCGTCGCTCACCGAAGCCCACATCCGCAGCTTCGACGAGCAGATCCGCGCCGCCGTGCGCCGCCGCCTCGAGAGCCCGCTCGCCGGCTGATCGCTCAAGCGCGTCGGCGCCCGAGCCGATGTTGATGAGATGAACGGTGGGCTCCCGTCCGACGACCACCCGATCGAGGCGCCCGGCCTGCGCCTCGCGTCACCCCCGTCACCCCCGACGCCCCCGTCGCCGGCCGCCGCACCATCGCTGCCGACATTGCCGACACTGCCGACGCTGCCGACACTGCCGACACTGCCCACCCGCCCGGGTCTCGCCGACCCGACCGCCACGGCGGCCGACCACGGGCACACGGCCGGGCCGGCCACCACGTCGTTCCACGAGCTGCTCACCGAGACCCGACGCGTGCCGGTGCCCGCCGTGCGGCGCCGCCGGTCGTGGGGCGCGTGGCTGTTCCTCGCGATCCTGCTCGCCGCCGTGGGCGCCGGCGGATGGTTCCTGCGCCAGCGCCAGCTCGACCAGCGTGAACAGACCACCATCCCGACCTTCACCGCCGAGGGACCGTCCACGACGAGCTACTGGACCTTCGTCGGCGACGCGCTGGCCGACGACGGTGCCGCGACCCGCTACCGCGCCCAGCGCGCGCCCGGCGTGCAGAGCATCGTCCTCGAACTCGAGGCCGGATTCGCCGATCTCGACGGCGAGACCCTGCTCGTCACCCCCGAGGGGGCCTGGTTCTTCGACCGGCTGAGCGGTGCCACCACCCCGACGCCGCTCGTCGGTTCGGAGCTGTTCGACGGCGTCGACGAGCCGACCCGACTCGTCGCGTTCGACGACCTCGTGCCCGACTACGTCCGCGCCGACGCCGAGATGGTCTCGCGCACCGACCTCGCGCGGCCGCAGGAGGGCGCGAACGGCGCCCTCACGCAGTACGAGATCGACATCGACCTGCGACGGTTCGACCGCCGTGACCACGCGGCGTTCGTGCGGTGGATGGAACACCTCGGGATCATCGGCGACGCCGACGGGGGCGAGCTCGACCGACGAGACATCGGCGACGGCGAGGTCCGACTCGACGTGGTGGCCGACGAGGCCGGCACGGTGTGGAACTGGCAACTGATCGACGAGGGCCTCGTGGTCGTCGAGTACCGACTGCTCGAGCTGTCCGACGGACCGTTCATCCCGCCGGATCCCACACCCGACGTCGCAGCAGAGGTCGCGCCGGAGGCCGCCCCACCGTCCGCTGCGCCGCCGGCACCATGACCGGTCGTCGCGCCACACGCCCGCCTCGCAGCGGTCCGGCCGACGCGCCGAGGAGCGAGGCCCAGGCTCGCTACGTCGCGGCACAGCAGCGCATCGCGGCCAGCGCCGCCGACGAGCGCCGGCGACGCCGCGAGCGACGTCCTCGCGTGCGCGACCGATGGGTGTCGTCGCTGCTGCTCTCCGCGGTGGTGGGGATCAGCACCTCGGGGTGGCTGCTCACCCGGATCGACCTTCCGGATTCGGCCGCCTCGACCACCGACGACCGGCCATCCCTGCCGGAGTTCGACGAGGAACTCGCCGAACCCGACAGCTATCGCGTCACCTTCCGCGGGCCGAGCTACCTGAGTCCGAGCCCGTGGTTCGAGGCCGTCCGGGGCGCCGGATCGGACTCGATCGTGGTCGACATCGACCAGGACGGCCCGGGCGCGATGGCCTCGATCGCACTGCTCGTGCGCCGCGAGGGATCGTGGTACCTCGACCTCGACGCCGGCGTCACCCGCGGGCAGGCATCGAGCGACGGCACCACGTGGGTCGGCTACGACGACGCGACCCGGCTGCGCACCTTCAGCGAGGTGACCACCGGCGCCGTCGCCGACCATCTCACCCTGGTCGACGACCAACCCAGCGAGGGGCCGGCGCGTCGCGGCGCCCACGGGTTGCACACCTACGATTTCGACCTCGACCGCGACGGCTTCTGCGCCGGCGACCGCTACTCGTGCGACGCGTGGTTCCGCTCGTTCGGGCTCAGTGCCGACGACCCGACCGACACCCCGCTGGCGCTCGAGGCCCCCGTCCCGTCGGGACGGGTCGTCACCTTCGAGCGTCGGCCGACGGCGCCGATCGCGATCGAGACCGACGACACCTCGCCGGACCGCGACGCGGCCGACGGGATGCTGCTCCTGCGTCTCACCGTCGACGAGGACGGGCTGCTGTGGGACATCGAGCTGCGGCAGCCACAGGGTCGCGTGTTCTGGATCAGCGTCGACGAGTTCTCCAAGGATCCCTTCTCACCCCCGACACCGGTGTCATGAACCCCGGCCCGCAGACCTCCCCCGACGTACTCGACACCGCCGCGCCCGACGACGCCGGCGACGCGGCCACGCCGGTGTTCCGCCCGACGTTGCCCACCCTGCCGACGCGTCCGCCCGCGCCCGCCCGCGTGGCCGGCGCCGCCGCCCCCGTCGCCGCGACCAACCGCTTCGACCTGCTGCTCGACGAGGCACGCCGCCAACCGGCCCCCGTCCGCACGAAGGCCAAGCGATCGTGGTGGCGTCGGCGCCTGCGTCGCAGCCTGTTCGGGCTGGTGCTCGCCGGCGCGATCGCCGGGGGCACGGCCGGATACCGGTGGTGGCACGAACGCGAGCAGGTCGCTGCCGTCCCCGAGTTCGTCGAGCAGCTCCCCTCGCCGACGAGCTACTGGACGACCTTCACCGCTCGACAGCAGGACGCCGACGCGCTCGAGTACCGGATCCAGCGCAGTCCGGGCTCGGACTCGATCGTGATCGAACTCACCCACGGCTTCGGCGAGCAGGACGGCGAGACGCTGCTGATGAGCAGCGAGGGCGTGTGGGACTTCGACCGTCAGAGCGGCGCGCTCGCCCCCACACCGCTCGCCATCGCCGACCGATGGGCCTTCTACGAGCACGACTCGGCCCTGCGCACCTTCAGCGACGTGATCACCGACGACCTCCGCCCGTACACCCGACTGATCGCCTCCACCGAGCTCGCCGGCGACGCCCGCGCCGACGCCCTGGTGCGCCTCGAGCTCGGGCTCGACCTCGAGGCGTTCGCCGACGACGACCACGAGGGGTTCCTCCGCTGGACGCAGGGCATGGCCATCGGGAGCGAGGACGGCGGCCCGCTCGACCCCTCGAACACCACACCGACCACCTACGAGCTCGTCCTCGACGTCGACGCCGACGGGCTCGTGTGGCGGCTCGACATGCGACAGCGCGACACGACGATCTTCACGATCGACCTCGACGAGCTGTCCGACGGCCCGTTCGTGCCGCCCGACCCGACGCCGTAGACCGCGTGCCGCGGCGCGCCACGTCGGGCCGGATACCCTGACGGGTGCGCCGACACCCTCGGCCGGGAGAGTCACGACGCCGCCAGCGTCGGGGCGCCGAAGGAGCAACCTCCCCGGAATCTCTCAGGCGAACGGACCGACCGAGCAGGCGCCGCTGGAAAGCACCGGCCGTCGACGATCGACCCGATCGCCGCCGTCCGGTCGCCGACGGGGAAAGTGCCGGGTCACCGGGACGAAGCTCTCAGGCATCGATGACAGCGGGGGAAGCACCACCACCGGTCGGCCACGGGCCTCGCCGGTCGCACCCCGGAGGCTTCCCATGACCGATGCCAGCGCCCGCTCGCCACTCGCCGAGCTCGTCGACCACACGCTGTTCGACACCGACGACTTCGTGGGCCGCCACGTCGGGCCCACGCGCGCCGATCAGCGACTGATGCTCGACGTCGTCGGCGCCACCGACCTCGACGCGCTCCTCGCCGAGACCGTGCCCGGCCCGATCGCCGACGGCACGTTGCCGCTGCCCGGACCGAGAGCCGTGCACGACGTGCTCGCGGAACTGCGCCACATCGCCTCGCTCAACACGACCCGTCGCAGCCTGATCGGCATGGGCTACCACGGCACGCGCACGCCGCTCGTCATCCAGCGCAACGTGCTCGAGAACCCCGCCTGGTACACCGCGTACACGCCGTACCAGCCGGAGATCAGCCAGGGCCGGCTCGAGGCGCTGCTCAACTTCCAGACGATGGTGGCCGACCTGACGGGCTTCGCGATGGCCAACGCCTCGCTGCTCGACGAGGGCACCGCTGCGGCGGAGGCGATGACGATGGCTCGGCGGCTCTCGAAGTCGACGAGCGATCGGTTCGTCGTGCACCACGACACCCATCCCCAGACCATCGCGGTGCTCGCCACCCGCGCCGAACCGGTCGGCATCGAACTCGTCGTCGGTGACGTCGACGACATCGAGGTCGACGCCGACGGCGCGGGGTGCTTCGGTGCCCTGTTCAGCTTGCCGACGTCGAGCGGCGCCGTCGTCGACTGGACCGACGCGATCGCGCGCGTCAAGGCCCAGGGTGGTCTCGCCGTGGTGGCCACCGACCTGCTCGCCTGTGTGCTCATGGCCCCGCCCGCACAGCTGGGCGCCGACATCGCGATCGGCTCGGCGCAGCGGTTCGGCGTGCCGATGGGGTTCGGCGGCCCGCACGCGGCGTTCATCGCTGCCGACGACTCGGTCGCGCGAGCGCTCCCCGGCCGCATCGTGGGCGTCAGCACCGACACCGTCGGCCGTCCTGCGCTGCGGCTCGCGCTGCAGACCCGCGAACAGCACATCCGCCGCGAGAAGGCCACGTCGAACATCTGCACGGCCCAGGTGCTGCTCGCCAACATCGCCGGTCTCTACGCCAGCTGGCACGGGCCCGACGGCCTGCGTCGCATCGCGGAGCGCACTCATCGCCTGACGTCGGTGGTGGCGAGGGCCGCCCGCGCCGGCGGTCTGCGGGTGCTGAACGACACCTGGTTCGACACGCTGCAGATCGAGGTGCCGAGCGCTGCCCTCGTGCACGAGCGCGCGCGCGAAGCCGGCTACGACCTCCGCCGGGTGAGCGACACCGTCGTCGGGCTGTCGTTCGACGAGACGTGCGACCTGCAGACCGTGCACGACGTGCTGTCGATGCTCGACGTACCGGCACACGGCCTCGACGTCGCCGAGGTGAGCGGCTCGATGGACGCGCTCCCCCATCGCCGCGCAGACGAGATCCTGCGACACGACGCGTTCCACCGCTACCACAGCGAGCACGAGATGCTGCGCTACCTGCGCCGCCTCGCCGACCGAGACCTCGCCCTCGACCGCACCATGATCCCGCTCGGCTCGTGCACCATGAAGCTCAACGCGACGGCCGAGATGCTGCCGATCACGTGGCCGGAGTTCGCCGATGTGCACCCCTTCGCCCCCGAGGACGAGACGGTCGGCTACCGCGCGCTCATCGGTCAGCTCGAGTCGATGCTCGTCGACATCACCGGCTACGACGCCGTCAGCCTGCAGCCCAACGCCGGCAGCCAGGGCGAGTTCGCCGGGCTGCTCGCGATCCGCGGGTACCACCGCAGCCGCGGCGACGAACACCGCACGGTGTGCCTCATCCCGTCGAGCGCCCACGGCACCAACGCTGCCAGCGCGGTGATGGCCGGCATGCAGGTGGTGGTCGTCGCGTGCGACGACCACGGCAACGTCGATGTCGACGACCTGCGCGCCAAGATCGGGCAGCACCGCGACACGCTGGCGGCGATCATGGTCACCTACCCGTCGACGCACGGCGTGTTCGAGGAGCGCATCCGTGAGATCTGCGAGCTCGTGCACGATGCGGGCGGTCAGGTGTACGTCGACGGTGCGAACCTCAACGCCCTCGTCGGCCTCGCTCGTCCGGGCCGGTTCGGTGCCGACGTCAGCCATCTCAACCTGCACAAGACGTTCTGCATCCCCCACGGTGGCGGCGGCCCCGGCGTCGGCCCCGTGGCGGCCAGGGCGCACCTCGCGCCGTTCCTGCCGTCGCACCCGCTCGCCGAACGGGTGCCCGGCGGCACCGGTCCGGTGTCGTCGGCGCCGTACGGCTCGGCGAGCATCCTGCCGATCTCGTGGGTGTACATCGCGCTGATGGGCGCCGAGGGCCTGCGCGCCGCGACGTCCGCCGCGATCCTGAGCGCCAACTACATCGCGGCTCGTCTGGACGACGCCTTCCCGGTGCTCTACACGAACGAGCGGGGGCGGGTCGCGCACGAGTGCATCGTCGACCTGCGGGCGATCACCAAGGCCACGGGCGTCACCGTCGACGACGTCGCCAAGCGGCTCATGGACCACGGCTTCCACGCCCCGACGATGAGCTTCCCGGTCGCCGGCACGCTGATGATCGAGCCCACCGAGAGCGAGACGCTGGCCGAGATCGAACGCTTCTGCGAGGCGATGTGGTCGATCCGCCACGAGATCGACGAGGTCGCCGCCGGCACGTGGCCGGTCGCCGAGAGCCCGCTTCGGCTCGCCCCGCACACGGCTGCCGACCTCCTCGGTGAGTGGGTGCGTCCCTATGCACGCGAGGTCGGCGCGTACCCGACGGGTCGACGCGTGGCCGACAAGTACTTCCCGCCGGTGTCGCGCATCGACGCGGCGGCCGGCGACCGTCATCTGGTCTGCAGCTGCGAGCCGCTCGAGGCCTACGCCCACGCGCAGGCCCAGCCGCAGGCGACGGCGGGCGCGAGTACGGTGACCGCTCATGGCTGACTCCAGCGTCCCTCCCGGTCTCGGCGATCTGCTCGGTCTGTTCGGCGGGTCGAACCCGCTGTCCGGCATCGGCAAGTCGATCGCCCAGTTCCAGCGAGGGGTCGGCGACTTCCTCGCCGCGGTCGAGAACTTCAACCAGTCGATGGAGCAGCTCAATGCGATCACGGCACGGGTCAACCGTCTGCTCGACGACGTCGAGCCCCCGGTGCGGGCGCTGATGCCGCAGGTGACCCGCACGCTGAAGACGGCCGATCAGCTCGTCGAGCAGATGAGTGCGCCGATCGAACGCGTCGCGCCCGGATTGGCCCGGCTGGCCGACACCTTGTCGTCACCGCAGCTCACGTCGTTCCCGAACCAGCTCGGCGATCTGCTCGGCGCCCTGGGCGATGTCGCCAAGCGACTGCAGCCACTCGGTCAACTGGCGGAGTCGGCCGGTGGCCTGTTCGGGTTGCGGCCGCTCACGTCGCTGCGGGCCGGCAGCGGGGCCAAGCCCGTCATCCCGCCGCCGTCCGACGAGCCCGTGCCCGCGGCCGAGCGCCCCGCCGCGAAGAAGCCCGCCGCAAGGACGTCCGCGGCGAAGAAGCCCGCGGCGAAGAAGCCCGCCACCAAGAAGCCCGCCACCAAGAAGCCGGCGACGAAGAAGCCTGCAGCGAAGAAGGCACGATGAACGACGACGCACACGCCGCCGTCGAGCGGAGTCCGCTCGACGCCGCCCACCGTCGGCTGGGCGCCAAGATGGTCCCCTTCGGCGGCTGGGAGATGCCCCTGTCGTACGAGGCCGGCACGCTCGACGAGCACCTCGCCTGCCGCAACGACGCGGTCGTGTTCGACGTGTCGCACCTCGGCACCGTCCGTGTCGAGGGCGCGGACGCCGACGAGCGGCTCCAGTGGGCCTTCACCAACGACCTCGGCAAGATCGCGCCCGGCCGGGCCCAGTACACCCACCTGCTCGACGAGGTCGACGCCTCGGTGCTCGACGACATCATCGTGTGGTGGATCGAGCCCGAGGTGTTCGACGTGATGCCGAACGCCTCCAACACCGACCGGGTGCGCTCGGCGATCGGCGGCGTCGAGACCACGCACGACCGAGCCGTGCTCGCCGTGCAGGGCCCTCGCGCCCTCGAGCGCCTCGCGACCGTGTTCCCCGAGGCGTCGGCCGTCGGGCGGTTCCGGGTGGCGCGCTGCACGTGGGAGGGCGTCGAGACCACCGTCGCCGGCACCGGCTACACGGGTGAGCGCGGGGTCGAGATCGCGGTTCCGAACGCGCATGCCACCGACCTGTGGGACGCGATCCTCGGTGCCGGTGTGGTGCCCGCCGGGCTCGGGGCTCGCGACACCCTGCGGCTCGAGGCCGGCCTACCGCTGCACGGTCACGAGCTCGGTCCGGGCATCACCACACTGGAGGCCGGCCTCGGCTGGGTCGTGGCGTGGGGCAAGGACGAGTTCCGCGGTCGCGAGCCGTTGGCGGCCGAGCGCGACCGAGGGGTCGCCCGATTGCTGACGGGCATCGCGACCGAGGGCCGCCGACCGCCGCGTGCCGACTGCGAGGTGCTCGTCGACGGGGTGGCGATCGGCGTCGTGTCGAGCGGCAACTTCTCCCCCGTGCTCGAGCACGGGATCGCGTTGGCGTTCCTGCCGCCCGACACCGCCGTCGGCACCGAGGTGGCGATCGACGTGCGCGGCTCGAAGCTGCCCGGTCGCGTCGTCGACCTCCCCTTCGTGGCGAAGCAGTAGCCGAGCTGCGGGACGGAAGCGCCCGCGGTGGGCCGATCCGTCCCGGGGTGTCAGAGGGCGACGCTGGTGGGCGCCGCTGCGGTCGGCAGTTCGGGTGCGAGCGCGGCGTCGAGGTGGTCCTTCACCCCGCCGATCGGCAGGATGTTGAGCACACCCTGACCACGGCGCATCACGTCGATCAGCTCCTCGCCGTCGCACAGCACGACGTCGCTGCCGCTGATCACCAGATGGGCCGAGGCGATGTCGGTGTCGACGTGCTCGCGCAGGTACTCGAACGCGGTGCGCACCGACTCGAGCTTGATGCCGGCGTCGAGCAGGCTCTTGATGACGCGCAGCTCGAGCAGATCGCGGTAGCCGTACTCGCGACGACTGCCACTGCCCTTCGCGTCGGCGAGCGACGGCCGCACCAGACCGGTACGGGCCCAGTAGTCGAGCTGGCGGTACGAGATGCCGACGATCTTGGCGGCCTTCGTGCCGCTGTAGCCGGTCTCCTGCGCTGCGGGCTGGGTCATCTCGTCGGCCTCGCTGGGTCGGGCCGGGCGGGCCGCCCGGCGAGCTTGGCATCACACGCGCGTAGTTACGCGTGTGTCGCGCCGGGGAACGCTATCCACCTCGCACCGTCAGATCAAGCACGCCACGCGCGAACTCTCGCGCGCACCGCGCGATCAGCTCACTCGTCGGCCTTGAAGTCGTCGGGGTCGAGGTCGTCGAGGAAGTCGCGGAACTCGTCGATGATCGCCTCGTCGTCGGTCTCGTCGGCGATCTCGACCGGGTGCTGCCCGGCCTCGGCCAGCAACTGCTCGGTGGCGAAGATCGGGCTGCCGGTGCGCACCGCGATCGCGATCGCGTCGCTCGGTCGGCTCGACACCACGAGCTCACGGCCCATCGTGAGCAGGTGCAGCTCGGCGTAGAACACATGGTCCTTGATCTCGGTGACGACGATCTTCGTGAGTTGCACCTCGAGCTGCGCCAGCACCTGCACCATCAGGTCGTGGGTCAGCGGACGGGGCGACTCGATGCCCTCGAGCGCCGCATGGATCGACGACGCCTCCGGCGTGCCGATCACGATCGGGAGGAGGCGCTGCGCACCGGACTGCTCGCGGAGGATCACGACCGGGGTGTTGGCAGGCACCTCGACCCGCACACCGACGAGCTCCATGGGGACCACGACCACGAACATACCCCTCGCGGCGTCGACCCACCCCGTCGAGATCGGAAAATCGCCGGTCAGCTGTCGAGGTGGTGACGCAGCATCGACACGACCAGCGCGGCGCGCAGCTCGGCCCCCAGGTCGGCCAACTCGCCCAGCAGGGTGACGGCCTCCTGGCGCGCCTGCGGGTTGCGCTGGCGGAGCAGCGGCAGGATGCGCTGCTCGAACAGTCCCGCCTCGCGGTCGGCGCTCTGCCGCCAGCCCTTCAGGTGGCGGGCGTCGATGCCACGCTGCAGGAATCCGGCAGCGGCCTTCACGATCCCGAGGTCGCTCTCGGTGAACGTGGTGCTGCTGCCCGTCCCGCGTCCGGTGACGAGACCGTAGGACTCGAGCTCCTGCAGCTGGGTCTGGGTGATGCCGGCGAGCTGGCACAACTCGCTGCGGTCGTACACGTCGCTCGGGCCCACGGCGGCCACGAGGCGCAGCGAGGTGGTGTGGTCGCCGTCGCCGTCCTGGATCGACCCCGGCACCTGTCGTCGTGCAGCCGGGTGGCGCGCGGTGTCGACCAGGTGGGCGTGGGGGCTGATCGAGCCGGTCGGGTCGTCGATCATGATGCCGTCGGTGTCGTCGGGATGCGGCGCACCCATCGGGCCGGTGTCGTCGAGCAGGACCGCACCCTGCGACTGCGGATCGCCGACGCGGACGTTGCGGATCCCGCGGTGCAGCTGACTCACATTGCTCGGCGTCGCGATCGCGCCGGTGTGGTCGCCGGTGGGGGGCAGCGCGAGCGCGCCCGAGTCGTCGATCGTGCCGTTGTCGAGGCGGTCGCGGATGACGCGCAGCGGCAGGAAGTTCTCCTTCTGCTCGCGCAGGATCAGCTTGAGCCGATCGATGTCGCCGTCGAAGAACTTGCGATACCCGGACGCGGTGCGCTCGGGTTCGATCAGGCCCTGGCTCTCGAGGAACCGGATCTTCGAGATCGTGACGTCCGGGAACTCCTCGAGCAGGAGTGCCAACACCTCGCCGATCGACAGATAGGGGCGTTCGTTGATGCCGCTGGTCACTCAGCCGGCTCCCATCTCGAAGAACACGAGACGGAACTTGCCGACCTGCAGCTCGTCGCCCTGGCGCAGTTCGACCTCGTCGACGCGCTCCTGGTTGACGTACGTGCCGTTGAGCGACCCGGCGTCGCGCACGACGTAGCGGTCGCCCGAGCGGCTGATGTCGGCGTGACGCCGCGACACGGTGATGTCGTCGAGGATGATCTCGCTGTCGGGGTGCCGGCCGAGCCGGGTGAGCGAGCCGCGCAGCGCGAACGTGGCGCCCGCCTGCGGACCGCTGCGCACCACGAGCGCGGCGGCACCGGTGGGCAACTGGTCGAGCTGGACGACGGTGTCGTCACCCGTGCCGGGCGCGTCCTGCAACGGGTCGACCTTCGCGAGCGTGATCGTGTGATCGGCGGGTCGGTCGAGCAGCGCGCCGCAGGACGAGCAGAAGACGGCGTCGCTCGTGTTGCGGTGGCCGCACTGGTTGCAGAACACGTACGCCATGTCGGGGGTCGATGCTAGTCGTCGGCGCGCGGTCCGTCAGCCCTCGACCAGCGCCCGGTAGCCGCTGGCGTCGAGGAGCTGGTCGAGCTGGGCGGGGTCGCTCACCTCGATCTCACAGATCCAACCCGCGCCGTACGGATCGCTGTTCACCGTCTCGGGCGCGTCGGCGAGCGCGTCGTTCACGGCCACGATCGTGCCGCTCACGGGCGCGTAGATGTCGCTCACCGACTTGGTGCTCTCGACCTCGCTCATCGTGTCGCCCGCGGCCACGTTGGTGCCCACCGTGGGCACCTGCACGTAGACGACGTCGCCGAGCGCGTCCTGCGCGTAGTCGGTGATGCCCATCCGCACGGTGGTGCCGGACACGCTGATCCACTCGTGATCGCTGGAGTACTTGAGCTGGTCGGGCACGGCGGTGGCGGACATGCCCGAGAATCTAGTCCCGCGACCCGGCTCGCACGCGACCGCCCGGATCCACGACGTCGGCCGCGCCGGCGGGGTCAGCGCACCAGCTGGCGGATGCGCCGGGCGTACTCCTGCGCGAGCTGGCGCGCCTCGGCATCGGTGCCCGCCTCGGCCCAGATGTGCGTGACCGGGTCCTCCGGATCGGGCAGTGCGAGCATCCAGCCGTTCTGGTGGTTGATCTTCACCCCGTCGACCAACTCGACGTTGCGCGACCCCATCTCCATGAGCGAGCGCATGACCATCCCCTTCTGCTCCCACGGGGTCACCACCGTCTCGTGGACGAGGTGCACCTTGGGCAGACCGTCGATGACGGCGCTGAGCGAACGGTGCGAACGGGCGAGCAGATCGAGCATCTTCAACAGCGCGGCCGCCCCGTCGAAGGCCGGGAGGAAGCCGGGCAGGATGTAGCCGCCCGAACCGTCGGCGGCGAAGCCGACGCCCGGGTCGTTGGCGGCCGCCATCAGCGCGGGCGTCGACAGCTTGGTGGGCACCACGTGCACCCCGTGGGCCATCGCGATGTCTCGGGCGCAGCGCGTGGTGTTGACCGGCAGCGCGATCGTGTCGCCGAGCAGGTGGTCGCTGACGAGTTCGACGTAGGCGAGCAGCGCCTCGGTGTTCGACAGGACGCGCCCCTGGTCGTCGACCAGGCGCAACCGTTCGCCGTCGGCGTCGATCACCGCGCCGAGATGGGCGCCCGACGCCCGGACCAGACCGGCCACGCGCTGCAGCGCCTGTTCGACGTCGAACACGAGCCGGCCGGCGGTGGACACGTACGGGTTCACCGCGAGCACGTCGGCGCCGAGCTTGCTGAGCAGTGTGGGCATCACCGTGCTGGCCGCACCGAAGGAGTAGTCGACCACCAGCTTGAACCGGTGCTCGCGGATGGCCGCCGGTTCGACGGTCGCCTCGAGCGCCACCGTGTACTCCTCGAGCGCACGGGGCGGG
>WBZM01003246.1_pt1 | contig 12832 bp, 10 predicted proteins | sample 5204271 | NCBI WGS metagenome assembly WBZM01 (sample SAMN12344346, study PRJNA552823) | activated sludge metagenome | biome: Activated sludge suspended growth; feature: Nitrification reactor; material: Wastewater; isolation source: activated sludge from nitrification reactor of wastewater...
CTGCTGGTCGGCGGCATCGGCATCATGAACATCATGCTCGTGTCGGTGACGGAGCGGACGCGGGAGATCGGCCTGCGCAAGGCGGTGGGGGCCAAGCGGCGCGACATCCTGGGCCAGTTCCTGACCGAGGCCGTGGTGCTGGCCTTGCTGGGCGGGCTGGCGGGCATCGTGCTGGGCACGTTGGCGGCCGTGGGCATCGGCCTGGCCGTCCCCCAGTTGGACACATCAGTTGGCCTCGACTCCATCGCCCTGGCCGTGGGCTTCTCGGCCACTGTCGGCCTCTTCTTCGGCATCTACCCGGCCGCCCGCGCCGCGTCTCTGCACCCCATCGAAGCGCTGCGCTTTGAGTAAGGTGTCTACCTATACTGGGTAAGGCTATGGCGACTCAAGACGGTGGTTTTCAGATGAGAGCTAGTTTGTGGCTACTGGGTCTGGCCTTGGGACTAATAGCGGCCGTTGGCTGCGCCCCCACGTCGGACACGGTGGCTCCCGCGGCGACATCCGCTGATACTGTCGTTTTGCCCACGGCTCTGCGCGCCTTTCCGCAACAACTGCCCGTGGAGGGCGAACGGGCGCGCTTAACATCGACTGCCGAGGGTCAACTGGCCTTGCGCGATGGCTGTCTGCGTCTAGTCAACTCCCACGACGAAGCGGACAAAGGTTATTTGATCATATGGCCGGGCGCTTACACTGTGAAAGAGGAAGCAGGCTCACTGGCCATCTACGATGGCCAGGGTCATTTCCTGGCCAAGGTGGGCGACGACGTAGTGATGGGCGGCGGCGAAGACAACCAGACCGCACCACTGACCGACACAGTCTTTGGCTTGACCGAGCCAACGCCCGCAGAGTGTCCAGGCCCCTACTGGATCATGGGCGATTTCGTACCGGAACCCGGCGCTGTCTTAGCCCCTTGAACTGGAGGTCGGGTTAACCCGCCATTGACGCCCGACAGGGCCTACCTCTCCTCTGGGCATTGTGGCCCGGTGGGGAGCATACCTCACGGCCCCCCTGGGCGAATCCGGCTGTTCGCCGCTGTCGCCACAACCCGCCCTTCTACCCACGCTGCCCGATCAATCGGCCCTTGTGGTTGCGCGCTTCTCCTGCTAGAAAACGACCATCAGTCTATCTATACAAGGAGAGAAGACAACGATGACGCGAAAAGTAGCTTTTTGGATGAGCCTGCTGGCGCTGCTGATGGCCCTGGCGGCCTGCGGTGGCGACAACACCACGACGAACAACGGCAACGAGTCGCAGGCAGCCAACGCCAATGACATCGTGCCCACCAACCAGCCGGCCGGCGACGCCGAGACCATCGGCGACACCGTTGGCGGCCCTGGTAACACCACCAGTGGCGGCGAGGCCGTCACCGAGAGCGGAGGCACGCCGCAGAGCAGCGCGGCCGACGGCGTGGCCGCGCCCGCGTTTCTCAACGACTGGCAAAGCGCGGGCGCAACCGTCGCCACCGGCGGCCAACTGCCCGCGTCGCTGTTCGAGGGCGCCAGCGGCCAGACGTATCTGGTCAACGATGTCGAATTGCAGGTTTACGAGTTCAATGACGCCGCCACGGCTGAGGCGGCCGCGGCCACCATCTCGTCCGACGGTGGCATGATCAACGACGCCGCCGTGCGCTGGGCCGGCCCACCCCACTTCTTCCGCCAGGACAACCGCATCATCGTCTACATCGGCGACGACCCGGCCACGCTCGACCTGCTGGGCGGCACGTTCGGCGCGCCGTTCGCCGGCACGCCCTAGCCGCAGTAACCCATACCCGGCTACTCGTACTTCAGCGCGGCGACCGGCGCCAACGTCGCCGCGCTGAGGGCCGGGTAGAGGCCCGACGCCAACCCCATCAACGTCGCGAAAAGTAGCGCCGAGGCCGGCAACCACAGTGGCGTGGCGATGGCCCCGCTGGGCGGCGGCGCGCCCGTCTGGGCCGCCTGCCCGGCCAGATAGCCCAGGACGATGACGTTGAGCACCTGCCCCAACCCCCAGCTGATGAGTACGCCGCCCAGCCCGCCGATGAAGCCGATGCCGGCCGCCTCGCCCAGGAAGATGGCCAGCACGTCGCGGTTGCTGGCTCCCACGGCCTTCATCAGACCGATCTCGCGCGTGCGCTCCAGGATGGCCATGGTCATTGTGTTGGCGATGCCGATGGCCGCCACCAGCAGGGCGATGGCCCCCATCGCTCCGAAGACGACTTGTAGCACAAGATAGAAGCCGCTGATGCCCTGCACAAACGACTGCGGCGTATAGGCCTGGAAGCCCAGGGCGGTGATCTGGTCGGTCACGTCCAGGACAACATCGACATCCTTGACCTTGACGATGACCGTGTTGTAGCCGTTCTTGTTGCGGTCGATGCGCTGGCCGGTGGACCAGGTGTTGAAGCTATCCACGTCGCTCAGCGGCATGTAGATCGACCAGTCCGGCTCGTCGCGGGCCTCGTTCAGCACGCCGGCCACGCGGGCGCGGACCTTCTTGCGGATCTCCGTGCCGTCCTCCGTCCACTTGATCAGCTCAATGGTCAGTGACTGGTCATAGAGGTCGGGCGGCGGGGGCGGCTCCTGGCCGGGGCGCAGGCGCGGGTCGTAGAAGTTGCTGGCCACCTGCGAGCCGACGATGATCGTGCCGCGGGCCAGGTCGGTGGTGCCCTGGGCCGCGGTCACGCCCAGCGCGGCCAGATCGGCCGTGCCCGCGCCAAGGATGCTACCGCCACCCTCCAGCCGGCCGATTTTGATCGTTGCCCCGCCCATGAAGTAGTCCTGCGGGATGACGGCCGTGACGCCCGGAATGGCGGCGATGGCCTGTAGAGCCGCCTCGTTCAGCGGCGCGGTCTGGGCCGGCGCGCCACCGCCCAGCGAATCAATGACCACGGGGCCGGATGGCTCGGAGAAGCCGGGATAGACGGTGATGCGCGTCAGATCGCCGATGCCGCCCAGTTGCGATTGCGCGTTCTGCTGTAGGCCGACGCCGAGCGAGACGAGCAGGACGACGGCCGTCGTGCCAATGACGACGCCGATGGCCGTCAGGGCCACGCGCCCTTTGCGCCGGGCCAGGTTACTCCAGATCAGAGCCACCAGGTCGATGAACTTCATTGGTCACTCCCGCGCCTCATCAGGGCACTATCGGCTCCTCATAGCCGTCGAGAGGCGCTTGATCCTCGAAGGTCGGCTGGTCAACGCCGGCCGGTTCGCTGCCCAGCCCCAGCAGGCCACGAATGAAACGCCAGATGCGCTGGCCCAGGCTCTCCTGGCCGCCGCCGCTGCCGTCATCGACCGGCGCCTGGCCGTCGTCAATAGGCAGCCCGTCCGGCCCCAGCACCGGCCCCTCCGGCTCCACTGGCGCACCCTCCAGCACCTCGACCGTCAGGGTGTCGGTGATGACCGCCGGGCGGTTGAAGTCGTCGGTGTAGGTGACGCTCAGTTCCAGGTCGAGCGGCCCCGGCTCGAAGGGCGTGATCATCGCGTCCAGCGGGAAGAAGCCGCCCGGCTCCAGCGCGCCGACGAAGATGGCGTTGTTGGACAGGTCGGCGTTCTCGGCGCTGACGCTGAAGTTGCCGAAGACGACGGAGGTACGCCCGCTGTTGACCAGTTGCAGCGGCAGCCCGCCCGTCTCCCCGGCAAAGAGCGCCGGCGGCGCAGTGTAGAAGTTCATCTCCACCTGCGGCTGCTGGAAGACCAGCAGGGTGATGACCTGGTCGTCGGTGAAGCTGACGCCGGTGTCGTCGGTGTAGACGAACGACACCTTGACCGGGTAGGCCCCCGGCTTGGTCGTCGTGTTGACGATGAGCTGCTGGGTCACGTCCAGCCCGTCGCCGGCGCGCAGATTGCCCAGACGGCTGACGTTCGACGAGCCAATGGGGGCGAACTCGGTGAAGGAGCCGCCCGCGCCGGAGACGCCGCCCGCTTCCGGCGTGCCGTCGGCGCTGCCGGAGCCGGCGCTGCCGCCACCGACGATGAGGGTGACGTTGCGGGCGTTGGCCTCGCCTTCGTTGCTGACGTTCATCGTCAGGGCGAAGGGCACGCCGGGCTGGAGTTGTTCGGGGTCGGTGGCGTAGCCGGTCACCAGAAGTTGCGGCCGTTGCCGCGGGCCGGGCGTGCCCGTGGGCGTGGCCGTAGGCGTGGCTGTGGCCGCCGCGCCGCCGCTGGCCTGGGGCACGACGGGGAAGGTCAATTCGAAGGACGATTCATAGCTCTGGCCGTTGATGTCGGTGTAGGTCGCCGTCACCTTGAGCACGGCCTGGTCGCGGCCGCGCAGATCGTCGGTGGCGAAGAGCGGCTGCCAGAAGCGGATCGTCTGGCCGGGAGCGAGCGTGCCCAGGGCGCGAACGCCGCCAGTGGCGCGGGGCACAAAGTCACCGCTGACGAAGGTCGCCAGGACGTTGCCGGCCACGGCCTGCCCGGCGTTGACGATGGTCATCTCGAAGTCCAGGTTCTGGCCGGGGGCGATCTGCGGCGCGCTGGCCCCGTAGGACTGCACGACCAGCAGCGGCCGCACGAAGTCGGTCGGCGCGGGCGTGGGCGAGGGTTCGGGTGTGTCCGTTGGCCCGGCCGGCAAGACGACGGCCAGCGCCCCGCGCAGCACGGCCGTGGCCGCGTTGGGCTTAACCACCTGGACATCATACGACCCCGGCGGTACGCCGGCCGGGACGTTGGCGCGCAGCACCTGGCGGCTGACGAATGTCGTCTCCAGCCCGCCCCAATTCGACAGGACGACGACCGCCCCATCGACGAAGCCGGAGCCGGTGACGACGATCTCGGTGTTGCCGGTGTTGACGACCGTGCCCGGCTGGACAGAGGTGATGTTCAGGTTGTCGTCGGCCGGCGTTGTCGGGGTAACCTCGGCCGGCGCGGTCGTCGCTGTTGCCGTCGCTGTCGCCGTGGCGTCCTGGGCCTGGCCAGCGCCCGGCAAGAGCACCAGGACCAGCCAGAGAGCCAGCAGCGCCGCTGGCAGAACCCGTCTCAGACTGTGCTGCGCGTCGTTCATAAGCTCAACTCACACTTGTGGGCGCGGCCACCGGCCGCGCCATGGGGCCGCCCGGCATGCCGGTGACGGCGTGGTACTCCTCGTCGCTCACCGTCCGGCCATCGAGCAGGAAGACCTGGTGGGTGGCGTAGGCGGCCATGCGCGGATCGTGGGTGACGACGACGATGGTGCGGCCGTCGCCATGCAGCTCGGCCAACAGTTCCATGATACTCTGTCCGCTGCTGGTGTCTAGATTGCCGGTTGGTTCGTCGGCCAGCACCAGGCGCGGCTGGTTGACCAGCGAGCGGGCAATGGCCACGCGCTGCTGCTGGCCGCCGGATAGTTCCGACGGCCGATGGAGCCGCCGGTCGGCCAGTCCGACGCGCTCCAGCAGGGCGAAGGCCCGTTCGCGCCGCGCGTGCCGGGAGATGCCGGCGAAGCGCATCGGAAAGGCGACGTTTTCCCAGGCGCTGAGGCTGGGAATGAGGTTAAACGACTGGAAGATGAAGCCGACGACCTCGCGACGGTAGGCGGCCAGGGCGTTCTCGTCCATCTCTTGCAGCGCGGCCCCGGCGACAACGATGCGGCCGGCCGTCGGCCGATCCAGTCCCCCCAGCAGGTAGAGCAGCGTGCTCTTGCCCGATCCCGACGGCCCCATGATGGTGTAGAACGTGCCGGCGGCGATGGTCAGATCGACGCCGTCGAGGGCATGGACGACCACGCCGCCCAGCGCGTAGGACTTGCGCAGGTCACTGATGGCGATGAAGGGCGCGGCGGGAGCGTCGGCGGTCGGTCTAATCATAGGCGACGCGGTTAGAGGAAGGGCTGGATGATGGTCAGGTCGCCGAAGCGAGATAGCACCACGTCGGGCAGGGCGCGCACGGCCATGACCAGCGCAAAGACCAGCAAAACGGCCAGCCAGCACTTGCCGCGCGGCAACTGGCTGCTGAGCCGCGCGCCGATGTAGACGAGCAGAATGTGCCAGATGGTGTACAGATCGATCTGCCCCAGGATCGAGGCCAGGAAGACGCGCAGCGAGCCTTCGCCGGCCGGGGCGAAGCCGGACAGGCCGCCGCCACCGACCAGCCGGTCGGTCATCAACATGGCCACGATCTGCACCACGGCCCGCAGGACAAACGGCAGGCTGGCCCAGGCGACGACGTTGATGGCTCCCTGGCTGGTGCCGCGGCCGCCCAGCAATGTCAGCACCAGGTGCAGCAGCCAGCTGACCAGCAGCCACAGCAGCAGCGCGCTCAGCGCCGCCCCCAACGCGGGCAAAATGTAGTTGAAGGTCGGGTTGTTGGTGGCCGTGGCCGCCTGCTGAAATTGGGCCTGCTGTTCCGGCGTGTAGTACTGGAAGTTGGGCGGCAGGATGACCTCGCCGGCGGCGCGGGCGGCGGCCTTGATGCTGCCGGCGACCAGAGCGTGGATCACCGTGGCCAGCAGCAGCAGGGCGATGGGCGTGCGCCACTGCGGCCGGTCGGCGGCGACGATGTCGGCCAGCGTCCGGCGCGGCCGGATGAGCAGCGGCACAACGCGGTCGAAGCGCCACGGCCGGTTGTCGCGCGGTTGGACGAGCGGGAGTTCATCTTCAGCGTTCATACAGCTAACCCGGCGGCGGCGCATAAGTATCGGGCGCGGCCGCGTCGATACTATAGCCGATGACCCGCCGCCGTGCCACGCCGCCCAAGCAAACGCACATGGAGGGGGCAGTGGGCAATAGGCAGTGGGACAGTGGGTCAGTAGGGCAGTGGTCCGTCATCAGCGGTCGGCGGTCGTCTGTCAGCGGTCGGCGGTCGGCGGTCGTCTGTCAGCGGTCGGCCGTCGCCCCTACTCCCCCGCCGCGACCGTCCATGTCGCCACCGTGGCCATGTCGGTGCCGCCGGCCAGGGGGACGCGGAGGATGTCGGGCCAGGTGTAGAGGGCCACGGCGGCGCGGTAGTCGCCGGGGGGCAGGCCGGCGGGCACGGGCAACGGCTGGAAGGTGACGAAGTGGTCGCCGGCGCGCCACTGGGCGCTGTCGAAGCCGGGGCCGTCGTGTTGGGCGACGACGTTGTTGGCCGCGTCCAGCAGATACGCGCCGAAGTGGTAGGCCACCGGCGGCCGGGCCAGCGCTTCCCACGTCAGCGCCAGCGTCAGGTCGCGGCCGGGCGCCGGCTGGCCGGTGAACGCGCCCGCCAGCAGGGCGGCGTCCCAGCGGGGCGCGCCCGTCGTCTCGCCGCGCGGCCCCTCGGCCCAGTCATAGAACGTCCACGTCTGGCCCTTGACCGTGACGCCCACGCCGGGGATGGGCTGCGCCTCGGCGGCCAGGACGTAGGACGCGCGGCTGCCCGGCCGGGCGTCGAGCGTCACCGCGCAAGGGGACGGCAGCGGCAGGGCCAGGTCGCCGTCGGCCAGCAGCACCCGCGCCGGGTCGGTGAACTCCACCAGCAGGGCCAGGTCGGACGTTTCCACCTGCGCGCCGTGGCCCAGGCCAACAAGGCGGCAGTCGGGCCGCTCGGCCAGCAGGCGATTGGATTGGGCGATGAGGGCGCGCGCGTGGCGCACTTGCAGCGGCGGGCCATCGCCGGCCGCCCGCGCGTCCTGGTAGCGCAACGAGAAGAACACCTGGAAGGCCACCAGCGCCAGCATCGGCAGGGCCACCAGCCACCCCGTAGCGCGGTTCTTCCGAATCGCGCCACGCTGCGCCGCGGCCAGGCCGGCGCCCAGAATAATGAACTGCGCCGGCCACTGGCCGATGAGGTAGTAGTTTTGCAGGTAGACGCTCGTGCGTAGATAGAACAGCACCGGCACGGCCAGCCACAGCAGCACTACGCCCAGCGCCTCCCCTGCGCCCCTGCGCCCCTGCGCCCCTGCTTCCCTGGCGTCCTGGCCTCTTTGCGCCTTGGCGTTAACTCCCCTCGCCACGAGCCACAGAACGACGGCCAGGGCCAGGATGAATAGCCCCGTCGCCAGGGCGTCGAATAATTCGACACCCGGCACGGCGCGATAAAGCCCCTGGGCGCGGAGCAGGTCGAGGCTGAGCAGCACGGCCGCGCCGCTGAACTGCGCCGGCTGCCTGGCCAGCGCCCGCACCGTGGCCAGGTCGGCCCAGCCGGTGCCGATCTGGTAGAGCAGGTAGGGCGCGAAGAGCAGGGCGAAGACGGCCGCGGCGGCCAGCAGATGCGCCGGGCGGACGCGCCGCCGGTAGAGCAGCAGGGCCAGGGCGATGGTCAGTAGTTGCACGGCCGAGCCGGGATGGACCTGGATCATGGCCGCGGCGGCGGCGAAGCTGCCGATCAGGTAGCCGGCGCGCGGCCGGTCGAACAGGTACAGCAGCAGCCCGCCCAGAGCCAGCGCGGCGAAGGGCGGCACCATCGTCTGATTCCAGATGAGCTGGCTCCAGAAGACGGCCCACGGCGCGGCGGCGAAGGCCAGCATGGCCCACAGCCCGGCGCGGCGGCCGAAGAGCCGCGCCGTCACCGCGCCGGTGACGACCACGGCCGCCAGCCCGCCCAGCAGCGTCAGCAGCGAGACGCTGAGGATATCGCGCCAGAGGAAAAGGGCCGCGCCGTAGAGGTACTCGATCAGCGGCGGGTTGACGAAGCCGACCGACGACTTGTTGGCCGCCAGCGGCAACGGCCCGCCGTTGACCCAGCGCATGGCCGTGTTGAGCGTGAACGCCTGGTCGCCCCACAGCCCGGTCGTGTCCAGCCCGCGCAGGCGGAGGAACAGGGCGAGGAGGAGGAGGGCGGCCGCCGAGATAGCGAAGTGGAACTGTTGGGGGATGCGTCTCATCGGATGAAGTCGTCACTGATTTTAGCACAGCCTGGCGCCAGCAGATAGACAGCCGGCACGATTTGGTCTACAATATACGTAGATTGCCTAGAAATTGTATTTTGCCTGGACGTGGTGAGGTGACAATGTCTCGTGTAAGCGTGAGTGAAGCAAGTCGCAATCTATCGCACTGGATCAACCGGGCGGCTTATGGACAGGAGAGCATTATCCTGGAATCGCACGGGCGGCCGAAAGCCGTACTCATTGGGGTAGAGGTTTTCGAAGAGTTGACGCGCCACCATCCGGACTTCCAGCGGGAACCTATGTCGGTCGCCGAGTTTCGCACCGGTTTCCGCCGCGCTTTGGAGGAAGCTGGCTATCGTACACCCGACGACATTGTACGGCTGATCCAGGAGATCAAGAGCGAGATGGCGACAGAGGACACAGCCAACTAGGAGCTATGTGTGCGTCCGCAGCGTCTATTCCTCGATACAAATGTGTTTATTATCGGGTCCGTCATGCCTGATTCGCCAGAAGCATCTATTCTGGAATGGCTTGGTTTCTTCAATCGGCGAGAGAGCAGTCCTGTTGTAATCGTCTCCGACGTGCTCATCGAGCAGATACTGCGGGTGGGCCGGCGCGTTGGCGGCAAGGACTATAGCGGCGAACTGATTGTGCGGTTGTGGCAAAACCTCTCTGTAGACCACGTAACCCTCAAAGATGAGGCTCTGCATCGCCTGAATCAGACGGGTGCTATTCCACGGGAAGATGTGGCTATCTTCCTTACGGCCGTGGTTGGCCGGGCGGAATGCTTTGTATCTGCCAATTATAAGCTGATTAAGGCTCTGGCAGCCATTGAGCAAGTTTTTGAGTGTCTGACGCCGACTGAGTTCGTCGCTCAGTACATTGCTGGCTCTACGGCTTTTGACTAACCACATACTCCGCCAGCCGCGGCAAGAACGAGTCCAGTTCATACGTCTCCCACGCCCGGCCGCCGCCGGCGGTGAACAGGGCGTAGCCGATGAGATAGTCGTCCTGCCGCGCTTCGTTGTCCAGCCATTGCAGCTGGTTCAGGAAGGCCGTCTGCCCGTCCGGCCCCCAGCCCTGCGCCACCCAGAACTCCTGGAAGTCCTGCCAGCCCAGCCCCTGCGGCCCCGGCCGGTTGCCGAGGATGCCGTCGATGCCCGCCTCGGAGATGACCAGGGGCACAACCAGCCCGCGCGGTTCCAGCACGTCGCGGTAGAACCAGCGGTAGCGGAACATCAGCGGGCCGCGGTCGGGGTAGGTGGGGTAGCCGGGCAGCGGGTCGCCATAGAGGAAGGTCAGGTCGGGCGCGGCGTACTCGTGCAGGGTCAGGATGCCGCCGTGGGCCTGCGCCGCCTCGATGGCCGGCACGAACAGGACGAACTCGTCCAGCTCCGGCACGCCGGCCGAGAAGCCGCCCACGGCCGCCCGCAGCCCGTGCGCCGCCAGCTGCCGCACGCGCTCGGCCTCGAAGCGAGCGTACCACGCCATCCGGTCGAGGTTGGGGTCGGGTTCGTTCCAGCCCTCCCAGTAGTCCACGCTGGGGTGCTGCACCAGTTGCGGCAGTTGCGCGGCCACCAGCGCCGCCGCGGCCGCCTCCGGTTCGCCGCCGTAGTCCTGGTTCTCCACCGACAGCCGGCCGATGGTCACCGTCCCCGGCGAGGCGGCCTTGACCTCGGCCAGGAAGCCCAGGTCATCGACGCCCTTGACCACGGCCGGGTGGGCGGCGCGGACGAACGCCAGGATGGCCGGGCTGTTGGGCCGGGCGACGTGGATGCCCAGCTTGCTCGGCCCCAGTTCCGGGCGCGGGGTGAAGTCGGGGATGTTGCTGACGTAAGGGGTTGGCGGCGGGTTGGCGGGTGCGCTCTCGGCGGTCGGCTGTCCGCCGCCGGCGATCGTCGTGGGCGCGGCCGTCGGCTGTCCGCTGTCGGTCGTCGCTATCGGGTCGGCGGTCGGCGGTCGGCTGTCGGCGGTCGGCGTAGCCTCCGCCCCGCCGGGCAGCACCGGCAGGAAGACGGCCGGGGCGGCGGTCGTCGTCGGGGCGGCGGTCGGCTGTCGGCCGTCGGCGGTCGTCGTGGCGGTCGGCTGTCGGCCGTCGGCGGTCGCCTCGGGCGGGAAGGTCGCCGCCGGCCCCACGGCCGCCCGCCCGCCGCAGGCGACGAGCAGCACCAGGCCGAAGGCGAGCAGGATTCGTTTGGGCATGGCCAAGAGGGTAACGCAAGGGCGCGAAGACGCAAGGACGTTAAGGAATGCGCCCGGTGCGTCGCACTTTCTTGAGTGCGTCGCACCTTCTTGAGGGCTTGCCCGTGGCGAGAAGAGGTTAACGCAAGGGCGCAAAGAGGCAAGGACGCAAGGGGCGTGGAAAGGATGCCCTCGGTGCGACGCACTTTCTTGAGTGCGTCGCACCTTCCGGGGGGCCTGCAAGAAAGTGCCAGGCACTGCACTGCCCACTTCCCCAACCCGCTTTCAGCCGGTTTCGCCTGCCAGCGGCGGGTTTGCAACCCGCCGGGCTTGGGCATCGAGGCCGCGCGTGTAGCGCAATTTGCCAAATTGCGCTACCGCAGCCGCGCCTCGATGCTGGCCAGATTGTCGCGCGACCGCCGGGTGTCAGGGTGGTTGGGGCCGAGAACTTTCTGCCGGATGGCCAGCGCCCGGCGCATATGGCCGGCCGCGGCGACGAGGTTGCCTTCATAATAACAGAGAACGCCCAGGTTGTTGAGGCTCTGCGCCGTATCGGGATGCTCCGGGCCGAGGACACGCTCGCGGATGGCCAGGGCGCGCTCGAGGAGCGGCCGCGCCCCGGCCAGGTCGCCCTGGTCTTGCAGCAGGCTGGCCAGGTTGTTGAGGCTTTGCGCGGTATCGGGATGCTCCGGGCCGAGGACGCGCTGCCAGATAGCCAGGGCGCGCTCGAAGAGCGGCCGCGCCCCGGCTAGGTCTCCCTGCGCGCGCAGCAGGCTGGCCAGGTTGTTGACCACTGTCGCGGTTTGGGGATGCTCCGGGCCGAGGACGCGCTCCCAGATGGCCAGGGCGCGCTCGAGGAGCGGCCGCGCCCCGGCCAGGTCGCCCTGCGCGCGCAGCAGGAGGCCCAGGTTGTTGAGGCCCTGCGCCGTATCAGGATGCTCCGGGCCGAGGACGCGCTCCCAGATGGCCAGGGCGCGCTCGAAGAGCGGCCGCGCCCCGGCTAGGTCGCCCTGCGCGCGCAGCAGGCTGGCCAGGTTGTTGAGGCTGGTGGCCGTATTGGGATGCTCCGGACCGAGGACGCGCTCCCAGATGGCCAGGGCGCGCTCGAGGAGCGGCCGCGCCCCGGCCAGGTCGCCCTGCGCTTGCAGCAGGCCGCCCAGGTTGTTGAAGCTTGTGGCCGTATTGGGGTGGTCGGGGCCGAGGACGCGCTCGCTGATGGCCAGGGCGCGCTCGAGGAGCGGCCGCGCTCTGGCCAGGTCGCCCTGTGCTTGCAGCAGATTTCCAAGATTTGTTAGTCTGCTAACCATGTCTGGCGAATTGGGTGGGGTGTACTCAACTGCTTGCTGGTAGGTAATCAGAGCTTCATCCAAGTCCTCGTCATGCTCCGTTTGCTCATAACGATCACGAAGCGCAGTGGCAAGATTTTGGAGCACTGAAGCGTAGTCGGGTGCTTCTGGCAGAACGAGGGCAAGTGCTTCGCGATAAGCTGTGATGGCCGCTTCCAGGTTGGCCGCCCGCTCGCCCTGGATGCGGTCGCGGTAGGCGTTGCCCAGATTGTTCTGGGTCGTGGCCCAATCAGCCGGGAAGGCGGCGCGGGTCCTGACCTCCAGCGCGGCGCGGTAGGCGGCGATGGCCTCTTCCAGGTTGGCCGCCTGCTCGCCCCGGATGCGCTCGCGGTAGGCGTTGCCCAGATTGTTCTGGGTCATGGCCCAATCAGCCGGGAAGGCGGCGCGGGTCCTGACCTCCAGCGCGGCGCGGTAGGCGGCGATGGCCTCTTCCAGGTTGGCTGCCCGCTCGCCCCGGATGCGGTTGGCGTAGGCGGTGCCCAGGTTGTTCTGGGTTGTGGCCCATTGTTCCGGGAAGGCGGCGCGGGTATAGACCTCTAGCGCGGCGCGGAAGGCGGCGATGG
>WBZM01002810.1_pt1 | contig 12827 bp, 10 predicted proteins | sample 5204271 | NCBI WGS metagenome assembly WBZM01 (sample SAMN12344346, study PRJNA552823) | activated sludge metagenome | biome: Activated sludge suspended growth; feature: Nitrification reactor; material: Wastewater; isolation source: activated sludge from nitrification reactor of wastewater...
CGGCAGCCAGTTGCCTAGGAACGCGTCGATGTCGCCGTTTTTCATCGACTCGAGCGTGACCGGCACCGAAAGCACGGTGATGACCGGCTGGTAGCCGAGCTCGGTGAGGATCTGAGCCGTGACGGCTGTGGTGGCGGACTCCGCCGTCCAGCCGACGTCCGAGAGCCGGACCTTGCGACAGGCGGGCGGATCGGCCGTCTGCTGCGCCAGGACCGTGCCCGGGACGCCGGACAGCAGAGCCGCGGCGAGGACCAGCCAGCGCAGGCCCAGCCACGCGACGCCTCCGGCGGGCCGCCGGCTCGCATCCATTTTCGAGACCCCCTGATCGCACCGTGTTATGGCGCATTGGTAACAGGGAGTTACTGCGCCGTCAAACCTTTGCGCCTGTTGCGCGGGAATGCGCTGCGTATAATCTTGCGCGCCGCGCCGCGTATCCACGCCTCCCGGGCACCATCCGCGGATCGGCGCGGCGCGAACCCGGCCTCGGAGCAGCTTGCGATGGACATCAGGGATTTCGCGCTCGATTTCTTCTCGCTCGAAGGCCGCAAGGCGATCGTCACGGGAGGCAATACCGGACTGGGCCAGGCCTTCACCCTGGCGCTCGCGAAAGCGGGCGCGGACGTCTTCGTGCCCAGCGTGATGGCGGACGACGGCAAGACCGGTCCGCTGGTCGCCGAGGCTGGCCGCCGCTACGAATACCTGCAGTGCGACATCACCGCCCCGGGCGAGCCGGCGCGGGTGATCGACGCTTGCGTCGAACGGCTCGGCGGACTCGACATCCTCGTCAACAGCGCCGGGGTCTGCCCGCTCGCCGAGGTGCTCGACTTCGGGCGTCCGCAGTGGGACGCCACCGTCGCGGTGAACCTCACCGCGGCCTTCGAGCTCAGCTACGAGGCCGCCAAGCGCATGATCCCCCAGCGGCGCGGCAAGATCGTCAACATCTGCTCGCTGTTCTCGTTCCTCGGCGGCCGCTGGTCGTCGGCCTACGCCGCGACCAAGCACGGCCTCGCCGGCTTCACCAAGGCGTACTGCGACGAGCTCGCGATGCACAATATCCAGGTGAACGGCATCGCGCCCGGCTACTACGCGACCGAGATCACGCGCCAGACGCGCAGCAATCCCGAGACCAACAAGCGCGTGCTCGACCACATCCCGGCCGAGCGCTGGGGCGAGCCCGTGGACCTGATGGGCGCGCTCGTGTTCCTCGCCAGCCGCGCGTCGGACTACGTCAACGGCCACCTGCTGGTGGTCGACGGCGGCTACCTCGTCCGCTGAGGCTGTCCGCCCGCGCATGTCCGGCCGCTACCTCATCGGCATCGACAACGGCTCGCAGAGCACCAAGGTCGTCATCTACGACCTCGCCGGCAATCCCGTCGCCGAGGGTCGCCAGGCGTTGCGCGCGGCGCACCGGCCGCGGCCCGGCATCGTGCTGCATCCGGACGACGACCTCTGGGATTCCATCGTTGCGGCCAGCCGGCGTGCGCTCGCGGCCTTCGACGGCGATCCCGGCCAGATCATCGGCGTCGGACTCTGCACCATCCGCTGCTGCAAGGCGTTCCTGCGGGCCGACGGCTCGCTGCTCGAGCCGGTGATGAGCTGGATGGACACGCGGGCCTATGCGCCCTACCTGCCCGACGACCCGGCGCTCGCCTACGCGACCACCTCGTCGGGCTACCTGACGCACCGGCTCACGGGCCGCTTCCGCGACACCGCCGCGAACAGCATCCCGCTGCAGTGGCCGGTCGATGCCGACGCCTGGCAATGGAGCGGCGACGAATCGCTGCTCGCGCAGTTCCGCCTGCGCCGCGCGCAGCTCTTCGAACTCGTGATGCCCGGGTCGGTGCTCGGCCACGTGACCGCGGCCGCGGCCGCCGCCACCGGCATCCCCGAGGGCCTGCCCGTCGTCGCCACCGCCAACGACAAGGCGGTCGAGGCGCTCGGCTCCGGCTCGCTCGACGAGCGCACCGCCCTGGTCTCGCTCGGCACCTACATCGCGGCGATGGTGCACGGCCGGGAGAATCGCCCCGAGGCCGCCCAGTTCTGGACGAACTTCGGCTGCCTGCCGCACAAGTACCTCTACGAGAGCCACGGCATCCGGCGCGGGATGTGGACGCTGACGTGGTTCATGGACCTGCTCGGCCCGGAGTTCGCCGCCGCGGCGGCCGCGCGCGGGCTGGCGCGCGAGCAGGTGCTGGAGGACGAGGCGCGGCACGTGCCCGCCGGCAGCGACGGCCTCATGACGGTGCTCGACTGGCTGGCGCCGACCGACAAGCCCTTCCGCAAGGGTGTCATGCTCGGCTTCGACGCGCGCCACACCCGCGGCCACGTCTACCGCTCGATCCTCGAGGCGATCGCGGTGACGATGAAGGACAAGGTCGATGCGATGTGCGGGGAACTGGGCATCACGCTGCGGGAGGTCGTGGTCTCCGGCGGCGGCTCCACCAGCCCGCTGTTCATGCAGATTTTCGCCGACGTTTTCGGCATCCCCGCCTCGCGGGCCGCCGGGCCGAGCGGTGCGAGCCTCGGCGCGGCGATCTGCGCGGCGGTGGCCACCGGCGCGCATCCGGACTTCGCGACCGCCGTCACCCGGATGGAGAAGCCGCGACAGGCCTTTGCGCCCGACCCCGCGCACACGGCGACCTACCGTCGCCTGAACGAGACCGCCTACCGCGGCATCCGCGACGCGACGGATGCCGTCCTCGAACGTACGTTTCCCCTGTTCCACTGATGCCGGCCGCACGCCGCGCCCCGACGAGGACCTCCCCATGCCCCTGAGCAGATCCGCCATCGCCGAGCAGCTCGCGAAGCTCGTCGGCGCCGCCAACGTGGTCACGGACGAGCTGGAGCTGAAGCGCAGCAGCGTCGACCGGCTGCACCTGTACGAGGACGTGCACGGCGTGTGGACCCAGCCCGTGCCCGCGGCGGTCGTGATGGCGCGCGGCACGGCGCACGTGGCCGAAGTGTTGAAGTTCGCCAACGCGAACCGCATCAACGTCGTCGCGCGCACCGGCCGCACGGCGACCGAAGGCGGCCTGCAGACGATCGTGCCCGACTCGATCGTGCTCGACGGCTCGGGCATGAACCGCATCCTGAAGATCGACCCGTACAACATGCAGGCCACGGTCGAGTGCGGCGTGTGCCTGCAGACGCTCGAGGACGAGTGCCGCAAGCACGGCGTGACGACCGGCCACTCGCCGCAGTCGAAGCCCATCGCGCAGCTGGGCGGCCTCACCGCCACCCGCAGCATCGGCCAGTTCTCGACGCTGTACGGCGGCATCGAGGACATGGTCGTCGGCTGCGAGGCGGTGTTCGCCGACGGCACGGTGACGCGCATCAAGAACGTGCCGCGCCGCGCGGTCGGCCCGGACATCCGCCACGTGGTCATCGGCAACGAAGGCGCGCTCTGCTACATCACGGAAGTGACGGTGAAGCTCTTCCCCTACTTCCCGCAGAACAACACCTTCGTCGGCTGGACGCTGAAGAACATGCGCACGGGTTTCGAGGCCCTGCGCGAGGTCATGGTGAACGGCTACAAGCCGTCCGTCGCGCGCCTGTACGATCCGCCGGACGGCGGCTTCCACTTCTCGAAGTTCGCCGCCAAGGACGACTGCGTGCTGCTGTTCATGGCCGAGGGCCCGGCCGGGGTCGTCCGGGCCACGATCGACGGCATCAAGGAACTCGTGAAGAAATTCCCGGAGTGCCGGCCGGTCGATCCCCGCCACCTCGAGGAGTGGTTCGCCGACCTCAACTGGGGTGCGGACAAGCTCGCGAACGAGCGCAAGGAGATCCTCGAGACGAAGACCATGGGTCGCACTACGGAAGTGTCGGCCGACTGGTCCACGATCTGCGACATCTACGAGAGCGCCCTCGGGCGCCTCAAGGCCGAGGTGCCGGACATCACCGTGGCGGGCGGCCACAGCTCGCACAGCTACGTGAACGGCACCAACATGTACTTCATCTACTACTACAACGTGAACTGCCCGCCGGAGCAGGAAGTGACGAAGTACCGGCGCGAGATCAACCGCGTGATCTGCGAGGAGACGCTCAGGCTCGGCGGCTCGGTCGTGCACCACCACGGCATGGGCAAGGCGCGCACGCCCTGGGTGCGCGAGGAGTACGGTTCCTCGTACTACATCCTCGAGAAGCTCAAGCGCGCCTTCGATCCCAACGGCGTGATGAACCGCGGCACCATTCTCCCGGACTGACCGGCGGCGGGCATGACCATTCGCGCGGCGCAGAACGGATGCGCGACGGACCGACGGGGCCCGCCGGACGGCCGCGCCCGCACACGAGGTGACGCTTGGCATCCCGATATTCGATCTTCCGGCTGATCCGCGAGGCGCTCGCCGGGCACCGCGGCTGGGAGCCGGCGTGGCGCGAGCCGCAGCCGAAGCCGAGCTACGACGTGATCGTCGTCGGCGGCGGCGGCCACGGCCTCGCGACGGCGTACTACCTCGCCAAGGTGCACGGCGTGCGCAACGTGGCGGTCGTCGAGAAGGGCTATCTCGGCGGCGGCAACGTCGGCCGCAACACGACCATCGTGCGCTCGAACTACCTGATGCCGGGCAACATCCCGTTCTACGAGTGGTCGCTCAAGCTCTGGGAAGGCCTCGAGCAGGACTTCAACTACAACGCCATGGTGAGCCAGCGCGGCGTCCTGAACCTCTTCCACAGCGACTCGCAGCGCGATGCCTTCGCCCGCCGCGGCAACGCCATGCGGCTGCACGGGGTGGACGGCGAGATCCTCGGCGTGGAGGACGTCCGCCGCCTGCTGCCGTACGCGGACTTCGAGAATGCCCGCTTCCCGATCCGCGGCGGCCTGCTGCAGCGTCGCGGCGGCACCGTGCGCCACGATGCCGTGGCCTGGGGCTACGCGCGCGGCGCCGACCGGCTCGGCGTCGATCTCATCCAGAACTGCGAGGTGACGGGCATCCGCCGCGACGCCAACGGCGCGGTCACCGGGGTCGAGACCACGCGTGGCTTCATCGGCAGCCGGCGGGTCGGCCTCGCCTGCGCGGGCAACACCTCGCGCGTCGCCGCCTTCGCGGGACTGCGCCTGCCGATCGAGAGCCACGTGCTGCAGGCCTTCGTCTCGGAAGGCCTCAAGCCGATCGTGCCCTGCGTGGTGACTTTCGGCGCCGGCCACTTCTACATCAGCCAGTCGGACAAGGGCGGGCTCGTGTTCGGCGGCAGCATCGACATGTACAACTCGTACGCGCAGCGCGGCAACCTGCCGACGGTCGAGGAGGTCTGCGAGGAAGGCGTCGCGCTGTTCCCCTGCATCAGCCGCGTGCGCATGCTGCGCTCCTGGGGCGGCATCATGGACATGTCCATGGACGGCTCGCCGATCATCGACCGCACCGGGGTCGACGGCCTCTACCTGAACGCCGGCTGGTGCTACGGCGGCTTCAAGGCGACGCCCGCCTCGGGCTGGTGCTTCGCGCACCTGCTGGCCACCGACACGACCCACGAGGTGGCGTCGGCCTACCGGCTGGACCGCTTTCGCAGCGGGCACCTCATCGACGAGCGGGGTGCCGGCGCGCGCCCCAACTGGCACTGACCCATGCGCATTCCCTGCCCCTATTGCGGCCTGCGCAGCCACGAGGAATTCGTGTACTACGGCGACGCCGGCCCGCGCCGTCCGGACCCTGCGTCGCCCGCCGCGGAGGACGCGTTCTGCGACTACGTCTACCTGCGCGACAACCCGGCCGGGCGGCACCGCGAGCTCTGGTTCCACCAGGGCGGCTGCCACGAGTGGCTCGTGGTCACGCGCGACACGCTCACCCACGCCATCGAAGGTGCCGAACGCGCGGCGGCCGGAGCGGGCCCATGAGCGGCGACGGACGGCCCTGGCGGCTGCCCCGCGGCGGGCTCGTCGAGCGCGGCACGGCCCGGCGCTTCCGTTTCGACGGGCGAGAGTACACCGGCCTCGCGGGCGACACGCTCGCCTCGGCCCTGCTGGCAAACGGCGTGCGGCTGATGGGTCGCTCGTTCAAGTACCACCGCCCGCGCGGCGTGCTGGGTGCGGGTCCGGAAGAGCCGAACGCGCTGGTCGAACTGCGCACGGGCGCGCGGAGGGAGCCGAACACGCGCGCGACCGTCGTGGAACTGTACGACGGCCTCGACGCGACCAGCCAGAACCGCTGGCCGTCGCTCGCATTCGACGTGCAGGCGGTCAACGGCTGGCTGTCGCCGATCTTCGTCGCCGGCTTCTACTACAAGACCTTCATGTGGCCCGCGCGCTTCTGGGAAAAGGTCTACGAGCCGCTGATCCGCCGCGCGGCCGGGCTCGGCCGGCCGCCGCTCGTGCCGGACCCGGACGAGTACGACAAGTGCTGGGCGCATTGCGACGTGCTGGTCGTCGGCGGCGGTCCGGCCGGCCTGGCGGCGGCCCTGGCCGCCGGCCGTGCAGGTGCGCGGGTCGTGCTCGCGGACGAGGACTTCGTGCCCGGCGGGCGCTGCCTGGGCGATCGCCGCAGCATCGACGGCCGGCCCGCGGCCGCATGGGCCGCCCACGTGATCGACGAATTGCGCTCGCTGCCGGAGGTGCGGATCCTCACGCGTACCACGGTCTTCGGCAGCTTCGACGACGGAGTGTACGGCGCCGTCGAGCGGGTCAACGACCACCTGCCGCAGCCGCCGGCCTTCGAGCCGCGCCAGCGTGCCTGGCGCATCGCGGCGCGCCGGTGCGTGCTGGCGGCCGGCGCGATCGAGCGGCCGCTGGTGTTCGGCGACAACGACCGGCCGGGCGTGATGCTCGCGAGCGCGGTGCGCACGTACGTCAATCGCTACGCGGTTGCGCCAGGCCGGCAGGCCGTCGTCTTCACCGACAACGACGACGGCTGGAGCACGGCGCGCGACCTGCTCGCCGCCGAGGTTCCGGTGGCGGCCGTCGTGGATTCGCGCGACGAGCCGACCGTCCGGCGACTGGCCCTCGCCCTCCCGCGCGTGGAAGCCATTGCGGGCGAAGTCGTGCGTGCGCTCGGCGGGCGTTCGGTGCGCGCCGTCGAGGTGATGAGCCACAAGGGCACGCTGCGCCGCTTCGATTGCGATCTCGTCGCCGTCTCCGGCGGGTGGACGCCGACGCTGCACCTGAGCTCGCACCGCGGGCATCGTCCGCGCTGGGACGAATCGAGGCAGGTGTTCGTGCCCGGGGCGCTGCCGCCCGGGATGCGGGTCGTCGGCGCGGCGAACGGCGAGTTCACCCTGCGCGAGGCGCTGCAGGCGGGCCAGCGCGCCGGGCTCGAAGCGGCGGCCGAGACCGGCTGGCGCGGCCTGCCGGCGCCGACGCCACAGGTCGACGACGACCCGTGCGCCCGCGAGCCCCTGTGGCGGGGCCGGCACGCGCGCGGCAAGTGCTTCGTGGACTTCCAGAACGACGTCACCGCGACGGACCTCGAACTGGCCGAGCGCGAGGGCTACCGATCGGTCGAGCACCTCAAGCGCTACACGACGCTCGGCATGGCGACGGACCAGGGCAAGACGTCGAACGTCAACGCGATTGCGATGCTCGCACTGACCACCGGCCGGTCGATCGCGGACACGGGCGTCACGACGTTCCGGCCGCCGTATACGCCGGTGGCGCTCGGGGCGCTGGCGGGGCACCACCGGGGCCGGGACTTCCGCCCGACGCGCCTGCCGCCTTCCCATCGCTGGGCGCAGGAACAGGGGGCGGTGTTCGTCGAGGCCGGCCCCTGGCTGCGCGCGCAATGGTTCCCTCGGGCGGGCGAATCCGGCTGGTTCGAGCCCACGTGCCGCGAAGTGCGGGCCACCCGCTCCGCCGTCGGCGTCTGCGACGTCTCGACGCTGGGCAAGATCGACGTGCAGGGCCCGGATGCCGGCCGCTTCCTAGATCGGCTCTACGCCAACACGATTTCGACGCTCGCCGTCGGGCGCGTCCGCTACGGGCTGATGCTGCGCGAGGACGGCTTCGTGATGGACGACGGCACGGTCGCCCGGCTCGCCGGCGATCGCCACCTGGTCACGACCACGACCGCGAACGCGGTGCAGGTCTACCAGCACATGCATTTCTGCCACCAGGTGCTGTGGCCGGACCTCGACGTGCAGTTCGTCTCGGTGACCGACCAGTGGGCGCAGTTCTCGGTGGCCGGCCCCCGCTCGCGCGAACTGCTGCAGCGGGTCGTTCACGCTGACTGTGACCTTTCGAACGCGGCGTTCCCGTACATGGCCTGCGGCGACGTGCGGCTGGTGGACGGGCGGAGCGCGCGGCTCTTCCGGATCTCGTTCTCGGGCGAACTGGCCTACGAGATCGCCGTGCCCGCGGGGCGCGGCGACGCGCTGGTGCGCAGCCTCTTCGCCGCGGGCGCCGACCTCGGCGTGACGGCGTATGGGCTCGAGGCGCTCAACGTGCTGCGCATCGAGAAAGGCCACTGCACCGGCAACGAGCTGAACGGGCAGACCACGGCCGCCGATCTCGGGCTCGGCCGCATGGTGGCGGCGCAGAAGGACTGCATCGGCGGCGTGCTGTCGCGTCGCGCCGCGCTCCTCGATCCGGCCCGGCCGCGTCTCGTCGGCATTCGCGCACGGGCGCCGCAGGCCACGCTGGCGGGGGGCATGCACTTGCTCGCCGAAGGCGCCCCGCACGACGCGGCGCACGAGCAGGGCCACGTCACCTCGGTCTGCTACTCGCCGAACGTCGGCGCGTGGATCGGCCTCGCCCTGCTCCGCTCGGGACCCGACCGGCACGGCGAGAAACTGCTCGCCGTGGACGCACTGCGGGGCGTGCAGACGCAGGTCGAGGTCTGTTCGCCCGTGTTCATCGATCCCGAGGGAGCGCGCCTCCGTGGCTGACACGCAACCCGCGGCCTTCGCGCCCGGCCGCCACGGACGATCCGTGGGCGAGCCGGGCGTGGTGATCCGCGAACTCACCGATTTCTCGCTCGCGAACGTCCTCGCCCGGCGCGGGCGTTCGGCCGAGGCCGCCGCCGCGGCCGAGCAGGCGTTCGGCGTCCGCCTGCCCGACGGCCCACGCCTGGCCACGGGCTACGGCATGAGCTTCATCGGCACGGGCCCGGGCCAGTGGCTGGCACTGTCGCCGGGATGCGACGAGGGCATCGAGACCCTGCTGGGCGGCGCCCTCGGCGACAGCGTCTCCGTGTTCGACCAGAGCGACAGCCGGGTGATGCTCGAACTGCGCGGGCCGCGGGTGCGCGACGCGCTCGCCAAGGGCGTGGCGCTCGACCTGCATCCGCGTGCATTCGCGACCGGCCAGGCGGCGGTCACCACGGTCGCGCACCTCGCCGTCCACCTCTGGCAGGCCGGCGACGAGCCGCTCTACCGCCTGCTGGGCGTGCGCACCTACTTCGAAAGCCTCTGGCACTGGCTCGCCGCGGCCTCCGCAGAATACGGCGCACAGGTGCTCGCCCCGGCGCGCTATCCTGCCTCCGGGTAAGCGCCGGAGGCAGCCGCAGGCCATGGCGAAGGACGACGAGTCGCTCGGGGCCAGTCAGCAGCGAGTCGAGGTGACGCGGTTCGGCGCCACGTCGCTGGCGTCCGACGATCTCGTCGCGGTGGAGGAACCGCTCGAGATCCGACTGGGACAGCACGTCGACGGCCGGCTCGAATACCAGGCCGTGTCGATCACCATGCGCACGCCCGGCGACGACCGCGAACTGGCCGCGGGCTTCCTGTTCACGGAAGGCATACTGCAGCATCGTGGGCAGGTCCGCTCGATCCGGCACTGCGGCCGGGGCGAGACAGCGACGAACACGCTCTGCGTCGACCTCGCACCGGACGTCCCTGTCGACGTGAAGCGCCTCGAGCGCAACTTCTACACGACCTCCAGCTGCGGCGTCTGCGGCAAGACTTCGCTCGACGCGCTCGCCACCGGCGCAAGCGGCGTAACCCCGCCCGCCGGACTCGGCATCGCGGCGGAGGTCGTGCATGGCCTGCCCGCCCGCGTGCGCGAGCGACAGCGGAACTTCGCCGGGACGGGCGGCCTGCACGCCGCCGCGCTGTTCTCGACGGCCGGCGAACTGCTGGATGTGCGCGAGGACGTCGGGCGGCACAACGCCGTGGACAAGCTGCTCGGCGCGCGCTTCCTCGCAGGTGCGTTGCCGGTGCGCGAACAGGTGCTGTTCCTGAGCGGGCGGGCGAGCTTCGAACTGCTGCAGAAGGCGGTCATGGCCGGCGTGCCCATCGTCTGCGCCGTCGGCGCGCCGTCGAGCCTCGCCGTCGACGCGGCGCGCGAGTTCGGCGTCACCCTGCTCGGCTTCGTGCGCGACGGTCGCTTCAACGTCTACGCCGGCGCACAGCGCGTCGCCGCCGCCTGAGGGCGTCGGCGCCCCGATACCGCGAGCCGGAACGATGAGATTCATTCTCAAATAGAGTCGGGACGAGCCGCCACCCGGCCGCGACTGCGTCCGAACCTGCTGCATCGAGCCCGCCCCCTCTTGCCATCCCGGCCCGTTCGGTGTCGCATTCGCGGACGAGTCGCCCGGGATGGCCATGAACCAAGACAACCTGCAACTGGTACCGGCGGACGCCGCCGCGACCGCCGAACTCGTGCGCGGATGGCGCGCGCAATACCCCGACCTCGGCCTGCTGGCGCTGGTGCCCGAAGCCGAGCAGGCGGCCGTGCCGATGCTGCAGGCGGTCTGCCGGGAGCAGGGTGTCCCGCTCGTGGGCGCGATCTTCCCGCAACTGGTCACCCGGGACGGCTTCGTCGGCACCGGCTTCTGGCTGCTGCGGTTCGACCACCGGATCCCGACCTTCCTCGTGGCCGACCTGGCGGTCGAGCCGGCCGTGGCGGCGCAGCGCATCGCCGAACCCGTCCAGGCACTGCTCGATCGACCGGGGGCCGACGGCGCCGGTCGGCCGACCCTGTACCTGATCTTCGACGCCCTGCTGCAGAACGTCTCGTCGCTGCTCGATGACCTCTACCTGCGCCTCGCGGACCGCGTGAGCTACGCCGGGGTCGCAGGCGGCAGCGAGACGTTCCAGCCGATGCCCTGCGTGTTCGACCAGGAGCGTACCGCGGCGCAGGCCGCGCTCGCGCTGCTGGTCCCGGCGGACGTCCGGACCATCCTCGAGCACGGCTGCCCCGCCCCCGAGAAGGTGATGACGGCCACCTCGACGTCGGGCAACCAGATCATCCACATCGACTGGCGCCCGGCCTTCGACGTCTATCGCGAGATCGTGCGTCGCGAGGGCGGCGTCGAACTCACGCGCGAGAACTTCTACGAGTGGGGCGTGCACTATCCGTTCGGCATCCTGCGTGCGAACCAGGAAGTCGTCGTGCGCATCCCGGTGGCGCTGACCGACGAGGGCGGCGTGTTCTGCATCGGCGAGGTGCCGGAGAACGCGATGCTCGTCGTGCTGCGCGCGCCCGGCCTGCAGGACGGCCAGTGCGTGCAGCGCCTCGCGCAGAGCCTCGCGCAGGCCAACGGTTCGCTCGCCGGCGAGAACCTGCTGGCCTTCTACTGCGCCGGGCGGCGCCTGCACATGGGCGAGGACGCTGCGCGCGAGGTGCAGTCACTGGCGGCACGCACCGGCGTACGCCAGATCGCCGGCGCGCTGTCGCTCGGCGAGATCGGCAGCACCACCTCGGGCGGCTACCCGCTGTTCCACAACGCCACGCTGGTCTGCACGCCCTGGCGTCGCGCATGAACCGCGAACACATCCCCTACGTCCTGTACGACCTGACGCTCGCCATCGGCAGCGAGGTCCGGCTCGAGGCGATGCTGGTCAAGACCCTGCAGCGGCTGCTGTTCCACACCGGCTATCCGGTCGGGGTGGTGCTGCTGGACCAGGTGCCCGGCGACGGCTCGACCCGCGGCCGACTGCACGCCGTCATCGGCGACCACTCGCTGCTCGCGCGCAACGGCAGCGTGCTGGAGCTGCCGTCCGCCCTGCTGGCCGGCCCGGCCCGGACCTTCGACGATGCCGCCGACCTCGCGCCGCTCGGCGGCTCCCGGGCCTACCGGCACGGCCTGCGGCTGCCGATCGGCGACACGGGCACCATCCTGCTGCTCTGCGAGGTGCCGGTCGCCGGCTCGGACCGGCTGAGCCAGATCCTGCAGCCGGTCCTGCGCAATTTCGACCGCGCCATTCGCCTGTGCCGCGACAGCGAGAAGCTGACGCAGACGCTGGAGTCGGACCTCGCCCGCTCGCGCAGCCTGCTGCAGACCGTCATCGACAACGTGCCGGTGATGGCGTTCTGGAAGGACCCCGAGCTCAAGTACCTCGGCTGCAACCCGCTGTTCGCCCTCACCTCGGGCGAGAACTCGCCCGCGGACGTGATCGGCAAGGACGACTTCCAGCTCGGCTGGCAACCCGAGGCCGGGGACTATCGCGCCGACGACCGGGAGGTGATCGAGTCGGGCCAGCCGAAGCTCAACTACCTGGAGCCGATGACCACGCCGGACGGCGAAGTGCGCTGGCTGCGCACGTCGAAGGTGCCGCTGCGCTCGCCCGAGGGCGCCGTGATCGGCGTACTGGGCATCGCCGAGGACGTCACGGACCGGCAGGCCGTCGAGGCGGCGCTGCACGCCAGCGAGGCTCGCTATCGCGCCGCCTTCGAGACCACGCTCGACGCCATCAACATCAGCCGTCTCTCGGACGGCCGGCTGCTCGAGTGCAACCAGAGCTTCCTCGACACCCTCGGCTACACCCGCGAGGAGGTCATCGGGCGAACCTCCGCAGAATTCGGCATGTGGGCCGACCGGGCCGCGCGCGACCGCCTCGTCGAGCTGGTCCGGCGCAACGGCCAGGTGCGCAACTACGAAGCGGAGTTCGTCGCCAGGGACGGGCGCCGGGGCTGGGGCCTGATGTCGGCGACGGTCCTGATGGTCGACGGCGAGCCCTGC
>WBZM01003248.1_pt1 | contig 12820 bp, 11 predicted proteins | sample 5204271 | NCBI WGS metagenome assembly WBZM01 (sample SAMN12344346, study PRJNA552823) | activated sludge metagenome | biome: Activated sludge suspended growth; feature: Nitrification reactor; material: Wastewater; isolation source: activated sludge from nitrification reactor of wastewater...
CAGCTGCCTGCGTTGTACGCCGCGGTGTGGGCGGCGGGCGAGCAGTACGGCATCCGCGACGTCGGCATCTACGCCGTCGACAGCCTGCGCCTCGACAAGTGCTACCGCAGCTGGAAGCAGGACCTCGAGATCGGCTTCTCGCCGTTCGACGCGTCGCTCGACCGCTTCGTCGACATGGCCAAACCGGACTTCGTCGGCAAGGCCGCGCTCGAGGCCCAGCTGGCCGGTGGCGGTTCGGCGTACCGGTTCGTGCCGATGGTGCTCGACGAGCCGGGCGACGCCGACGCACCCTTCTGTGCGACCGTGCTCGACGCGGATGGGGAGAACATCGGCATCGTCACCAGCGGGGGTTGGAGCTTCACGCTCGACTGCAGCATCGCGCTCGGATACGTGCGGCCGTCGTTCGCCGAGCCGGGCACGAAAGTGGCCATCAAGGTGTACGGCCAGGTGGTGTCGGCAACGGTGCAGGCCGAGCCGATCTACGACCCCACCAACGCCCGCCTCCGCGCCTGACGCGTTGTCGACAGGGTTCGGCCGGTCTGGTCGGGAAAACCGTTCGTGGGGACGATTTCCCCGACCAGTCCTTCGGAGCGCGCGTTCTCGACCGACTTCGGGTCGTCTGGCGACCACAACTCGGTCGAGATGTGAGCGGGTGTCGGCCGAGCCCGTCTGATGGGCGGCCGCCGTCAGCTCCAGGAGCATGGGTTCGGGTTGGGCTCGGTGCGCGCGGTCGTGCGCGTCGTGGCCGGATGGATGCTCTGGAAGTGGAGATGTGTCGGCCGTGCGTCGGGTTCGTCCCCGTCCTGGTCCGGCAAATCGTTCCAGGGAACGGTTTCCCGCACCAGTCCGCGATCGGTCACGTTCTCGACCGACTTTCGGTCGTCTGGCGACCACAACCCGGTCGAGAGAGTGACCGGCTCGGCCGCGCCCGTCGGACAGTCGATCGCCGTTCGCTTCGAGAGCATGGGTTGGGTTGTGCTCGGACGGAACGGCCGTGCGTGTCGCGGCCGGATGGATGCTCTGGAAGTGAGGGTGGGTCGGCGGTGAGTGGGGTTCGGCCCGTTCTGGACCGGCAAGTCGTTCATGACGACGCTTTCCCGGACCAGTCCGCGATCGGTCACGTTCTCGACCGACTCTCGGTCGTCTGACGACCACAACCCGGTCGAGAAGCGTGGTCCCTGGGCCGAGCCCGTTGGATGATCGATCGCCGTTCGCTTCGAGAGCATGGGTTCGGAGTGCGTTTGGGCGACGCGGCCGTGCGTGTCGCGGCCGGATGGATGCTCTGGAAGTGAGAGTGGGTGGCCGCGCGTCGGGTTCGGCCGTTCTGGTCGGGGAAATCGTTCGTGGGGACGATTTGCCCGACCAGTTCTGCGTCGGTCGCGTTCTCGACCGACTTTCGGTCGTCTGGCGACCACAACTCGGTCGAGAACGGGATCGGCTCGGCCGCGCCCGTCGGACGGTCGATCGGCGGCCGCTTCAAGAGCATGGGTTGGGGTTGCGCTCGAGGCTCGCGGCCGTGCGTGTCACGGCCGGATCGATGCTGGGGACGTGGAGGTGGATCGGCGGTGCGTCCGGAAGACGTGCCGCGCTGGCTGCGCGTCTGTCAGGCGTTGCTGGAACCGGCCCAGAGATCGATGCCGGACTCCTGCGCGTGCGGCTCGATCGCTGCCAGCTCGTCGTCGGTCAGGTCGGGGTTCGCCAGGGCGGCGACGTTGTCGGCCAGCTGCTGCACGCTGCTCGCACCGATCACGAGCGAGGTCATGCGCGGATCGCGCAACGCCCACACCAGCGCGAGCTGGGCCAGCGTCTGACCACGAGCGGCGGCGATGTCGTTCAGCGCGCGCACCTTGGCCATCGTCTCGTCGGTGAGCAACGCCTTGCTGAGCGCCCCGCCGGTCGCGACGCGCGAGTCGGCCGGAATGCCGTCGAGGTAGCGGTCTGTCAGCTGCCCCTGCGCGAGCGGTGAGAAGGCGATGCACCCGGCGCCGACGTCGGCGAGCGCGTCGAGCAGGTGGTCGCGCTCGATCCAGCGGTTGAGCATCGAGTAGCTCGGCTGGTGGATGAGCAGCGGCACGTTCAGTTCGGCGAGCAGGCGGGCGGCTTCACGCGTGCGCTCGCTGTTGTACGACGAGATGCCGACGTACAGCGCCTTGCCCTGCTGCACGACGCTCGCGAGCGCACCGACGGTCTCCTCGATCGGCGTGTCGGGGTCGACGCGGTGCGAGTAGAAGATGTCGACGTAGTCGAGACCCATGCGGGCGAGCGACTGGTCGAGCGAGGCGATCAGATACTTGCGTGAACCCCAGTTGCCGTACGGCCCCGGCCACATGTCGTAGCCCGCCTTGGTGCTGATGACGAGCTCGTCGCGCAGGCCGCGGAAGTCGGTCGCGAGGATGCGGCCGAAGTTCTCCTCGGCGGCGCCGTAGGGCGGGCCGTAGTTGTTGGCGAGGTCGAAGTGGGTGATGCCGTGGTCGAAGGCGTAGCGGCAGATGGCCTGTTGCGTGGTGAACGCGCGGTCGTGGCCGAAGTTGTGCCACAACCCGAGCGACAGCGCCGGCAGGTGCAGACCGCTGCGCCCGCATCGGCGATACGGCATGCGGTCGTAGCGGTCGGGATGCGGTGCGTAGGTGTCGGGGATCGGCATGCGGCCCAGCCTACGGAGCAGTGTTCTGGTCGCGAATCGTCTCGGAGATCGAGAAGATCCGTGACCGGAAGCCGTCAGGCGTGCAGGCCGTCGACGGCGTCGAGCACCTCGTCGGCGTCGTTGTGGCTGTGCGTGAAGCCACGCCGGCGCTCCTCGGCGACGGTGCCCTCGGTGCGCAGCGCCACGATGTAGGCGCGGCGGTAGCTCGACGCCGAGGTGTTGCCGCCCGAGCCGTGCAGCACGGCCTCGTTGTGCACGGTGATGTCGCCGCGACGGATCTCGACCGGCACCATCACGTCGTCGGGACGGAGGTCGGTGACGAGGGTGTGGCTCGCGCTGCGGTCGCCGTGCAGCGGGCGATGCGGGCGCACGGGCTCGCGGTGCGAGCCGGGCAGGAACTGCATGCACCCGTTCTCGATCGTCGAGTCGTCGACCGCGAGCCAACAGGTGGCCGTCCGGCGGTCGTCGGTGTCGATCCAGTACGCCTGGTCCTGGTGCCAGGCGAACACGGCGTCGGCGCGACCGGGGCTCTTCGCGAGCAGCTGGTCGAAGTCGATGGTCATGCCGGGGCCGCACAGCTGGTCGGCGATGGACTGGGCACGCCGTTCGTACAGGTTGCCCTGCCACTCGGGCAGGTACCGGCGGGGAACCATCACGTTGATCACCGCGTAGCCGGCCGGGTCGGTGCCGTGCTCGCCGGTGGTCATGTCGTTGAAGTCCTTGCCCGGCACGGGGATCTCACCGCGGAGGAAGCGCTCGTAGACCGACTCGATCTCGTCCATCTCGTCGCCGCTCATCACGCCGTGCAGGTGCACGTAGCCGTCACGGGCGAACGCAGCGCGGTCGTCGTCGGTGACGAGGTAGCGGTCGCCCTGGCGGCGTTCGGCGGGGGACAGGTCGCTGGTGAGGTCGCTCGCGGTCACGTCGCGCATGCTACGGCGACCGTGCAGGACCGATCAGCCCGATGTGGGCGTGCCGGTCCCGCGACTCACGAACCCCGGCGTCCGTGAGTCGCAGGCACGCCTGTAGGACCGCTGGCTCACGGACCACGGCGGACGTGAGCCATGGGATCGCTCGCTCACGAACCCCCCACCAGAGGTGGTCGCTCAGACGGAGCGGCAGGCGATCTGGGTGGTCGAGCCGGCGCTCGACCCGTAGCCGCGGGCGTTCAGGCACACCGTGGCCCCGGACGCCGCGGCGATCGGCACCGCCACGTTGAAGCCGTGGGTACGGCTCGGCAGCGGCCAGTTGCCGTCGAGCCGGACATCGCGAGCGAGGATCGGGCCGCTCGTCTGTGTCGCTGCACCGGGATTGGTGACCGAGATGGTGAAGGTGACCGGCAGGTCGAACTCGGGATCGGCCACCCAGCCGCCGACCACCACGCTGCCACCGCTGATGGCGGCCGAGTCGAGCGATCCGATCGGGGTGGTGCCGGGCCCGCGGGGCACGTCGATCCCGGACAGCGGGCCCCACAGCGCGGTCGTCTCGTAGCCGAGCGCCCAGATCGCGATCCCCGAGTAGCCCGCGGCCACAACGGCATTGGCACGTTGCACCACGGTGAACTCGTCGGGGTAGTACACGGTGCGCCGCACCGTGCACGTGGTGGTGCCGCTCGCGTCGAGCCGCAGTGCCGGGCGGAGCGCGGCGACCGAGATCGGCTCGGTCGAGTTCGCGTAGGTCGACGGCGTGGGCAGTGCGGGCGCCGGTGTGGGTCCGCTCTTGCTGCCGGTGTACGTGACGTCGTACGTGAAGCGCATCTCACCGCTCGCGTCGCGCACGGGCGTGGCGCCGTGGTCGGCCGCGAGCTGTGCGGCAGACTCCATCTGCACGGCGGTGGTACCGGTCGACGCGTTGGTGGGACAGGTGCCCGACACCACGGTGCCCCAGCTGCGCCCGTACGCGTTGACGCCGATCTGCACCTTGCTGCGCTGCTCGACGGGCACGACCGAGTCGACGTACGAGCTGACGTTCGTCTGCCACGAGATCGGCCCGACGGGGCCGGGGGTGGAGACGCTCCAGTCGTAGACCATCAGCCGGAGACGGTCGACGTGCGGCAGCATCTCCGGCCACGCGTACACCCAGTAGCCCGAGCTGCCGCCGTTCCAGATCGGCGGCACGGTGACCGACAGCAACTTGCCGTTGGCGTGCAGGGACGCAGCCAGCTCGACGATGAAGGCAGCCCAGTTGGGACGGGTCGTCGTCCAGGTCGAGCTGCCGTCGCTGAACGCGAAGCCCTCGTAGTCGAGGTCGATCCCGTCGTAGCCGCGGCCGACCACGAGGTTGGTGATCGCCTGCACGTGCTGGGTGCGCGTCGTGGGGTTGGCCAGGATGCCGGCCATGACGAGCTTGCCGGTGCCATCGGTGATGCTCGGCACCACCGGCAGCCCCTGGTTGCGCAGCGACTGCACCGCCACGGCCAGGTTGCCCTCGGTGCCGCTCGTCGCGATCGTGCCGGCGCCGGTGGCGCTGAAGCCGAAGGGCGACACCTCGGCGAACACACCGGCCGAGCCGCCGTTGAGCGCCCGGGTGCCCTCGGCGACCGCGCTCGACGACCAGTTGGGGATCCAGCCGGTGACGAACCGGGCGGGTACGGCCGCGCCGGCGCCCTGCTGCCCGGGCAGCACGAGCGCCAGCCCGATCACGACGGCGAGCGCGCGTCTGCCGACGCTGCGTCGCCGGATCCGCATGTCGGTCACCGTACCGGTCGGGGTCCGTCGTGTGGCCGCGGGCCGGGGCCCCGGCGTCGCTCGCGACACCCTGCGTCCACGTGCCGATCGATTCTTGCCGTGTTGCTACCCATCGGTAACCTTCCGAGATGCAGCAGATCCTCGACGCCATCCAGGCCGGTGCTTCCGGTGATGACATCGCCGCCCTGCCCATCCCCGAGAGCTACCGGGCGGTGCACGTGCTGGCCGCCGAACAGGAGATGTGGGCGGGTGTCCCTTCGAAGGAGAAGGATCCCCGGAAGAGCCTCCACGTCGGCGAGGTGCCCACCCCCGAGCTCGCGCCGGACGAGGTGTACCTCGCGGTGATGGCGAGCAGCATCAACTTCAACACGGTGTGGTCGAGCATCTTCGAGCCGGTCAGCACCTTCGGCCCGATGAAGCGTCTCGCCCGGGAGAGCGAGTGGGCACGCCGTCACGACCAGCCGTACCAGGTGGTCGGCAGCGACGCCTCGGGCGTGGTGCTGAAGGTCGGTTCGGCCGTGCGCCAGTGGAAGCCGGGCGATCGCGTGACCGTGCACTGCAACCACGTCGACGACCAGGACCAGTCGGCCCACGACGACTCGATGATGGCTGCCAACCAGCGCATCTGGGGCTACGAGACCAACTTCGGTGGCCTCGCCGACCTGAGCGTCGTCAAGGCCAACCAGCTGATGCCCAAGCCCGCCCACCTCACGTGGGAAGAGGCGGCGGTCAACGCGCTGTGCAACTCCACCAGCTACCGCATGCTCGTCGGCAAGCACGGCGCCCGCATGAAGCAGGGCGACGTGGTGCTCATCTGGGGTGCGACCGGTGGCATCGGTGCGTACGCCGCGCAGTACGTGCTGAACGGCGGCGGCATCCCGGTGTGCGTGGTCAGCTCGGCCGACAAGGCGCAGATCCTGCGCAACATGGGCGTCGAGCACATCATCGATCGCGCCGCCGCCGGCTATCAGTTCTGGAAGGACGAGCGCACCCACGACGAGAGCGAGTGGCGCCGTCTCGGCAAGGACATCCGCGACCTGTGCGGCGAGGACCCGGACATCGTGTTCGAGCACCCCGGCCGGTCGACGTTCGCGGCGTCGATGTACGTCGCCAAGCGCGGCGGCACGGTCGTCACGTGCGCGGCCACGAGCGGCTTCATGATGGAGTTCGACAACCGTCACTTCTGGATGCGGTTGAAGAACCTGGTCGGCTCGCACTTCGCCAACTACAAGGAGGCGTGGGAGGCCAACCGGCTGATCAGCAAGGGGATGATCCACCCCGTGCTCAGCCAGACCTTCGACCTCGAGCACACCGGCGAAGCCGCCTTCCAGGTGCACCACAACATGCACGAGGGCAAGATCGGCGTGCTGTGCCTGGCCCCCGAAGCCGGCCTGGGCGTCACCGACCAGGCCCTGCGCGACCAGGTCGGCGACAAGCTGAACCTCTTCCGCCGCTGACACCCCCGCGTTTGCGGACTCCGGCCCCATAGTGGGGCGTCAGCCCGCACACGCGCTCATCCGTCGAACACGTTTGCGGACTGCGGCCCCATAGTGGGGCCGCAGTCCGCACACGCGCTGGTCACGCCGGGGTGATGGCGAACTCCACGCGGGCCTGATCGCCGAGCGGGGCCAACGCGGCCCGGAGCTCGGGCGTGTCGAACAGGGCCCACACGAACACGCCACAGCGGCCGTCCCACCGGTCGTCGCCGCTCATGATGAACCCGAGCGATTCGGCGTCGAGCCCCCGCAGTACCTCCAGCGCGGGTTGGACGTCGGCATCGGTGCAGTCGGGCGTGAGGGCCTGCGAGCTGAACGACGGTCCCTCGCTCCCGGTCGGTGCGCGGGGCGGTTCGGTGAGCGTGAACACGGTGCCGTCGTAGGTGCCGACGAGGTCGTACGTGCCGCTCCAAATGGTGCCGTTCAGCGTCTGCGCGTCCGGCACATCTGCCCAGTCGAGGCCGGCGAGCTCGACGTTGCCTCCCTGAGGTGGGTTCGACAGCCGTGCGCCATAGGCGATCATCGGCGGGCCGTCGCCGGTCTGGATGAGGCTCGCCGTCGTGCGGTACCGCTGCTCGGTCGGCGGGGTCGGGGCGGTCGAGGCGGGCGACGATCCGTCGGTGCGCACGACGCTCGCCACGATGTCGTCGGCCTCGTCGGCCAGCTCGGCACTGATGCCGAGCAGGCCCCACCAGCCACCGCCCGCGTCCCACACGACCTCGACGTGCCCGTCGGCGTACGTGCCGAGCCAGCCCCGTCCGCCCGCGACGGTGACCTCGCCGATCTCGACGGCGTCGGCGAACGCGAACAACGCACTGCCGCCGTCGGTGACGGTGAGGTCGGCCGTCCCGGCGTCGATCGAGGTGAACGCCTGGGTCCTCACACGGGTCGAGGGCGCTCCGAACGACACGAGCGAGGCTCGTTCGTCCGGCAGGACGATCGGAAGGCCCGAGCCGGGGACCGCTTCGAACACGAGGTCGATCCAGGCCGATGCCTCGGGACCGTCGAGGAGGCCGGTCGTCTGGAACACCCACGTCGCCCCGTCGCCGAGATCCCACTGGATCCATGGCCTGGTCCACGGGGGATCGTCGCCGTTCGTGTGCGCCAGTACGGCGGTCCCGGTCGGTGGATCGAGCGGCTCGAGGAGCGCATCCGTCGGCAGGTCGGTCACGTCGGAGGTGGCGAACAGGAATCCCTGCAGATCGCCGGTCACCCACCACGACATCAGGAACGGCGTCGTCTGCGGGTCGGCGTCGTTCGTGTCGATCCGGCCCGGCACGAGGCGGGCGGACGTGATGCTGAACGACGGGGCGTTGGCGCCCACCTGCGTGGCATCGGCGGTGGTGGTCGGCGCTGCCGGTTCGCTCGTCTCGGGCATGCCGGTCGTCTCCTCGGGGCTCGCGACCGGGTCGTCCGAGCGGGCACTCAACGCCCACACCGCGCCGGTGGCGAGGAGCGCGGTCGCGGCCGCCACACCCAGCCACGCACCTCGGCGCCGCGGCGCGGCCGTCACCGGTCGCACGGTTTCGAGCGCCTCCGCCTCGACCCCCGTGGTCAGCTCGTCGAGGGCCGAGCGCATCCTCGCGATCACCTGGTCGTTCATCTGGTCGTCGTTCGTCTCGCTCATCACGCGTCCTCCCGCAGTTCGGTCCGCAGCACGTTCAACCCCCGGTGCACCAACACCCGCACGGTCGCCGGCGCACACTCGAGCGCGTCGGCGATCTGCTCGTCGGTCCAGTCGGCCCAGAACCGCAGCGTCACCGCGACCCGCTGCTTGAACGGCAGCACGGCCAGCGCACCCAGGATCTCGTTCGTCTCGGCGCTGTAGCTCGACGGCTCACCGGCGGTCGCCCGGTGCATCCGGCGCAGCTCGCGGGCGTGCGAGCGGTGCCAGCTCGCGCACCGGTTCACCACCACCCGGCGCAGATAACCACCCGGGTTGTCCAAGCGCTCGAAACGCGATGCCACCGCCGCCAGCGCGTCGTGGGCGAGCTCCTCGGCCACCGCCCGGTCGCCGACGAGCGCGGCCGCCCACCGCACGGCGTCGGCACGGTGCGACCGGTAGAACTCGTCGAAGGTTGCTGTGCTCACGCGCTGGGCTCCTCGCACCGGCCGTCGCACCCGATCGCCGGGTGCGGTCACCAGTGTGATCGTGTTCATGCCCGCCTTGACGCCACCGGTGGGCCGTCTGTTTCACTGGACGCATGCTGCTCACCGAGATCGATCACGTCGCCATCGCCGTCAAGGACCTGGAGGCCGCCATCGCCTACTACCAGCAGGCCTTCGGCGCCGAGGTGCACCACCGCGAGATCGTCGAGAGCGACGGGGTGGAAGAGGCGCTCGTCAAGGTGGCCGACAGCTACATCCAGCTCACTGCCGCCACCCGTCCCGACAGCCCGATCGCGAAGAGCATCGAGAAGCGTGGCGAGGGCCTGCACCATGTCGGCTACCGCGTGGCCAACTGCCAGGAGGCGCTCGACGCGATGCTCGCCGCCGGCGCCACGGCCATCGACAAGGCGCCCCGTCCCGGCAGCCGCGGCACCACCGTCGCGTTCATCCACCCCAAGGGCAGCTTCGGCACGCTGATCGAGCTGGTGCAGGAGAACCCGGGCTCGGGTCACTGACCGACCGCCACCCCGACTACTCCGCTTCGAGGATCAGGCCCTTCAGGTACTCGGCTTCGGGGAACGCGAGCGGCACCGGGTGATCGCTCGGCTGACCGAGCCGCCCGACGATGCGCACGGTGCGGTTCGCGTCGAGCGCCGCGCCGGCGACCACCTTCTGGAACAGCTCGGCGCTCATCGCACCGCTGCAGCTCCACGTGAGCAGCATCCCGCCGGGCGCGAGCAGCTTCACCGCCAGCAGGTTGAGGTCCTTGTAGGCGCGTGACGCCTTCTCGAGCTGGCGTTCGTTGTTGGCCAGCTTGGGTGGGTCGAGCGCGATCAGGTCGTACTGGCGGGCCCGGTCGCGCAGCCCGCGCAGCGCGGTGAACGCGTCGGCCTCCATCAGCTCGCCGACGTCGAGCTCGTTCACCTCACCGTTGCGACGGGCGACGTCGAGCGCCGGTGCGGACGAGTCGATGCTCAGCACGCTCGCCGCGCCGACGCCGGCCGCGACCACCGAGAACGCTCCGGTGTACGAGAAGACGTTGAGCACGCGACGACCTGGTGCCAACCGGGCGATCGCCGCACGGGCGTCGCGTTGGTCGAGGTAGAAGCCGGTCTTGTGGCCGCCTGCCACGTCGACCACGTATCGCCAGGAACCCTCGTGGGCCACGAGGTCGGGATCGGGCTCGGTGCCGCGCAGCAGCCCCACCCGCGGCTCGAGCCCCTCGCGCTCGCGCACGTCGGCGTCGCTGCGCTCGTACACGCAGCGCACACCGGGCAGCGAGAAAAGTGCATCTGCAACGACCTCGCGCCACGCATCTGCGCCCGCAGTGGTGAGCTGCACCACGATCGTGTCGCCGTAGCGGTCGGCCGTCACGCCCGGCACGCCGTCGGCCTCGCTGAACACCAGACGTGCCGAGTCGGTGCCCGATGCCAGCAGCGCGTCGCGGCGAGCCGCGGCATGGACCACCCGATCGGTCACGAACGCCTCGTCGATCACGTCGTTCGGATCGAAGCTCCACATCCGCACCCGGATCTGTGACTCGGGGCTGTACGCACCCCAGCCGAGGGGCTGGCCCGCGTCGGTCTCGACCAGCACCGTGTCGCCCACACCGGGACGACCCTCCACGTCGGCCACACCCCCGCTGAACACCCACGGGTGGCGACGGGCGAGCGAGCGCTCGCGACCGGCACGGATCGCGACGACGCCGCGCGTGGGAGGGGCTGACGACATGGCGTGCACGGTAGACGGCCGGGCCGTCGGATCAGCAGGGATCGGCAGGGATCAGTGGAGGCTGAGGTTGCCGGTGTCGCCGTTCGACACGAGCCACCCCTCGCGCTGCATCTTCTCGTCGATGAGCGCAGCCACCTGCTCGGCGAGGGCGCGCTGGGTCTCGATGCTGCGCTCGAGCGCCGTGGCCAACGCCTCGAAGCGCGACTCGAGCGCCGCCACGCGGCTGTCGTCACCACCGCTCGACGAGCTCGTGCCCACGCGTGCATCGATGCCCTGGATCGAGTCGGCGCACTCGCGGCGCACCCGCTCGATCAGCCCGATCAGCGTCGACTGCGAGCGATCGAGGTCGTGACGGCCCTCGGCGCGCACGGCCTCGGTGTTGTTCTGCGCGATCTGCGCATACGCGGCCATCGCCGTGTACTGCGCCATCATCTGCGTCTCGAGCTTGCTCACGCGGTCGCGGAGGTCGTTGCTGGCGATGCGTACCTCCTGCACCGCCTCGTCGGGCAGGAAGTCCTCGGCCGGCGCGACGGTCTCGTCGTCCCAGCTGATCTCGTCGATGCCCTGCTTCTTGCGGCGCACTGTCGTCCTCCGGCCCATCCGAACGCTTCCGAACTCGGCTGTTCGGCGTCGTGACAGATGCATCGGCGTCCGGACGGTCCGACTTGAGGCCTTCCCTCAAGAGATCTTGACGATGTGGTTCTCAAGTGCCCCCGCGACCGGGCCGAAACCTGTGCTGCGTTTGGGCGGGTTGTTCGCTTGCCCCGGCGTTACGTGGGACACACCAAACAGCGGGAGGACAACCCTCACATGAACAACACCATCGACATCCAGACCGAGCAGAAGCAGGACAAGGGTTTCACCCTCGTCGAGCTCCTCATCGTCATCGTCATCCTCGGCATCCTCGCCACGGTGACGGTGTTCGCGGTCCGTGGCATCACCGATCAGGGTCAGACGAGCGCCTGCCAGGCGGACAAGAAGACCCTCGAGACCGCCGTCGAGGCGTGGTACGCGCAGAACGGCACCACGGCCGACCCGACCGAGGCCGGTCTGGTGACCGACGGCTTCCTCCGTTCGGAGTCGACCACCTACGACGTCGGCACCGGCGGCGCCGTGACGGCCGTGACCGGCGGCGACTGCGTCGGTATCTGAGTTCAGCGTCAGCTGACACCAGCTTCCTGATCGAGGCCGGGCCTTCGGGCCCGGCCTCGTTCGCGTCTGCGCACGGGTCTGCGCACGGGTCCGCCGAGGCCGAGCCGTGCGTCCGCGCGTGTCCGGGCGGCGGCACGTACCGGGCGGGTGAACGTCGGTCGTCGAGCGCGAGGGAGGCCGCCGACGGATCTTCGACGTGACAGCGGGCGACACCGGGCTGCGATGCGACGGGGGCAGCGGCGCGACGCGGTCGGCGATGCGACGTCCGGTGGACGGGTGTCGGCGGGTCGGCGGATCGGCGCAGCCGGTCGGACGCGACCCTCGAGGCCGCGGACCGGAACGGGGATCAGCGGACGAGTTCCATCCGCAAGCCGCTGTTGTCCCAGTTCGGGTCCATCGGCAGGCGGTTCACCGCGCGACCCGCCGCTCGACGAGCGGTCCACAGCAGGCCGGCTGCCTGGAGCAGGTGCACCTGGGCGGCCCCGGCGGGCGGCGTGGCCACGACGGCCTCCTCCACGCCCGGCAGCTTGCCCTTGATGAGGTTCATGCGCTCGTACACGCCCTCGGGCTGGTACGGCGAGCTGGTGACCGGTCGATCGCCGTTGAGGACGTAGAAGCTGAGGTCGGGGTGGGCCGCGAACCAGTTGCGCTGGTGGAAGGGCTGGAACTCGCGCTCCGCCTCCCGGATCCACTTCATCCGGCGGAAGTCCTCGTTGGTGAGCCAGGGCTCGAGCTCGCGTGCCTCGTCGCGGGTGGCGGCGCGCAGCGCCGCTCGCGACGGGATCGGCTTGATCGCGGCGAGGCGCGGCCAGCCCACCATCTCGCGGGCCTCGACGTCGCACGGCCGGTACGGGCCGGCGGGCTCGTCCTGGAACCCGACCGGCGCGAAGATCGCGGCGGCCTCGAACTTGGGCTTGAACTCGAGCACCTCGATGAGCGTCTTGAACACCATCGGCTCCTCGACGATCACCGTGACGGCGGCGAGACGCGCCGGGAGGACG
>WBZM01003251.1_pt1 | contig 12814 bp, 26 predicted proteins | sample 5204271 | NCBI WGS metagenome assembly WBZM01 (sample SAMN12344346, study PRJNA552823) | activated sludge metagenome | biome: Activated sludge suspended growth; feature: Nitrification reactor; material: Wastewater; isolation source: activated sludge from nitrification reactor of wastewater...
CCGGGGCGCCCGTGGAGGGAAGCACTATGCCGGCCTCGTCGCACCAGATGAACCGGGGCCCGGCGGTGAACAGGCGCCGGTAGAGGGCGTCGTAGGCGTCGAGGTCGTAGGGGTCTCGGGGCACGAAACGGGCGGTGGCGGCCTCACGCCAGTTCGCTCCGCCGGCGCCGCGGGCCGAGCCCGGATCGTGGAACGTGACCGCGCCGGGCAGCTCGGTTAGGTCCGAGTCGTTCGGGTCGATCACGAGCCGGGGTGCGGCGGCCGCCAGGAACAGGCGCCGGGCCAGCGTGGACTTGCCCGAACCGGTGGTGCCGGTCAGAAACAGGCGATCCTCATACCGGATCGAGCTGGGGGAGCGCGATGGCGTCGAGCTGGAGGGTTGGGGCGCCGTCGGATCGGAGCCCGGCGAGGGTGCGGGCCCACTGTTCGAGGATGGCGTCAAGGTCTCCGGCGGGTCGGCGGAGCTGGGCGTCAAGCTGGCCATCAATCAGCGGGCGGAGTGATGCCGTAGCCAACCCCACCAGGGGCCCGATGCCCGAGGTCTCCGAAAGGGCCTGTTCCATCATCGCCATGACTTCCGGGCGGAGTGCTGCCAGCTTCTGGTTGCTCGTGGCCATCGGTATCGGTGATCCAGTCGGTGTCGGGGTCGGTGGTGCGGGCCCGGCGGGCGGCCGAGCCCGCGAGCAGGTTTCGGCCTCCGTAGCCGAGCAACTGCACGGCCACGGTCACCTCGTCGCCATGGGCGGCGGCCTGGCGGAGCGCCGGCCGGGCGTTGACGATCCGGGTCATGGGCGGGGTGAGGGCGTCGAGCTCGCGCTCGGTGAACGACCAGTGCTCGGGCACGTCGGGATCCGCGAGCGGAGTCATGGCCAGCACGGCGCCGGCCGATGCGAGGATGCCGCGGACCACGGCCTCGGGCACCTCGGGCACCTCGGGCGCCGGGTCGGCCCACACCTCCGCCGGGTCGGCGGCCGGATCGGCCGACACGGCCGGCGGCGGCGGCGGGCCGATCGACAGGTCCACGGGGGTCGGGTCGGTCAGGGCGTCGAGCATGTCGGCAGCGCTCACGGTCGGGCACCTCGGGTTCGGCGGGCGTAGGAAGCGAGACCACCCATACGGCCGGCCCGGCGGTGCCGCTCGGGGTCGCCGGTGCGGCCCTGCGGGGCCGGGCCGACAGCGGACCCGGCCCCAACAGGGGCGGCCCCGGGCATCGCAGATCCCGGGGCGGGCGGGGCCTCGTCGCCAGGGGCGACTTCCCCGCTGGTATCGGTGCCGCGCTCACGCGGGCGGGCGGTCTGGGTGACCACGGGGCGGCCCCGGGCCACCGTCACGGCCGACGCGGGCGGATCGGCTGGGGTGACGGTGGCCGGGGCCGGTCCGGTCGGGGACACATCGGCCCCGACCGGAGGGCAACGAAACTCGTGACCGCACGAGGTGCACACCATGCGGACCCCGCGGTTGGCTCGGGTCTCGCGAGGTGCGCCACATGCCGGGCAGGCGATCAGGCGGGGGGCGGTGGCCACGTGCGCACCATCGCACGGCCGCCAAGCCGCGCACACCTGCGCATAACGCCGGCCAGGGCGTCAGGAGACGTAGGCGCGGTGCGCACGGCGGAGCCGGCCGATGATCCCTTCCAGCGTGCGCACGTCGTCGGTGGCCCACCCGGTGGTATCGAGCGCTTCGAGCAACGCCAGGGCGAGGGCGGAGGACTCGGCCAGCTCGGTGACGATGTGGGCCGGGATGGGCCCGCTCATCGGAGCAGCTCGGTTGAGACACTGAGCGCGCAGTGCACGAGGGCGAGGTCCGGAACGGTCGCCCAGAACGGAACCTTGGTGTGCACCAGGGGAAGCGTGTCTCTGGGGCCCATGTCGAGTGCACCGTCCAAGATGAGTTCGTCGCCCAGGGTTTCGAGCGAGAATGAGGCATTGAGTTCGGCGGTGCCGTCGGCCCGCAGAAGCAGGGCCACCAAGCCGCCAGCGGCCACGGTGGCGGCGGCCAGTGGCCGGCCGGTCACGGATGTGACCCACACACCGGTAGGGCGGACGAGTTCCCACTCCCGAGGCGTGTGCTTCTCCAGCCTCCATCCGCAATCGACCAACTCGCGTATGGCCGCGGCTCGGGGGTGGTCCTTGGTGTTCATGCGGTGTGCTCCTGGGGTTGGTGGTTGGTGGGGTGACGGTGGCGGGCGGCGGCCTCGGTGGGCAGCGGGAGGGCGTCGGCCAGCTCCTGGCGGCGGGCCCGGGTGAGGCGGGGGAGCGGGGCGGTGGCGGCGCCGGCGATGCCGTGGGCCAGGGCCACCTTGCGGGCCACGCGGGCGGCGCCTTCGACGGTGCCGGCGGCCTGCACGAGGAGGGCCAGCTCGGTGAGCAGTTGGCGGTAGAACGCTTCGAGCCCGTCCCGGCGGATGGCGGCGGCGGTCGTTGGGTGCCCGCACGACGAGCACGACACCTCGTCGTGGTCGCAGTCGAGCAGGTCACGTAGCCCGGCCTGCATCGCCGCGGACCAGTTCACGCCGGGCAGCTCCTTGGCGGCCTGGTGCAACTCGTCGGGGACCCACACGTTCACGCGTGGCATCGGTCGTTCTCCCTCCGCCGGGCGTGTGTGTATGGAGCGCGCAGGTCCACCGCCGGCACCTGCGCACCGTCTACACACGTACCAGCCGCCCGACCCATGCCGCCATCCTATCCCTAACTCTGCGTTAAGGGTAGGGTTGTGCGCATGGAACTACACGGACGTGATTCACGGTGACGGCGATCGAGCCCGGGCAGCTCTTGGAGGTGCTGGCGAACATCGACCTGGGCACCAAGCGATGGCGGCGCAAGGCCCAGCTCATCGGGATTCTCGGGCGGTGGGGTGCCGGGCACCAGGTGGGGCTACGGGAGCTGAAGCGCCGGACCGGGATCAGCAACGACCTGCTGGAAGCGCTGTTGGGCGAGCTGGTCGAGGCGCGTGTGCTGGTTGTGGTGGAGCTGGGGACCGGCACCAGGGCGACCACCTGGGCGGTCTCGCCGGCCATCGAGCGGTGGCAGGGCGTCCCGTGGCTGAGGTCGGTCGATGCCGTCGAGCGCTGGGCGTTTCACGTGGAGCAGGAACGGTACGCAACCACCGGCCAGCGTTCCGGATACCGCCCACGGTCGGAACGCAAGCCGAGACAGCGTTCCGAGGGTAGAGCAGATCCGGAACGCAAGCCGAGACAGCGTTCCGAGGGCGGAGCAGATCCGGAACGCAACGAAAAGCCAGCGTTCCGCCCTGGTGGCGTGGGCCGGGCGCTAGCGGGGGTGGCATCAGAAAAGGGGTTTCCTAGTTCTGGTAGCGATTCCGAGGCTTCTTCTTCTTCTGGGGGTCGAGAAGCAGAAGCGGGGATCGAACCGGCCGAGTGGGAGAAGCTGCGCCGGCTGGTGATGACCGCCGGCGGCGGGGCCTACCTGCGGGGCCGGGCGGCCGACGAGCTGGCCGCGGTCGTGCGGGCGCACGGCGTCGAGAAGGTCCGGGCCTGGGTCATGGAGGCGCCCAAGCGACTCGGGGTCCCGATGCTCGTGGACTGGCTGGCCACCCGCGCCTACGAGCCGAGCGCCGACGAGCTGGCAGCGCTGGCGGCCCGGCCCGACGACGAGCCCGACCAGCCGGCCGAGCCGGCCCCGATCGACCAGGCGGCGCCGCGGCCGATCCTGCGGCCGGTAGCCGAAGTCCTGGCGGCCGACGAGCCGCCGGCGCCGGCCGAGAGCGTGCGCGCTGCACTGCGTGAGGCGAGAGGGCTCCTAGACCCACTCGGAGAGCACCCAACTGGCAGACTGAACCCAACGGAGGTAACGCAATGACCGCCATCACCCACCACCGCAAAGACCTGATGATCGAGGCGGAGTACCTGCCCGCCACGGTGCACGATCTGGCGGAGCTGCGCCGGCAGCTCGTGGACCTGATCGAGGCGGGCGCCACGGACGTGGCCCCACGGAGCGCCGACACGACGGCCGACAGCATCGTCGGATGGCTGGTGAGCAAGCTGGACGGGGCCGACAACCTGAGCGCGCCCACCCGGAGCCGGTACCGGCGCATCCTGGCCCAGCTCGCGGAGCACGACGACGACGGCGGCGGTTATGTCGGGTCTGAGGCGGCCTTATGGCGCGGGTGAACTGCTACCTACCCGACGAGCTGAAAGAGGCGATTGAGGCGATCGAGCCGCCGGTGTCGTTCTCGGGGTTGCTGCGGATGGCGGCGATCGAGTGCCGGAACCGGCACCAGGCGGCCGCCAGCGTGGCGGAGCCGGAGCCGGAGCCCGTCGGATGACCGGTAGCCCGGCCGGCCGGAACGAAACTCGGGAGAACGGCGTACAGGGCGTGCGGTGGTCTCAACCGGCGATGTGCTGCGCGTGGTGCAGCTCGGTGCTCCCGGCGCCGGCGACCACGGGGCGGCCTCGGAAGTTCTGCGGCCAGGCGTGCCGGTCGGCGGCGCACCGGTGGAACCGGTCTCGGGGCTACCCGGGCGCGTAGAAGCCCCGGGCGGGGGGAGCCGGCGCCGGGGCTTCTGGTGGGACGGTACCCGGGGGGTGTGACAACGAAGCGGGGCCCGGCCATGTTGGCCGGGCCCCGGTGGGTTCTAGCGGCGCTTCTTGCGCCGGTTGGCGGCCTGGGCCTTCTTGATGTTGCGGCGGGCGGCGGCCTTCTGCTTGGCGGTGGCCATGGGTGTCACCTCCCTCCGGCGAGCTTGGCGAGCACCTGATCGAGCTTCTTCTCGACGCGGGCGAGCCGCTGGGTGTTGTCGAGGGCTCGGAGGTCGGCGGCGGCGGCGTGGTCCTGGGCCTTGCGGAGCTGGTCGGCCTGGGCAGGGGTGAGCATGTCGGCGGTCTCCTGGGTGGTGCGGGGCGGGTAGCCCCATGGGCGGGTGTCGTGGGGGTCGCCGCGGCCGGAGATGTGTACGTGGAGCTCGTGGGGGTTGGGGCCGGTGTAGGGGCGCCAGGTCCACGGGGAGGGGCCGGCGGCGCCGGCGAAGATGCGGCGGCGGTGGATCACGTACTTGATGCGGGGGTCTCGGCTGGCTCGGAGGTGTTCGGCCAGGCGGTCGGCGGAGCCGGCCGGGCCGGCGGCGGTGGTGGTGAGGTCCACGGCCCAGACGAGCCCGTTCGGTAGCGGGTTGTGGTCGGAGGGGCGGGCGGCGTGGGCCCGGTCTCCGATCCAGCCGTCCGAGCTGGTGGGCCGGCCGGGGTGGGCCCGGTCGTACTCGGAGCGGAGCACGACGAGCGACGGGGCGAGGAACGGGGCGGGGGTCACAGAAGGGGCGCTATCTGGTCGTGGACGAGCTGGGCGACGATGCGGGCGCCTTGGCCGGAGAGGTGCACGCGGTCGGCCTCCCAGTAGGTGCGGTCGGTGGGGTCGAGCAGCGGGGCCCGGGTGAGGTCTACGACCGCGTCCCAATCGGTGCCGGCGCCGGCGACCATCAGAGCGTTGTGCTCGGTCTGGGCGGCGTACTCGCCGGCGGTGGGCCGACCGGGCCCGTATCCACCTTCTGGGCCGGTGACGGGGATGGTCACGGCGATGACGTGGTGGAAGCCGGCGGCCCGAGCCCGAGCGGCGTAGTCGAGGGCGCGGGCGTAGACCTGGGCGCCGGTGAGACCGCCACCTCCGAACGTGTCGGTGGAGCCTCCGAACATGACGAGCAGGTCCGTGCAGCCGGGGCGGTTGCGGGCGTGACGGTGGAGGCGGGTTGGCGCGGTGTGGGCGAGGGTGCCGGGCGTGGTCGGTGTTCCCCACGCGGTATTGCCGATGGCCACGTTTGCCCACGCGATGCCGGCGAGGGGGCCGGCCATGAGGTGCGCGGGGTAGGGGCCGTGGCGGTCGTAGAGCCCGGGCGGCGGCCACAGGTTGTGTGATTGGCCATCGAACACGAGCCGCACCGGGGCCGGCGACCGGAGGGCTAGCACGCGGCTTCCACCATGGACGTGGCGGCCATCAGGATCTTCAAGTTCGGTGACGCGGTGCCGAGCTGGCCGGTGATTCGGAGGCTGAGCGGGGCGCCGGCGGTGAAGATCACCACACCGGGTGAGGCGACGAGCTGGGCGTGACTGGTCGAGCTGGTCGAGGTTCCGCCGAGGGTGCAGCGGCCGGCGCCGATCAGGATGCAGTTACCTCCGCCGAGGTCCGCTATGGCGAGGTCGGCGGCGATCATCCATGCTCGGGCGTTCGCGTGTTGGGGGACGGCGGCGAACGACCACTCAAACACGGTTCCGACGCTGGGGATCACCAGCCGAATGGTGATGTTGTCGGGGCCGGCGGTGTTGTTCGTGGCCACGCCGGCGGCCGACACGCGTAGCAGGCGCCCGTTCGTCACGTCGGGGCCCGGAATGGTCACGTCGGTTGAGCAAAGGGCGGTTTGCGCGGCGGTGTTGGCGATTTCGCCGGCGGTGGTCCACCGCCAGGCGGTGCGGTCCACTCGGATGATGCCGGGCGTTGTGTCGTTCGCGACGGTGCCGAGCCCGTCGGCGAGCTCGGGGAGCGTGGCGAGGGCGGCGGCGGCGGCGTCGGCCATGGAGGGGGCGGGTTCGAGTCTCACGAGGTCACGGCCATCCAATAGACGGTTACCGAGGCGCCGGCGACAGGGGAGCCGGCGGAGTCGAGGACGCGCACGGGGATGGTGGAGGCGGTGGGGGAGCCGTTGAGGGTGGCGCGGGTGGCGTTGGCGGTTTGGAGCCACACGGCGGCCGGGGTGGTCCCGAGCCCGTGGGTGATGTTGAGCAGCCCGGACGGGTCGGTGGTGCCGGTGCGCGTTCCCCATTCGATCGGCAGCACCCCACCGCTCGGAGGTTCGGAGCGCATCAGTCCAGAACCCGAACCTGAAGGTTCGCCCAGCATGAAGCCACGTCGCCGGGGAGGGCGGTCCATGCGAGGGTGAGGAACTCGCCGGGGCCGAGCCGGAGGGGCATCGGATCGGCGGCGATGGCGTAGATGGCGGTCGGGGAGACAAAGAGGTTGTCCACGTAGTCCACCAGCGTGGTGTTGTCCATGCCGTCATCGGGCATCGCTCCGATGTGCACGTAGAGCTGCTGCGCGGCGGAGATGTTGGCGATCATTCGTTCGATCACGTACGCGCCGGTGGGCGGTCCTTCCAGAACGGCGATTGGAGCGGGGGCGCCGCGCACAGTGCCCACCTGGGAGCGGAGTGACAGGCGCCGGATGATCGGTGCGGGGGTCCAGTCCCGGGCACCTCCGGCGGCGAGCTGGCCAGGGTCGGCGGCGGGGAGCCGGAGCGTGGCGGGGATGCCGGGGACGCCGGGCGGGTGCGCGCTGTCGTCGTTGCGTGATCCGATCGGCACGGTTACCGGGCCTTCCGGGCCGGGGCCTTCTTGGCCGGGGCCTTCTTGGCCGGGGCGGGGGCCTCGGGGGCCTCCTGGGCCTGGTCGTAGGCGGCGAAGCCGGGGACGAGCCCGGCCCGGCGGTCTCGGTGCTGGTCGCGCTGGCGGTGGGTCATGGTGGGGGTTCCCTTCTTAGGCGAGTGCGGCGATGGTGCCGATGCCGCCGGCGGCCGCACCGGTGGCGCCGGCTATCTGCTTGGCGGTGGTGGACGATTGGGTGAGCCGGTAGAGCCCGAGGGCGAACAGGAACAACCCGAAGCTGGTGAGGACCATGGCGAGCACGGCGACGGCCGCCCGCGACACGAGGGGTTCGACCCATGCGGTAGCCACGCCGGTCAGGGCGCCGGCGGCGCCGGTGGCGAAGTCCACCACCTCGCCGGGGCTCGAACCGATGCCGATGGTGGCGGCGGCGGGGCCGCCGGCGGTGATGCCGTAGGCGGCGGCCTGGGAGCCGCCGGGCATGAAGTCCCGGTACTTCGAGCCGAAGGTGACCCACGGGTTCCAGTTGGTGCCGCCCTTGGAGATGTGGGCCATGGCCCGGGCGTTGCCGGCGGGGGTGAGCAGGCTGGCGGTTGAGAACTGCGGCCAGCTCGGGGCGTTGATCTGCCAGAGCCCATAATCCCGGGTGGGGGAGATGACGTCGGTGCGGCCGCGGGACTCGGCCAGCGCGATGGCTACCGCTATGTCGAGCGTGTGGGAGCTGGCACCGGGGAGAACGGCGGCCGCCAGGGCCCGGATCTGGGAGGCGGTGAGGGTGGCCACGTCAGTACCGGGCGATCATGCCGCCGGGGATCACGAACGACGATGCGGTGATTCGTTGGCCCTTGGATTCGGCGTAGTCGTTCCACGCTGCGGCGTTGATCCAATACAGCTCCTGCCACCACTTCGCATCGGTGTAGAGCCGGGCCGACAGGGCGCCGATGGTCTCACCTCCGGCCTTCACCACGCTGGTCCGCTTGCCGAGCTGGGCGTCGGTGTGCGGCGAGTAGGGGGCCGGGGCTGGGGGCTTGGGCGCAGGGGTGGGCGGTGCAGGCTTGGGGGTCGCCGGGGGAAGGGTGGGCGGCGGCGGGGTGACCGGGGTGGTGGGCGGGGTCGGTGGTGCCGGTGGCGTAACGGTGTCCTCTTGGGCGCCGAGCCGGTCGGTCAGGTCCGCGAGGAACTGTGCCTGGTTCTGGTTGATCTGGGTCATGAGGTCCATGAGCGGACCGGTGCCGATGGCGTCGGTGGTGGGCATCACGTAGCCGGGGAAGCTCACGGGGGCCGAGGCGTCGTCGGCGGTGGGCTCGGTGGGGTCCGGGGTCTCGGCGGGTGCCGGCCGGCGGATGACCTGCACCAGGGCGAGGACGGCCACGATCGGGGCGCCGACCATCAGGGCGCGCTTCTGGCCGGGGGCGAGGTTGCGGAGGAAGTTCACCAGTCACCACCTCCGATGGCGGCCATCCAGCCGGGGTCTCCGTCCCACTCGGAGGGCGACAGGCGGCCGGGCAGGGACTCCCGGGCGGTCTCGTCGCCCGCCGCGGTGGTGTTGATGGCGTCCAGCACGTTGGGCCGGTTGTTCCATGCCTGGGGGTTGCGCCGGTCGTTGTCGGCGGTGGCGGTCTCGGGCCCCATGGGGACCGCGCCGGACACGAGCGCGCCGGCGAACGCGGCGCGGGCCTGGGCGGCCTGGGCCACCTCGGGGCCCATCGCCGCGGCGATGTGCTCGGTGGTCATCGTCCCTGAAGGGTCTTGAGGATGGTGGAGCCGCCCGACGCCGACGAGCTGATGAGCTTGGTGGCGCCGGTGCTGTTGACGAGCACGAGGTACAGAGCGACGAGCCCGAAGGCCACGCCGACCGCACCCCAAAAGCCGCGAACGTTGGTGAACATGGTCAGTTGCCTCCGTAGGGGATGGAGCGGGGGGAGTCGAGCCAGCGGACGGCGCGGGCGGCGGCGTCGATGACGCCGGCGGCGGCCTGGGCGTTGGCGAGGGCGTTGTAGAGCACGGCGAGGGCGAACATGGCGCCGAGCGCGGTCATGCCGGAGACGAGCTGGCCTTCGATCGGCCGGGCGATCTGTCGGGCCGCTCGGGACCGGGCCCGGCCGCCACGGCGCCGGGCCGAGCTGGTCGAGCGCTTCGAGCTGCCCGAGGGCTTCGAGCTGGTCGAGCGCTTCGAGCTGCCCGAGCTGCCCGAGCGGTTCGAGCTGGTCGAGCGCTTGGGGCGGGCGGACTCGTAGCCGGCGAGGTACGCGGCCTCGTCCATGCCGAAACCGGGTTCGGGTGGGCGGCCTGCTCGGGCGTCCTCCTCGCCGGCGGTGGCGGCGGCGGTGTAGGCGTCGTCGCTGGCCCGGGCCTTGCGTTTGAGCGCGGCGGTCTGGGTCTTGTTGGCGGAGCTGGTGGCCACGGCGGTGGCAGCGGCGGCGGCGGTCACAGCCCGTTACCCCACGAGAGGATTCGGCCGGCGAGGTCGCCAACGAGGGCCTGGAGGATGAGCCAGATACCCACGAGCATGAGCAGCACGGATGACCACATCGCTACTTGCCGTCCTTCGACCAGTGCCAGGGCTCGGATGGGAGGTTGAAGATGCCGAACCGGGCGGCGTTGGCCGCGAGCCAGCGGTACTCCGGGGACTGGCGGCCGCCGGCACCGGTGAGGCGCACGTCTACGGCGTCGCCGGTTTCGTGTCGGGACCGTCCGGGTACGGCGGTCGGCGGGTTGCCCTCGCACGAGCTGTCGTAGATCCTCGAGCCGCCACAGCCGTGGGCCTTGCGTAGTTCGATCTGGCGGGCGTTGCTGCGGTACCCGGAGCCGGTGAGGATCACCCCAGCAGCTCGGGCGGCGCCGGCCATGACGGTCCAGCGGGCGGCGAACGAAACCGACAAGCCGCCGGTGATGCCGTCCACGGGGATGATCTGACCGGAGCCGGCGGCGCCGGCGGCGGCGGCGGCGACCGCACCGCCGGCGGCGGCCTGGGCGGCGGCGACCGCACCGCCGGCACCGCTGAACACGTCCAGCGTGGTGACGCCGATCGGGGAGCCGCCGGCGCCGTCACCCGCGTTGAAGAACTTGGCCTTGGCCCACGTGGCAGCTTCCCCGCGGCGGTACGCGTTGAAGGCGGCCATGGCGATGAACACCAGGGCCACCTTCGCGAGCGATTCGCCGGGGGATGCCGCCACGGTCAGGCGCCTTCGTGGTCGAGGTGCCGGGGGGCGAGCACGGGGCTCGGGGCCTGCTTGGTGCGCGCCAGCACACCATTCCCGACGAGGTAGCCGAGGATCAGGGTCAGGGCCCGTTCGGTGGAGTCGGCGGGGAGCACGTCGAGCGCGGCCAGGATCGTGACGGACACGACCACCAGGGCGAGCATGGCGAGCTTCCCGACGTCGGCCACCATCATGCGCGGACGCTCACTTCACCACGGAACGAAACCTGCGTGAGCACGACGGCCAGCCCCACGATGGCCACCAGGGCGAAGATGGGGAGCTTGGCGTCAGCCTTGCCGGGGACCGGGCGGGTGGCGGCCGAGGGCTCGGGGGCCCCTCGGTGCATCGGCTCGGGGGAGGCGGTCGGCTGGATCTGGGTGGGGTCGTGCCCGTAGAGCGCCCGGGCGGTGTACCCGGACATCAGAACAGGGTCTCCTGCACGAGGCGGGCCCGGCCGCCCGACACGACGGCCGCGGCGTTGATGGTCGGGATGGCGGCCAACTCGGTCACCCCTTGGAGCAGGATGATGTCTCGGGGGGCGTTCTCTCGCACGAAGTCGAGCACGAGCCGGTCGTAGGGGGCGCAGCTCCCGTACTGGTCGTTGTTCCGCGACAGCAGGGTGCTGGCCGGGTTGTAGTCGAGGGGCTGTTCGCCGGCGCCGTAGGTGAGCCGGTAGCGGTCGATCTTGTTGGCGGCGGTGGCGTCGGGCAGAGCGGAGAGGCGGGCGTTGGCGGACTTCTCCACGGAGAGGAACAGGCGGTGGAGCTGGCCGGCGGAGCGGACCAGGGGCAGCCGGAGGTCGCCGGTCGAGGAGAAGTCGGTCTCCACCGCGTTGAAGCCGTGCAGCCGCGACAGGTCGGGGATGATGAGCTGGTCGCCTTCACCGCCACGGGGGACGCTGAAGCGGGTCACGCTGGTGAGGAACACGCCGGAGAGCGTGGCGTTGTTCGGGAGGTTGCTGAAGAGCTGGGCGTTGGTGGCGACGGTGCGATCCAGCGTGAGGTTGGTGGCGCCGGACTGTGCGTAGAGGGCGCCGACCAGGCTGGTGTCGTCCACGGCGATCGGAACTTCCCACGTGAGCGAGATCGGGTGCGTACCGATGGCGATGGTGCCGCCACCGCCGAACGTGCCGGGGTACACGTCCACCTCCTCGTGGTACGAGGGGTAGCGGATGTGGCGGAGCACGTGGAGGTCCTCGCCCGAGCAGCTCCACAGGTTGTTCTGACCGTTGGCGGAGAGGTTGAACTTGTCGAGCAGCCCGTAGGGCCAGCGGTTCGACGGGGTGACGGCGGCCGAGGCAACGACCACCTGACCCACGAACGTGATGACGAGCCGCGACACGATGCCGACCTGAGGAAGCGCACGCTGCCACGAGGCGCCCGGGGAGGGCATGGCCTGGGTCTCCACGTGGTGTTCGTTCTTGCGGGTCAGCGAGAAGAACAGGTCCGGGTTGACCTGCATCGGCTCGGTGGGGACGGTGGTGGACTGCGGGGCGCCGGTTCCGAGTGGCATGGGGTGGGGTTCCTTCGTGGGGGTGCGGGGCGGGGCGGGGGTTGGTGAGCGGGGTGGGTCAGATGAAGTCGCCCAGCTCCGCGAGACCGGGCACCTTGGCGCCCAGCTCGGAGCTGGCGGCGATCTTGAAGGCGATGACGCCGGCGACGGCGACCAGGGCCACGGCGGCCCAGAACGACAGCTCCTCGCGCATCAGACGAACGCGGCGAGCTGGGGCCCGACGACGGGCACGCGGGGGACGATGAGGCGGGCGGCCGCCACCGCCACGATGGCGATGATGGCGATACGCACGGTGTCGGACACGGGGGGCCTCCTGGGCGAGCGGTGGGGTGTCGCTGGCCAGTGTCCACACGGCCACAAGCCGCGCACCGGTGCGCACCTACAGCGGGTCGCAGATGGTGAGGCGCTTGGCCCGGACGTTCCACCAGAGGAAGCCGTACTCGGGTAGGCCAGCGTGGGCCCGTTCGAGGGTGGCCAGGTCAACTCCCATGTTCTCGGCCAGGCTCCGGCGGTCCTGGGCGGAGGGCGTCGAGAACACGAACACGTGAGCGGCCTGGGCGATCAGGTCCCGGTCTACCCACCGGGGCCGGGTGTGACAGGCCAGGTGACCGATGGAGCGCTTGCGGCCTTGGGTGAGCAGCACGCGAGCGCCGGCCGGGGCGCCCGTGGAGGGAAGCACTATGCCGGCCTCGTCGCACCAGATGAACCGGGGCCCGGCGGTGAACAGGCGCCGGTAGAGGGCGTCGTAGGCGTCGAGGTCGTAGGGGTCTCGGGGCACGAA
>WBZM01003254.1_pt1 | contig 12811 bp, 9 predicted proteins | sample 5204271 | NCBI WGS metagenome assembly WBZM01 (sample SAMN12344346, study PRJNA552823) | activated sludge metagenome | biome: Activated sludge suspended growth; feature: Nitrification reactor; material: Wastewater; isolation source: activated sludge from nitrification reactor of wastewater treatment...
TCCCACGATCGCCGATGCGCTCGAGGCGCTCACGTCCACGCCGCCCGACCTGGTGATCCTCGACCTCACGCTGCCCGACGGCGACGGGCTCGACCTGTGCCGCATGATCCGCGAGCGTTCGAGCGCGTACATCCTGGTGCTGTCGGGACGCGACGAGGAGATCGACAAGCTGCTCGGGTTCAAGCTCGGCGCCGACGACTACGTGACCAAGCCGTTCTCGCCGCGCGAGCTCGCAGCACGCGTCGAAGCGCTGCTGCGCCGGCCGCGTGTTGCGGCATCGATCGCCACCGAGCGGGTGATCGGTCACGTCACGCTGCGCACCGAAGCCCGCGAGGTCGAGATCGACGGCAGCCTCGTCGAACTCACCCGCATCGAGTTCGACCTGCTCGACACGCTCAGCGCGAGCCCGAAGGTGGTCTTCACCCGGGCGCAACTGCTCGAGCGGGTGTGGGGGCCCGACTGGTACGCCGACGACCACGTGGTCGACGTGCACGTCGCGAACCTGCGCAAGAAGATCGACCGGCCGGGCCAGAAGAGCGTCGTGCGCACCGTGCGCGGCGTCGGCTACGGCATCAACGGCTGACCCCGGCTCAGGCGGTCCAGGCCTCGAGCTGCGTTCGGATCGATCGGGCGGCGTCGCGCAGCGTCGCCGCGTCGAGCCGCCGGTGTTCGAACTCGGCGCAGCTGGTGGCGAGCGATCCGGCGCCGAGCAGGCGCGCGCTCGAGGTGATGGTGTGCACCAGCTTGCGCAGGCCTGGCCCGTCACCGCCCTCACGAGCGGCCACGATGCCGTCGATGCGGGCGTCGAGTTCGTCGAGGAAGGTGCCGATCAGGTCGACCACGGTCGTGCGATCGCCCAGTTCGTCGGCGAGCGAGTTCAGCACCCCGAGATCGAGGTGGGCGACGGCGACCGGTGCCTCGACGACCGGTTCGACCGCCGGTTCGACCGGCTCGACCGCCGGTGTGGCCGGTGCCGGGGCCGACCGGGGGTGCTCTCGGGCGATGCGTCGAACGGCCGCCATCCGCTCGAACGCCGCGCTCAGGTCGGCCAGGCTCACGGGCTTGGGCACGTAGTCGTCCATGCCCGCCTCGAGGCAGCTCTCGCGATCGGCGAGCGACGCGCTGGCGGTCACCCCGATGACCGCCACGTGGCGGCCGTCGATCTCGCGTTCGCGGATGCGCCTCGTGGTCTCGAGGCCGTCGATACCGGGCAGGTGGTAGTCCATGAGCACCACCTCGACACCGAACCCGAGCGGGGTCTCGAGATAGGCCAGGCCCTCCTCGCCGCTCCCGGCGACGTGGCAGTCGTAGCCCATGCTGCGCAACTGCGCCCGGGCGAGCTGCTGGTTGACGGCGTTGTCCTCGATCACCAGCACCGACGGCCCGACGACCTCCGGCGACTCGATCGGCGCCTCGATGCGCGACTCGATCCGCGACTCGATCGACGACTCCGCCCGTGCGACCGCGGTCGACGGCGCCGGCACGATCTGCTCGAGCGGTTCGGGCCGCTCGACCATCGCAGGCGCCTCGACGGCCGGCGCCGCGGCGAGCAGCTCGGGTGGCTCGACCACGTCGAGCGGCAAGGTGATCCGGAACGTCGACCCGAGCCCGACCCGGCTCGACACCTCGACGGTGCCGCCGAGCAGCGCCACGATGCGCTGCACGATCGACAGCCCCAGTCCGGCACCGCGACTGCGACCCGCGGTGCTGGCCGAGGTGAAGGGCTCGAAGATCTTCTGCAGCTCGTCGGCCGGGATGCCGGCGCCGGTGTCGGACACCTCGAGCACGAGGCGACGGCCGGACGCGACCTCCGCCAGGGCACGCACGCGGCCGACGGTGGTGAACTTCACCGCGTTGCCGACGAGGTTCGACATCACCTGGCGCAGACGCACGGGGTCGGTGCGGATCCATGCCGGCATGCCCGGGTCGATCAGTGCGTTCACGTCGACGCCGGACACCGCGGTGGTGCGCGCGATCGCGACCACGTCGGTCAACAGACCGCGCAGGTCGACCGGCTCCATCTCGAGCGACACCGAGTCGAGCTCGAGCCGCGAGCTGGTGAGCAGGTCGTCGACCACGCGAGTGAGGTCGCGCACCTGGCGGTTGACGGTGCCGGCGAGCGACCGCTCCGCCTCGGGCAGATCGCTCTGTGCGAGCAACTCGCTGATGCCCTGCACCGCGTGGAGCGGGTTGCGGAGTTCGTGGCTCACCGTGGCCAGCATGCGCGAGCGCAACTCGGCCTCGGCGACGGCGTCGTCTCGGCTCTGCCGGAGGTCCTCGATCAACCGACGGTGCTCGGTGATGTTGCGGGAGGTGAGCACGATCCCGGCCACCTCCGGATCGTCGAGCAGGTTGACCGCGTGCACCTCGAGCGTCTCGACCGAGCCGTCCGCGGAGATGACCTTGAACTCGCCGCTGACCACCTCGTTCGGATGCTCGAGCACCTCGGCCTGCAGCGCGAGCACGTTGTCGATCTCGCCGGGAGCGAGCAGGTCGAAGATGCTGCGCGTCTCCCAGAACTCGCTGGGGTACCCCATGATCGGCCGGTAGCGGCCCGACGTCTCGAGCAGCCGGCCGTTGCCGTCGACCAGGCTGATCGTGTCGTGCACGTTCTCGACGAGCTTGCGCAGCAGCCCCTCGCCCATCGCTCGGTGCTCCTCCACCGGCGTGAGCGCACCGAGCAGGGCGACACACACGCCGTCGCGACGGATCGGCGTGATGTCGAGCCGCGCCCGCACCGCGCTGCCGTCCTTGCGGACGTGGATCTTCTCGGTGGTGTAGTGGTCGAGCTGACCGCTCGACAGACGATCGAGGTACGCCCGCGTCCAGGGCTGGTCGACCTCGCGGGTGGTGTGGGCGACGTCGAGCCCGGCGAGCTCGGTCTGGTCGTACCCGAGGTAGGCGCAGTAGGCGGCATTGCCGGCGAGCTGCCGGCCGTCCGGCGCGACGAGCGACAGCGGCACCGGGGCGTGTTCGAACACCGTCGCCCAGAGCTCGTCGTCGACCCAGGGGAGACCACGCACGGCGTCCATGATGCTCGCCGAGGCACCCGGCGTCGGGGACGTGCGCGACCCGCGGTCGTCGAAGGGGGTGGGAGGCACGTCGCCAGCCTGAGCAGGTGTGATCATGGTGGGGTCCAGCGGAGGTCAAGTTCCGATCTGCGACCGTCCGGTGTGCGGCGCCCCCGCCCACCAGGTCGTCGATCCCGAAGATCAAGTTCAGATCAAGAGCGATCAAGCGGCGGTCAGGTTCGGCCGTCGGCTCTTGCCCGACCGCGCGGTGTGGTCGCACACTGCTGCAATGTCACCCGAGCGGGCCCAGGTGGTCGACTCCGTGAACGACGTCGTGGCGCGGCTCGCGCTGCAGCTCGTCATGTCGAGCGATGACGAGCTCGACGACACCATCGTCGACGTGCTGCGCAGTCTCGGCCGGCTCGAGGACGCCGACCGTGCGTACATCACGATGTACGAGGACGACGGCACGTTCCGCAACAGTCACGAGTGGTGCCACCCCGGGATCGAGTCGCACCAGGAGACGATCCACAACCTGCACTCGTCGGACTTCCCGTGGTCGGTCGGCCTGGCCAAGGACGGCAAGGTCCTCAACGCCGCGACGCTCGACGAGATGCTGCCCGACGGCATCGCCGAGTACCGGTCGTTCTCGCCGTTCGGCGTGAAGTCGGTGCTGCAGGTTCCGATGCACGTGCGCGGCAAGCTCCGGTTCCTGATCGGGTTCAACCACATGCGCGAGCCGCGCCGGTGGAGTGCCACCACGGTCGAGGTCGTCACCGCGATCGCCGACGCGATCGCCGTCGTGTTGTCGCGTCGCGACACCGAGCGCGACATCCGCGCCGCTCGCGACCAGGCCGAGCGGGCCAGCCGCGCGAAGGACGAGTTCATCGCTCGGATGAGCCACGAGCTGCGCACGCCCCTGCACGCGATCCTCGGGTTCGCCGAGCTGCTGCGGCTCGAAGCGACGTCGGAGACGGCGGCGTCGTCGATCGACCAGATCGAGGCCAGCGGACGCCGGCTCCTCACCTTCGTCGAGGACCTGCTCGACATCGGCCGCGTCGCGTCGGGCGAGCATCGCATGTCGCTCGGGCCGATCCCGTTGCGCTTCGCCGTCGAGCGGGCGCTCGTCGAGCTGCGCTCGATCGCCGCCACCCGCGGCGTGAAGCTCGTGCTCGGCGCGAGCCTGAACGGCGTGGTCGTGCGCGCCGACGAGCACATGGTTCGCAAGGTGCTCAACAACCTGGTGTCGAACGCGATCAAGTACGGCTCGAGCGGCGGAAGCGTCGAGCTCGAGGCCTTCGTCGCCGACGGCCGTTGCCGGCTGACGGTGCGCGACCACGGACCCGGCATCGCCGCCGCGCAGATCGATCAGGCCTTCGGGTCGTTCGTGCGCCTCGGCGACGACCAGACGGGCGAGTCCGGCATGGGCATCGGGCTCACGATGTCGCGCTCGTACGTCGAGCAGATGGGCGGCACGCTCGAGCTCGAGAGCACCGTCGGCGAGGGCACCACCGCGGTGATGACCCTCCCGGTCTCGCTCGCCGTCTGACCGTCCGGGCGCGGATCAGGCCGCGACGAGCAGGTCCGGCACCGTCGGCGCCGGCTCCCACGACGCCGCCGACGTCGACGGCACGAACCGCTCGCGGGCGGCCGAGCTGCGCAGGGTGCCGAGGTCCCACCACGTGAGCGGCGAGCGCTCGTCGGTGAGCGGGTGCCAGAGCACGGCGGTGTCGGACAGCCCCGCGGCGAGCAGCCGGTCGACGGCCCACACGTGGAACACCGCGAGCGTCTCGTGGTGGCGGGCCTGCGAGACGGGCTCGCCGGGGACGCGGAAGGCCACCCGGTCGCGACGCAGGGCGTCGAGCGCGGCCGCCGGGCCGGCGTCACGCACGAGGGCGGTGATCGAGCGGAGGAGGTCGTGGTGGGTGGTCGTCGTCATGCCCATCAGTGAAGCGCCGACCGCGGTGCGTCGTCCGCGGATCTCGTGCAAGAATCCGGCAGGTGACTTCCGAAATCGTGGCGCTCGACCAACTCGACCGAGAGATCCTCAGGATTCTTCGTCAGGACGCTCGAATCGGCTGGAGCGAGCTCGGCGCTCGCATCCGGCTCTCCCCCAACGCGGCCGCCGACCGTGTCCGCCGACTGGTGCGCGGCGGGGTGATCCGCCGGTTCACCGTCGAGGTCGACCAGGCACGTCTCGGCCGCACGCTCGAAGCGGTGATCGACGTACGTCTCGACCCCCACGAGGACAGCGCCCGCTTCCGCGAGGGCGCGCTCACCTGCGACGAGGTCACCTGGCTGGCTCACGTCACGGGTCGCACCGACTTCCAGGTGCACGTCGCGTGCGAGGGCACCGCCGGCCTGAACGCCCTGCTCCGCCGCTTCCGCGAGGAGTTCGGGGCGCTCGAGACGCAGACCACCGTGGTGCTGGAGCGAGCGCTCTGACCCGCCCACGGGTTGCCCGTTAGCAGTCGGCGCTCTAGAGTGCTAGCAGTCTCGCACCACGAGTGCGAACCCGATCCACACCCCAACCTCACCTCAACGCGGAGGAACCCGAATGCCGAAGATCATCGCTTTCGACGAGCAGGCTCGTCGTTCGCTCGAGGCGGGCATGAACAAGCTCGCCGACGCCGTGCGCGTCACCCTCGGGCCCAAGGGCCGCAACGTCGTGCTGGACAAGAAGTGGGGCGCCCCCACGATCACCAACGACGGTGTCTCGATCGCCAAGGAGATCGAGCTCGAGGATCCGTACGAGAAGATCGGCGCGGAGCTCGTCAAGGAAGTCGCCAAGAAGACCGACGACGTCGCCGGTGACGGCACCACCACCGCCACGGTGCTCGCCTGGAGCATGGTGCGCGAGGGCCTGCGCAACGTGGCCGCCGGCGCCAACCCGATGACCCTGAAGAAGGGCATCGAGGCCGCCGTGGCCGCCGCCGTCGACTCGATCAAGGACCTCGCCAAGGAGGTCGACTCGAAGGAGCAGATCGCCCAGGTCGCGAGCATCTCCGCCGCCGACACCGAGATCGGCGCCACCATCAGCGAAGCGATCGACAAGGTCGGCAAGGACGGCGTCATCACCGTCGAGGAGAGCCAGACCTTCGGTATCGAGCTCGACTTCGTCGAGGGCATGCGCTTCGACAAGGGCTACATCTCGCCCTACTTCGTCACCGACCCGGAGCGCATGGAGGCGTCGCTCGACGACCCGTACCTGCTGCTCGTCAGCTCGAAGATCAGCTCGGTCCGCGACATGCTGCCCGTGCTCGAGAAGGTCATGCAGTCGGGTCGCCCGCTCGTGATCCTCGCCGAGGACGTCGAGGGCGAGGCCCTCGCCACGCTCGTGGTCAACAAGATCCGTGGCACGTTCAAGTCGGCCGCCGTCAAGGCCCCCGGCTTCGGCGAGCGCCGCAAGGCGATGCTGCAGGACATGGCGATCCTCACCGGTGGCCAGGTCATCAGCGAAGAGGTCGGCCTCAAGCTCGAGAACGCCACGATGGACCTGCTCGGCCGCGCCAAGAAGATCATCATCACCAAGGACGAGACCACCATCGTCGAGGGTGCCGGTGACGAGGACGACATCAAGGGCCGGATCAACCAGATCAAGGCCGAGATCGACAACACCGACAGCGACTACGACCGCGAGAAGCTCCAGGAGCGCCTCGCCAAGCTGAGCGGCGGCGTGGCCGTGCTCAAGGTCGGCGCGGCCACCGAGGTCGAGCTCAAGGAGAAGAAGCACCGCATCGAGGACGCGGTGAGCACCACCAAGGCTGCCATCGAAGAGGGCGTCGTGCCCGGCGGTGGCGTGGCCCTGCTGCGTGCCCAGGCAGCCGTCCTGGCCGCCGCCGGTCAGCTCACCGGTGACGAGGCCACGGGCGCCCGCATGGTCGCCAAGAGCCTCGAGGCCCCGCTGAAGCAGATCGCGGAGAACGCGGGCATGGAGGGCGGCGTCGTCGTCGAGAAGGTCAAGCACCTGTCGGGCAACGAGGGGCTCAACGCCGCCACCGGCGAGTACGAGGACCTGGTGAAGCTCGGCGTCATCGACGCCGCGAAGGTCACCCGCTCGGCGCTGCAGAACGCGGCGTCGATCGCGGCGCTGTTCCTCACCACCGAGGCCGTCGTCGCCGACAAGCCGGAGGAGGCCGCCGGCCACAGCCACGGCGGTGGCATGGAGGACTTCTGATCCTCCGCTGACGCCGACCGGTCGCCGACTGCTCGACGACCGGTCCCGTCACAGGAACAGATCCAGCACGCGGAACGACCCCGGGGCGATGCACCCGGGGTCGTTGCCGTTTTCCGTGCTCGTGGTCGGTTGCGTGGAGAGCGTCCCGTCCGTGGGCCGGGCCTGACGTGGGATCAGGCGACCGCGAGCTCGCGGAGATGGCGATCGGCGGCCTCGTCGGCCAGCCAGGGGTTGATGTCGGTGTCGGCATCGACGACGACGCACACGGCGCCGGTGGCGATCCGGCGGCCCAGGTCCTCCTGGGCGGCGCGGTCCGGACCGGCGACCGCCAGTGCGTCGGCGAACGGCACGGCGAGCAGCAGGGTGCGGTCGGTCGAGTGACCGTCGACCACGACGATCTCGATCGACCGGGCCTCGCCGCGCTCGAGACGCTGGTGACGCAGCTCCCACAGACGGCGGGAGATCGTCGCCTCCTCGTTGCGGGTGATGACCACGAAGCTGACCTTGCTCATGGACCACATGGTGCGGCCGGCAGATCAAGTCCCGTTCAAGTGGCGACGCGTTCCCGCTCAAGTCACGGGCTTCACGGGCCGTTCACGGCTCGGGCGGGCAGCCGCCCACGGCATCTGGCACGATGTGGCCCGCCATGAAGCCCCGCACGGCCATCCGCCGTCCCCACGCCAGGCTCGCCGGCCCGCTGCTGTGTGCCGGCCTGCTCCTCGCCTCGTGTGGCGACACCGAGTTCCAGTACCCGCACGACGCCGCCGAGGGCGTCTATTTCAAGGTACCCGCCGACTGGGACGTGAGCGACGAGACCGAGGCCTTCTACGACGGTCGCGTCGACGGGGCGTCCACCGCCCAACCGGTGCGGGTGTGGGTGGTCGACGCCGACCCCGACCCCGACCCGGCGCACCTCGACGACCCGGCCCGTGACCTGCCGGTCGGCATCGCCCAGATCATCGCCGTCAGCCCGTCCCTCGCCGAGGCCGTGTCGATCGCCTCGGTGCGGGCGTCCGGCTTCGACTTCGACCCGGTGTCGCCGCCGGCCGACTTCGAGGACCTGTGGGAGGTCACGATCGACCAACCGCTGCGCACCGCCGACGGGATCAGCGGGTCGGTCGCGATCTTCAACCACCGCGACTCGGTCGACGACCCGTGGCTCACGCAGAGCCGGATCACCTTCGTCGACCCCACCCGCCAGCGCGTGTACATCTTCGACATGTACTGCAACGCCACCTGCTTCGAGCAGTACTACGACGACATCTTCGACGTGATCGATTCGTGGAGGATCGACCTGTGACCGACACGAACCCGCCCCAGCTCCCGCCGCCCGGTCCGCCGGCGATCGAGCGGCCGTCCGAGGTGGTCACCATCCACGAGGCGGCACCCGACAGCCGCGAGCCGCGCACGCGTCGCAAGCTCATGTTCTTCGACCGGGTGAAGGTGCTCATCCTCCTGGGGGCGCTGCTCACCTACTTCGTCGCGCTGAAGCACAGCCAGATCCCGATCATGAGCTGGGGCGAGGCCGTGCGCGACCAGCTCGACTCGAAGCAGGTGCTGCTCTGGCTCGCCGGCCTCGAGGTGCTGCGCCAGATCCACAACCTCGTCAGCGAGCGCTCCGCCGGTTACCACGGCTTCTGGACCCGGCGCGTGTGGGGCGGCTGGGACCGCTTCTGGGGCCGGCGCAACCCGTGGCTCCGCTTCCGCCTCGCCCGTCTGGTGCGCCTGTCGATCTGGCTCGTGATCGTCGTCGCCCTGTTCGCCTGGCTCTGGGGCGTGAGCTTCACCACCGCGGTCGCCGAGGCGCCCGAGCGGCTGCTCTACGAGCCCTTCGGCGCTCGCGGTCTGCCGTTCTTCTTCCAGATCTTCATGGGCCTGGCGTTCGGCATGTTCCAGTTCGTCGGGATCTTCTACATCCTGTCCCGCGGCGGCATCGAGACGTTCATGCCGCAGGACATCAAGACCCGCTTCAGCGACGTGTACGGCCAGGACAAGGTGCTGGCGCGGGTGCAGGAGAACGTGATGTTCCTCGACCACCCGGAGCTGATCGAGGCCAAGGGCGGTCACGTGCCCGGCGGCATCCTGCTGTACGGCCCGCCCGGCACCGGCAAGACGCTGATGGCCGAGGCCGTCGCCGGTGAGACCGGCAAACCGTTCGTCTTCATCGAGCCCGGCGCGTTCATCAACATGTTCTTCGGCATCGGCGTGCTGAAGGTGTTCCTGCTGTTCCGTCGACTGCGCAAACTCGCGCTCCGCTACGGCGGCGTGATCGCGTTCTTCGACGAGGCCGACACCCTCGGCAACCGAGGCGTCACCTCGGGCGAGTTCATCCGCACCCGTGCCGAGCAGCTCGGCCTGATGAGCTGCAACGGCATGCACCACCTCTCGCCCAACGCACAGGCGATCATCGCCGAGGAGCTGCTGGCCGAGCGCGCCACCGCCGACGAGGCCGTGGCACGCCGGGGTGGCATCCTGCGGCTGATGATGCCGGGCGGTCGCGGCATGGGCGGCATGGACGGTTCGCTGCAGCGCATCCTCACCGAGATGTCGGGCCTCAAGAAGCCGCGCGGCGTCATCAGCCGTCGGGTGCGCCAGTTCCTCAACATCCAGCCGAAGCAGCCGCCCAAGTACCGGATGCTCATCATGTTCGCCACGAACATGCCCGAGTCGCTCGATGCCGCGCTGTTGCGGCCGGGCCGCATCGACCGCAAGTACCACGTCGGCTACCCGAACCTCGCCGGCCGCATCCGCACCTTCGAGGGTTACCTCGACAAGGTGCGCCACCAGGTCACCGCCGAGCAGATCGAGCAGCTCGCGATCCGCACCCCGAGCGGCAGCGGTGCGCTCATCAAGGACATGGTGAACGAGGCGCTGATCGTCGCCACGCGCGCCGGGCGCGACTTCGTCACGTTCAGCGACGTGCTCGAGGCCCGCACCTTCAAGGTGCACGGGCTGTCGGACGGCACCGCGAGCACCGAGCTCGAGCGGTGGGAGACGGCGATCCACGAGGCCGGCCACGCGGTCTGCACCTACCTGCTGCGGCCGCGCGACATGATCGACATCGCGACCGTCGAACAGCGCGGACCGGTCGGCGGCTTCGTGTCGTGGATCCCGCGCGAGGACCGCAAGTTCGACTGGAAGGCCGACGCCGAGACCGATCTCGTCTGCTCGATCGTGTCGCTGCCCACCGAGCGCGAGTTCTTCGGCGGTGACAACAGCTTCGGGGTGGGCGGCGACCTGCGGGCCGCCACCGCCCTGGCCGAACGGATGATCCGACGCGCCGCGATGGGCGACACCTTGTCGTCGCCGCCCGAGGCGAAGGGCCACGGCGACCAGAGCGCCAACCGGCTCGATCAGCGCGTCGAGGACAAGCTGCAGGAGCGCTACGCGTTCGCGCAGTCGGTCGTGCAGGACAACCGCTGGTTCGTGCTCGCGATCGCCCACGCGCTCGTCACGCACAGCACGATCCTCGGCGACGACATCGACGCGATGTACCGGGGCACGATGGGCGTGCGCCTCGACGGTCGCTGGTACCACGAGGACGCGACCCGCGAGGCGCTCGAGGCGTACCACGCCCTGGCACTCGCCGCCCACCAGGGCATGGCCGTCGGGTTCAGCGGCGGGTTGCCGGTGCCACCGTCACTGCCGGTCGCCGCCGGGGTGGAGCCCACCGACATCCAGCAGGACGCGGGCGGTTCGACCGAGCCGTCGCCGCTGCCGCCCCCGCCGCCTCCGACCGAGTGAGTTCTGGTCGCGATTCTTCTCGGAGATCGAGACGATTCGCGACCAGAACGCCGAGATCTCAGCCGCCGGCGATCACACGGTGAAACGCCTCGCACGCTCGGCGCTTCACAGCCGGCTCAGCCGCCGGCAATCACACGGTGAAACGCCTCGCACGCTCGGCGCTTCACAGCCGGCTCAGCCGCCGGCGACAGCCGGGATGATGCTCACCGTCTCGCCGGCCGGGACCTTGGTGTCGAGGCCGTCGAGGTAGCGCACGTCGTCGTCGGCGACGAAGACGTTGACGAACTTGCGCAGCGCGCCGGCCTCGTCGAAGAGGCGCTCGTGGAAACCCGGGTGCGCGGCCTCGAGTGCGGTGAGCACCTCACCGAGCGTCGAGCCCTCGACCGACACGGTGGAGCTGCCGCCCGAGAGGGGGCGCATGGTGGTGGGGATGCGAACGGTCACGGCCATGAGCGAAAGACTACCGATCCGGTCGAGATTTCAACTGCGCCGGACGCCCGCGGGCGACACCCGCTGCACCCACGGCTGGGCCTGTTCGAGCTGCGCGGCCACGCGCACGAGCAGGTCCTCGCGGCCGTACGCGGCCACCAGTTGCACGCCCACCGGCAGACCGTCCGCGGTCCAGTGCAACGGCAGGCTGATCGCCGGCTGACCGGTGACGTTGAACTGCGCCGTGTACTGCAACAGCTCGAAGATCCGGTAGCCGTGCCCCGGCTCGGACAGGTAGCCGATCCGCGGCGGCGGCACGGCGATCGTCGGCGTGACGAGCAGGTCGTAGCCGGGCGAGCCGTCGGCCGGGTGCCACCACGACAGCACCCGCCGGCACCACTGGTGCACCTGCAGCATCGCCGCCACATACTGCTGACCGGTGACCTGTCGGCCGAGGTGCGCGAGCGCGAGGTTGTCGGGCTCGACGTCGTCGGCGCCCGGCTCGCGACCGATCGTCTGCGCGAGGGTCGCGACGTCGTTGGCGGTCCAGGTGGCGACGATCGTGCGGAAGTGGTCGGCGAAGCCGGCGTCGCCGATCGCGGCGGGCCACGAGTCGTCGACGGCGTGACCGAGTCGCTCGAGCAGCGCGGCGGCATCACGCGCCGCCTGCGTGCACTCGGCGTGACCGGCCGCACCGAGCGGTGGGTGGTCGAGCACACCGATCCGCAGCCGCCCCGGGTCGGCACCGACCTCGTCGGCGAGCGGCCGGGCGAAGGGCGGCGCCGTGTACGGGTCGCCCGCCTCGTACCCGGCCATCAGATCGAGCACCGCCGCGGTGTCACGCACCGTGCGCGTGACCACCCCGTCGATCGTCGACCCCATCCAGCTCTCACCCACGTCGGGTGCCATCGACACGCGACCTCGCGACGGCTTCAGGCCCACGAGACCGCACTCCGACGCGGGGATGCGGATCGAGCCGCCGCCGTCGTTGGCGTGACCGACGGCGACGATGCCGGCGGCCACCGCCGCCGCGGAACCACCCGACGAGCCACCGGTCGAGTGGTCGAGGTTCCACGGGTTGCGGGTCGGCCCGTAGGCCAGCGGCTCCGTGGTGATCGTCGACCCCCATTCCGGCGTGTTGGTGCGTCCGATCGCGACGAGCCCACCGGCGCGCAGACGTCGGTACATCGCCGAGTCGTACGGAGCGCGGAAACCGATCGCCTTCAGCGCCCGCACACCCTGGTGGTGGGGCTCGCCGCCGATCGCACAGCCGAGATCCTTCACCACGATCGGCACACCGGCGAACGGCCCCGTCGCTGCGGGCGCCTCGGCGCGTGCGGCGTCGTAGCGCGGGTGGATGATCGCGTTGAGGTCGGGGTTCGTCGACTCGGCCGCGGCGATCGCCGCGTCGACGAGCGCCGTCGGCGCCACCTGTCCGGTGCGGACGAGT
>WBZM01003258.1_pt1 | contig 12805 bp, 13 predicted proteins | sample 5204271 | NCBI WGS metagenome assembly WBZM01 (sample SAMN12344346, study PRJNA552823) | activated sludge metagenome | biome: Activated sludge suspended growth; feature: Nitrification reactor; material: Wastewater; isolation source: activated sludge from nitrification reactor of wastewater...
ATTCTCGATCTCGGCGGAGGTCTCGGAATCTCCTACGGCGAAGGTGATTCGCCTCCCGAGATCGAGGAATACGTAAACCTGAAAGTTCAGGCGGTCCGTGACGTGTTCGGGGACGGGGTGAAGATCCTGATTGAGCCTGGCCGTTCCCTCGTCGGGACCGCCGGGGTAACGATCTACACGATCGGCACGATCAAGGAGATACCCGGGGTTCGTACCTATGTGGCGGTCGATGGCGGCATGTCGGACAACCTCAGACCGATGCTCTACGACGCCAAGTACACCGCCGTGATCGCCGATCGGGCCAACGACACAGCCAACACCAGAGTCACGGTTGCCGGTTCACATTGCGAGTCCGGGGATATCCTGATCCGAGATGTCGATCTTGCCGACCCCCGGGTGGGGGACATCCTGCTTACTCCTGCGACCGGCGCATACGGTCACTCGATGGCCAATAACTACAACGGAATGCCGCGACCCCCGGTGATCTTCTGCGAGAACGGCGAGGCCCGCGTGGTCGTGCGCCGCGAGAACTGGGACGACCTGCTGACGAGGGACATGTGAGCGAAACACTGAGAATCGGCCTGCTGGGCCGAGGCACGGTCGGGTCTGCCTTCGACGAGCTGGTTGCCGAGAGGGCGGAACAGGTCGAGGCAGCGACCGGCCGCCGTCCCGAGGTCACTGGCGTCCTGACCACCAGCCAGGGTGATTTCGGCGAGATCCTTGCTGACGCGGACGTGATCGTGGAGCTGATGGGCGGCACCGATACCGCCCGCGAACATGTTCTGGCTGCTCTCCGTGCGGGAGTTCCCGTGGTCACGGCCAACAAGCAGCTGCTGGCCCAGCACGGCCAGGAACTCTTCGAGGCAGCCGAAGAGGCGGGCGTCCAGCTCCGCTTCGAAGCCGCGGTCGCTGCCGTCGTTCCGGTCATCCGGGTAGTTCAGGAGAGCTTCGGTGCGGTCGAGTTCAACAAGGTCTTCGGCATCGTCAATGGCACAACAAACTTCATCCTTTCCGAGATGGCCGCGACCGGAGCTTCCTACGCGGAAGTCCTGAAGCGCGCGCAGGAACTCGGCTACGCGGAGGCAGACCCGACCGAAGATGTGAACGGAGCCGACGCGGCCGCCAAGATGGCGATCCTCGCCCGGCTCGCCTTCCACACCCCGGTCACGCTAGACCAGGTCGACTTCGAGGGGATAGAGGACATCCAGCCGGATGACCTCGCTTACGCCAAGGAGCTCGGCCTCTCCCTGAAGCTTCTAGGTGTTGCCGAGAAGTTCGATAATGGAATTGCCGTAAGCGTCTACCCGTGCTTCCTGTATCCAGGCCATCCGCTCGCTCCGATCGAGGGTCCGTTCAACGCGGTGATGGTCGAGGCGCCGGAGATCACCGAGGTGACCATGTCCGGTCCCGGTGCCGGCGGCCTCCAGACCGCAGCAGCGGTTCTCGGCGACGTCGTCTCCGTTGCTGCCGGCAATGCACGCACTCACACCGCCGACCGTGACCTGCCCGTCCTTGACGATGTCGCTTCTTCCTTCTATCTCCATCTGGAAGTTGCCGATGAACCTGGCGTTCTGGCCGAAGTCGCGAAGGTGCTTTCGGACGGTGGCGTCTCGGTAAAGAGCGTTGTTCAGCGCGGCCTGGGGGATGACGCCAGACTGGTCATGGTCATCCACCGCTGCCTGGAATCAGACTTCAAGGCGGCGGTTGCCGAGATCGCCCAGCTCGACTCGTTGAAGTCGGCACCACGTTTCATCCGTGTAATCGAAGAAGAGTTTGTCGCCTAGGGAGTCATGCCACAGCCACTGATCGAGAGATACCGCGACAGCCTGCCACTCGAGCCGGGCGACCCGGTCGTGAGCCTGAATGAAGGTTCGACTCCGCTGGTCGAGGCGCCACGGCTCTCGGAGCGCGTGGGGGCGAGGGTGTGGCTCAAAGTCGAGGGTGCCAACCCGACCGGTTCGTTCAAGGACCGCGGAATGACGGTGGCCGTCTCCAGGGCCGCCGGCCGCGGGGCCAAGGCAGTCATCTGTGCTTCCACCGGCAACACCGCAGCTTCAGCTTCCGCCTACGCAGTCCGCGCCGGTCTGCGGGGTGCGGTGATCGTGCCGGAAGGCAAGATCGCGATCGGCAAGCTCGCGCAGTCACTAATGCACGGCGCGAGGGTCGTCGCTCTGGAGGGGAACTTCGATGATGCCCTGACCATCGTTCGCCAGCTCGCCGAGCGCAATCCGATCGAACTGGTCAACTCCGTGAATCCCTACCGGATCGAGGGCCAGAAGACTGCCGCCTTCGAGCTGATCGACGAGCTTGGCTACGCACCGGATGCTCTCGCCATCCCGGTCGGAAACGCCGGCAATGTGACCGCCTACTGGAAGGGTTTCCAGGAGAGGGGTACGGCACCGATCTGTTACGGCTTCCAGGCTGCCGGGTCGGCACCCCTGGTCGACGGGGCACCGGTCGCCAAGCCTGAAACCGTCGCCTCGGCGATCAGGATCGGCAACCCGGCCCGGTGGGAGGAAGCGATGAACGCCTTCAACACCTCCCGGGGAAGGGTCGCGGCAGTCTCCGACGAGCAGATTCTCGATGCCTACCACTGGCTGGCTTCGAACGAGGGCGTGTTCTGCGAGCCCGCATCTGCGGCTTCGGTCGCCGGCATCCTGAATCACGGCCTGCCCACAGTCGAAGGAGCGGAAAAGCCGGAGACGGTCGTCTGTGTGCTGACTGGTCACGGGCTGAAGGACCCCGACACGGCCCTGAGCACAGCGCCATCGGTCATGAACTGCCCCAATGACATCGGGGCGGTTGAAGAAGCCGTCTTCAGCTGAAAACTTTCGCCGACTTCACCGCACCAGTACTGTTCCTGACGTGTTTCCAAATGTAGCTTCCGGGCTGCTTTGGAAGGGAACCAGGGAAAAGGAGAGTTGATGGGTGCGTTGAGGAGTCTTCGAGTTTTTGTTGCGGTAATAGTCGCGATGGCGGCAGGGCTGGTTGCATCCGCGCCGGCGTCTGCGGCTTTCGGTGATATTCCGACTTCCAACGTGACCGGTCCGATCGCCGTCACCGGTGACTCTTACCCGTTCCTCGCCACCGATATCGACCTTGACCAGTACGGCTACGTCGAGCAGGAGTTCTTCCTGGAAGGTCTGGCGTACCGCTACGACACCTCGGTCGCCTTCAACCAGAACGCTCCCCGTTACGAGACTGACGGACCGAACCTGGATGGCACCTATCCCTTCAAAACCAGGATCGTCGTTCGAAGGCCAGCCAACCCGGCCGACGCGAACGGTGTCGTCGTGGCCGAATGGAACAACGTGACCTCCACCCAGGATGTCGAGTTCAACTGGTTCGGAGATCCCTACTTCCTCCTCAAGAACGGCTACACCTTCGTTGGCGTCACCGCCCAGACGGTCGGAGTGAACGCGCTGAAGGCGTTCGACAACGCCCGGTACGGATCCCTTTCGGTAGGACTGAGCGGAGATGCTCCGTCGGGCGCACCCACCGACAACGACGCGCTCTCCTACGACATCTACTCTTCCGTGGTGAAGGCACTGAAGGGCGGACGCACCGGCGTCGACCCGCTGGGAGGGATCGCTTCGACCAAGGTGATCGCTTCGGGCGAGTCACAGTCCTGCGGCAGGCTTTCCTCCCACTACAACCGGATCGAGCCGACCCACGACATCGTGGACGGCTACCTGCTCACGGTTTGCAGTTCGCAGCTTCGCACCGACACACCGGGCCAGAAAGCAATCCGGATCATCAGCGAGTCCGAGAATCGCATTCCCCGGACCGAGGCCACGCTCCCGGACACGGACGGAATCCGTCACTGGGAAGTGGCTGGCGGCTCGCACCTGCCTCGCGTGGCCTGGGACAACCTCGATAACCTGCTGACCCGCGACTTCATCGAGGGGACGGCGAGTTGCCAGAAGTTCCCGCTTTCGCTGGTCAAGTGGCCCTACACCCAGAACGCGGCGATCGAAGCTCTGGTCAGCTGGTCCGGCGGCGGTGCCGCCCCGCCGATCGCCCCCCGCGGCGTCTACCAGGACACTCCGGCTGACGCCACCAACCAGCTCGTCCGTGACGAGTATGGAATCGCCGAGGGCGGCATCAGGTACCCGGACATGACCGTCCCGACTGCCGTAAACGACGGTGTCAACTCGGTAGGGACCGGCGGCGGACTGTTCTCCGCCTTCTGCCAGCTCTTTGGATCCTCGACCCCGTTCAGCTCAGAGGTCCTCCACACGCTGTACACCGACCACGCCGATTATCTGGCCCGCTACTCGCAGGCCGCCGATGATTTCGTCGGGACCGGCTTCATCCTCGCCGAGGATGCTGAACGTCTGAAGCAGGACGCCCGTGAGTACGCGCGTCTGCGTCCTTCACTCCCCAGCGCTATCGGCAAGGTCAACAACAAGGGCAGCTTCCAGCTGAACTGGATTGGGACCGAAGCCGCCGACACCACTTTCAAGGTGCAGCGGACCAGCGTCAAGGGCAACCCCAACTGGAAGGATGTTCCGGTCAAGAGCGTCGCCGACGGCACGGCGACCCTTCAGAACGCACCCCAGGGAACGAGCTACTTCCGGGTGAACAGCACCACCGTTCTCCCCGGCACGAACATCTCTCCTCCGGAGACCGTCGTGACGCCTTTCTCCGAGGCAAGCGTCGCGGTCAAGGTGGACCGGACCGGACCGGCGAAGCCGAAGATCGTGCTCAAGGGCCGCAAGATCAAGGGCTCCTACCGCGGGGCCGTTCGGGTCAAGGTTGTCGGCAAGCCCGACCGCAAGCTGCCAGACGGCACCGCCGGAGTCGGCTTGAACCAGAAGTCGGTTCCGAAGACGCGCAAGGTGACCCGCAAGGGCAAGACGGTCATCAAGGTCCGTACGAAGGACAAGCTCGGCAACCTCTCACCGGTCGCCAAGGTGGTCATCCGTATCGCCCGCTAGAAGCGGAATGGCTGCCGCCAAGGAGGCTGATCAGCATGTCTGGAAAAACTCGAACCATCGGTCTGGCCTCGCTGTTGCTTGCGCTGCTGGTCCCGATCTCCGCTGGAACCGCGGGGGCGGCAACGGGCGGCGAGGACCGTTTCGCCCCCGGGCAGAACCAGCGCATCGCCGTCTATGGATCTCCCTTCGGCAAGATGATCTACAACTCCTCGAGGCAGGCCATCTACCAGTTCGACCGGGACAGCAAAGGCAAGAGCCGCTGCTACGGGTCCTGCGCAAGGCTCTGGCCTCCGGTACTCACTCGGGGCAAGCCAAGGGCGATCAGGGGAGCCCGGGCCAATCTGCTGGGCACGATCAAACGTAAAGGCGGAGCGAGGCAGGTCACTTACAACGGCTGGCCGCTCTACTACTACGAGCATGAGCAGCCCGGTCAGGTCTTTTGCCACAACGTCTTCCTTAACGGGGGTCTCTGGAAGGTAATCAGGCCGAACGGGCGCCTCGCGGAATGAGCCACACTGCGCTCAAGGCAATACTGGCTTGCGCGTGTGTCGCTGGTGGCCTCCTGGTCGCTTCGTGTGGCGGATCCTCGAGTGATTCAGGCGAGCAAACTGGCTCCGGGGAAACCACGGCCGGCGAGACTGCGGTCAAGAACAATGACCAGTCCCAACCTGCGCCGACCAGCGCGCCTCCGGCCAAGAAGGGAATCGGGATAACCGTCGATGAATCCCAGTTCGGCGAGGTCCTCTTCGACGTCGACGAAAGGGCGCTCTACTACTTCGACAAGGAGAAGACAAGCCGTCCCGAGTGCTACGGGGACTGCGCCGTGGCGTGGCCGCCGGTCTACACGGACGGCATGCCGGTGGGCCGGGGCGGGGTCAACGACGATCTGCTTGGAACGACTGAACGCCGCGACGGCAGGCTGCAGGCGACCTACGACGGTCGGCCTCTCTACTACTACGTGGACGAGCCCGCCGGACAGGTGCTCTGTCACAACGTCGATGAGTTCGGCGGCCTCTGGCTGGCAATCCAGCCCGACGGCCAGCCCGTTTCCTGAGAGCGACTGAACTCAATCTCGGCGAGCCGGCTAGCTCCGGAGCTTGTAGCCGGACTTGAACATCCGGTAGTTGACCAGGGTCAGAGCCCCGGCCGCGGCTGTCAGTGCCGCAAGGCAGAGCCAGACGCTGATGTCGGCGATCCCCAGGAATCCGTAACGGACCAGGGAGATCATGTAGTAGACCGGGTTGAACTGGGTCAGGGTCTGGTAGGGCTCAGGCAGAAGCGAAGCCGAATAGAACACGCCGCCGAGGAAGATCAGCGGCTGGAGGATGAAGGTCTGGGCGAAGGAGACATCGTCGAACTGTTCGGCCCTGACTCCCACGAAGACGCCGAGCTGGGCGAAGAACCAGCCGACCAGGAAGAGCGCCGGGAAGAGTATGTAAAGGTGCTTGACCGGCAGGTCGACCAGCAGGCTCGCGACCGCAAAGGTGATCATCGAGATCAGCAGGCCCCTGAAGAAGCCCCCCAGGGTGAAGGCGAGAAGCAGCTGGCCGGGTGAGGCTGGCGAGGAGAGCTGGTCATCGATCGCCCGCTGGAACTTCTGCTGGAGGATCGAGGATGAGTTGTTCGTGAACGCGTTGATCGCGAAGGCCATCATGATCAGGCCGGGGATCACGAACACCACATACGAGTAGCCGTCGAGATCGCCGACCCTCGAGCCGAGGGCGGCGCCGAATACCGAGATGTAGAGAAACGTCTCGAGCAGGGGTGCCCCGAGCGTCTGGCGCGGAATCTTCATGAAGCGGCTGACTTCCCGTCTGGTCAGCGAAACCAGGCGAACCATTGTCGGGCTCACCGCGCGTCCTCCAGGTCGGCCCCGACATGGGCACGTGAAAGCTCCTTGCGTCCGACCAGTTCCAGGTAGGCATCCTCGAGGCTTCCGACGCCGAACCGTTCGGCCAGCTCGTCACTGGAGCCATGGTCGACGATCTCTCCTCCGTTGATGAAGGCGATCCGGCTGCAGAGCTGTTCGGCTTCCTCCAGGTAATGGGTGGTCAGCAGGATCGTCGTCCCTTCCGTGTTCACCTGCTGGACGTAATGCCAGAGCTCCAGCCTGAGCTCGACGTCCACGCCGGCAGTCGGCTCGTCGAGTATCAGCAGGCGCGGTTTGTGCATTAAGGCACGGGCGAGGATCACCCGGCGTTTCATTCCCCCGGAGAGCTCCCTGGTCCGGTCGTTTCGCTTCTCCGTCAGGGAGAACGACTCGAGAAGCTCGTCGACCCGCTCGCGTCGCTCCCTCTTGCCCATGCCGAAGTACCCGCCGTGAAGGTCGAGCGTTTCCTCGACTGTCAGGAACCAGTCCAGGTTGATGTCCTGAGGCGCCAGACCAACCGCCTCGCGGGCCTCGCGGTAGTCGTTCACCGCGTCGTTACCGAATATCCGGATCGAACCGGAAGTCGGATTGGCCAACCCGGTCGAGCAGTGGATCAGGGTTGACTTGCCGGCTCCGTTTGGTCCGAGCAGTCCGAAGAATTCGCCGTCGGCGATCTCCAGGGAGACACCCTTCAGGGCTTCTGTACCGGTCGGATAGCGCTTGACCAGGTTGGTGATCTGAAGGGCAGGGGCGGGGGGAGAAGAGGGGGACGATTGCACCCGTCAATCTTTAGCAGGGAGAAAAGGCCGGGTCCCGGTCCGGCTGCGGGTCAGTTAGGTTTCCCGGGTGACTGAAAGGCACCGTCTAGTGAGGGTCCCCGCCTCGTCGGCCAATCTCGGGCCCGGTTACGACGTGATGGCGGTCGCCCTCGACGTTCACCTTGAACTTGAAGTGAAGGAGACCGGCCAGTTCTCGGTTTCCTGCGATGGCATCGACGTGCCGACTGACCGCAGCAACCTGCTGGTCCAGGCTTTCGAGACCCTTCAGCCCGCCGATGGAATTTCGTTCCGGATCGGAGGCGACATCCCGCTCGCCAGAGGGATGGGTTCAAGCGCAGCCGCGATCGTCGCCGGGCTGGTTGCCGCGGATCACATGTTCGAGCTCGGTCTTGAACGGCAGGACCTCCTGGAGCGCGCCACGGCCCTCGAAGGCCATCCCGACAACGTGGCTGCCGCGATCTGTGGTGGCTTCGTGGTCTGCACCGGGGGTCCCCGACTTACCGCGACGGTGATCGACGCTCCCGAAGGACTCGAGGGGATCCTCGTGATCCCTGACGAGGAGGTATCCACCCGGCTCGCCCGGGAGGCGATTCCCGATCAGATTCCGATCACCGACGCGGTTGCGAACGCGGCCTCCGCCGCCCATCTGGCGCTAGGCCTCAGCCGGGCCGACTTCGACCTGATCGGAATGGGTCTTCACGACAGGCTTCATCAGGAACGGCGGCGCCACCTGTTTCCGAAGTCGATGGAGATCGTCGAGGAGGCCGGTGAGATTGGCGCGATCGGCGCGACGATCTCGGGGGCTGGACCTACCGTGCTGGTCTGGACCGGCTGGCAGGAGACCGGCGGCGTGGTCGAGAAGCTTCGAGAGCGCTGTGAAGGATGGGCGAGTGTGAAGCGCGTCGGTTTCAGTCCGCTGGGAGCCGACGTACCCGAACTCTGATGGATCTGCTCGTCCAGATCGGCCTTATTGAACTTGCGGTAGGCGGACTCCTGGGCTGGGCTGTGGTGATGCGGAGCGAGAAGCCGGAGCTCTTCCAGCGGATCGGGCTCAAGCAGCCTCGCGCGGTTCTCCAGATTCACCTCGACTACATCCTGATGGGCCTGATCCTGATCGCGCTGGGCCTGGTACTCGATGATCCGCCGCCCCTGCTGGCCGGTCTTCTGATCTTTGGCACGGTGGTGAACCCGCTGCTCTTTCTGCCGGGAGCGTTCGACAAATCGAACGAGAAGAAGCCGGTCTACCGGGCGATCGCGATCGCATCGTTTCTCGCGATCTCGGTCGGCCTGGTCTGGGCCGCGATCCTCGGTCCCTCCTGAGACGCCTCAGGTCTTGGGTTCGACTTCGGCCAGGTGATGCCGCGCCCGTTCCAGGGCGGCCGGATAGTCAAGTCGTTCCAGGACCTCGACCGTCAGGCGTGAATAGTCGACGGACTTCCGCTTCCGGTAATCGAAAATCGGTTTGGCGGCCCGGGCTGACTCCGGGTAGACGATGGATCGGCGAATCACCGTGTCGAACACGAGGTCTCCGAACTGCTCACGCATCGTCTCCAGGGTGCTGCGCGCGTGATTGGTCCGCATGTCGGCGATGTTGAGCAGCAGTCCCAGCAGCTCGAGATCGGGATTCAGGTTCTCTTTGGCGAGGCCGATCACCTCCATCGCCTGCTCGGCGCCCTGCTCGGAGAAATGCTCCGCCTGGGTCGAGAGGATGGCCTTGTCGGCCGCCACAAGCGCGTTCACGGTCAGGAGCCCGAGCGTGGGAGGGCAGTCGATCAGGATCACGTCATAGCGTCGCTTTGGCTCGCGCAAGGCGTTACGGAGGGTCAGCTCACGGCCGATCTTTCCGGCGAGCATCAGCTCGGCTTCGGCGAGGCCAAGGTTGGCCGGGATCACTTCGCCGCCGCCAGGACCGGTGTGGATCGCGTCCACGGCCCTTTCCTGGCCCGCCAGGACTTCGCCCAGGGTCGGGAACGCGTCAGCCGGGATGCCGAAGTACTCGGAAAGGTTGCCCTGCGGGTCTGCGTCGATGGCAAGGACCGATAGCCCGGATCGGCTCAGACCCTCCGAGAGTGATCGGGTCAGAGTCGTCTTGCCGGTGCCGCCCTTCTGGGAGAGGATCGCGATCGTCGTGGACACCGCCACACCCTATCGCCGCCTACGCCTTAGAATCCGCGTCGATGGGTCCCGTTTTCGCCGAAGTCGACATTGACGCTCCCCGCGAGGAGATCTTCGAGTACCTGATGGACTTCGATTCCAGGCCTTATCTCTACGGGGACTCGGTCAGGAATTTCAGGCTGCTGCGCCTTGACTCGAAAGGGATCGGCGCCGGCGCCCGCTGGCAGTTCAAGAAGAAGAAAAAGTGGGCCGATTCATCGATCACCGCTGCTGAGCGTCCGCGCAGGGTTTCCGAGCGTGGTGTTACCGGCAACTACAACAAGACTTCGACCGGAACCGAATGGGAGTTCGAGGAAACGTCGACCGGGGTGACCAGGGTTCGCATCAGCTACTGGACTACCCCCACAGGGATGGCCAAGACTTTCGACCGGATGACTGGCCATGCGGGCTGGCACCGTCGACGCCTGGAGAAGGCCGGCCAGCGCCTTCGTGACGCGGTGGAGACGGCACGCAAGGAAACGGTCGAGGTGCCTGTGGCCGGAGGAAACCGTCACGCGACCGGGATAGCCTAGGACCTCTCACAGCACGTCCCGATAAGGCCGAATAGACTCCCGCAGCGATGGAAAGAATTTCGAAGAGCAACCTGTTCCGTGGCCTCGTCCTGGCCCTCGTAGTCGCTATCTCCGGTCTTGCCCTTGCCGCCTGTGGTGGCGGGCATGAGGAGAAGGAAGGTCTCGCCGAAGGCGAGATCGTCGAACTGGGCCCGCTCCAGTACCAGGTGCTTTTCACCAGGCCGCTCAACATCAATGACATCGAGGATTCCGAGTACCTCGTTGACAAGGATCCGCCGCCCCCGGACAAGATGTACATCGGGGTCTTCGTGAACATCCACAACGACGGTGACGAAGCAGTTCAGATCCCGGACGAGTTCGAGCTCGAGACGACCAGCGGGCGCAGGTACACGAACCTCGAGAGTGAAAGCGTGTACGCGCTCGAGCCCGGAGCGACGATCGAACCCGACAACAACCTTCCGCAGATCGACTCGACCGCTCAGGTTGGACCGATCGGCGCGGCGATGCTTCTCTACCTGATCGACCGTCAGTCGGCCGAAGAGCGGCCGGTCCAGCTGATCATTCCGGGTGAAGACGGACCCGCAAGCTTCGACCTCGACCTCTAGCCGACTGCGGCAGGAGGATTTCGGGCCGACGCTTGTCGGCCAGGTGATCGCCGGGCTCGGTGCATCCCTCGCCCTGCTGGGACCCTTCTCCGAGGTGGTCGCCGGAGTTGGTGTCTTCGTGCTTATCGCCGGGGTGGTGCTGTCTGCGCCGGCTGGGGGTTACCCGGGGCCGGTCATGAACGACTGGTGGTCGGTCCTCGCACTGGCGGCGCTCGCCACCCTGGTCGGTTTTGGCCTCTCGTTCTGGCTGACGGCGCCGGGCGGGGTTATCCTGAGCGCCGGGGCGGTCGTCTCGCTTGTCGCTGTGTTCTTCGGCACTCCGGTTCGCCGCAGCTGAGCTGCGACAGCTGATCAGAGCCCGTCGGAGAGCACCGCGCCCGCGATCGGAGCGGCTACGGTCCCGCCGTCGCCGGAGGCGTCGATGATCATGACCGCCACTGCTAGCTTCGGTTTATCGGAGGGTGCGAACCCTGCGAACCAGGCATCCTCGATCAGGATGTCGTTGCCTTCGGCGTCCACTTCTCCACTCGGGCCGACCTCGGCGGTACCGGTCTTGCCTGCCACCTGACCTTCGGAAATAGCGGCCGCAGGACCGGTGCCCGAGGTGACCACGGCGACCATCAGGTCGGCAACCGTGGCGGCAATCTTCTGACTGGTCACCCGAACCGGTCCCGAATCGGGCTGTAGATCGGCTTCCCGGGTGATCGGAGTTGGCAAGGAGACACCCCGGTTGGCGATGGCCTGGGCCACGCTCGCCATCAGAAGAGGCGTCGCCTGGACCCGTCCCTGGCCGATTCCGGAGACGCCAAGATCGCTTTCGTACTCGTCGGCTTCGGGGATCGTCGGGGTGGGAGGGTTGACCCTGGCGAGACCTTCCGGATCCCATACCTGGGGCGGCCGGTTGAACCCGAACTTCTCCGCCGTTTCGGTGAACTGCTCCGGGCCGATCTGTTCGGCCAGCGGTGCGAAGACGGAGTTACAGGAGTTGGCGAAAGTCTCGGTGAAGGTGCCACCACAGATCTCGCCGTGGGCGTTCTGGATCATGCGGCCGTCGGCGGCAGCCTCGGTCACGTAATCGTAAGAAGACTCAAGCGTGGCGGCACCAGTTTCCAGGGCCGCGGTGGCAGTGACGATCTTCATCGTCGATCCGGGAGGCTGCAGCACCGAATAGGCGGACCCGGCCAGTGCCTTGACGAAACCCTTTCGTGCGTCGAGAACGGCGACACCACCGGACACACCACCCAGATTGGCTACGGCCGAGTTCTGGAGGTCCGGGTCGATCGTGGTCTTGAGGGGCTTGGCAGGGGCCGGTTCACCGCTGCCGAGCTCGCGACCCTCTCCGTCGCTGCCTCCCTCGATCGGCTTGGCGAAGAGGGTGCCACCGGGGGTGCCGGTCAGGCGCGGGTTGAAGGCCAGTTCAAGCCCGCTGATGCCGGTGGTGGCTCCGGGTTCGTAGCCCAGGGCGAGGCTGTCGAGATCGGGTCCTCCGCCTTCGGTCTCCGGGGTTCCGGTAACGCCCGTCACGTCGATCATCGAATCACCGAGCGGGTACTCGCGGGCGTCGGCGGGTCCCTCGACCATCACCTGACCATCATCGGCCAGGATCTTTGCCCGGTTGGGCATCTCGGTCGTCCTGGTCAACTCCTCTCCGAGTTCAAGGCCGGGGAAGAGAAGGCTGTTCTGCCAGGCGATGCCGTCGGAGCCAAAGGTGAACTTGAGCGGCTGCTCGATCGTGCCGAAAGCGAGGGTGTCAGCAGTGACCGGCACCGCGGCATTGGTCTCGTCGCCCTCTGCGTCTGAAGATTCGATCGACTCGAGCGTCGCCTCGGCTTCTGCAAGTTCATACCTCTCGGTGAACCTCTCCAGCGAAATCGCCTCCTGGGATTTCGTGCTGAGGAGGCCATGCATCTCGGTGTAGTCGCCT
>WBZM01003259.1_pt1 | contig 12800 bp, 13 predicted proteins | sample 5204271 | NCBI WGS metagenome assembly WBZM01 (sample SAMN12344346, study PRJNA552823) | activated sludge metagenome | biome: Activated sludge suspended growth; feature: Nitrification reactor; material: Wastewater; isolation source: activated sludge from nitrification reactor of wastewater...
GGAGATGTTCCTGATGCGCGCCAGTCTGGACTTGCCCATCTCCACCGCACGCTTCGCCAATGTGGCCTTTTCCGATGGCTCGCTGCTGCATGGCTTCAACCAGCGCTTTGCCAAGCGCCAGCCCTTTGCCGCGCCCAACGACGTGCGGCGCTACTTCGTCACCCCCCAGGAGTCCGGGGAGCTGTGTCTGCTGTCCTGCCTGCTGGGGGATAACCGCGACATCTTCTTCCCCAAGTTGAGCGAGAAGCTGCACCTGATCACCTTCGCCGAGATCGCCCGGCGCTATCTGCGCGCCCAGGGCTATGAGCCCTTTGAGTGCGCCAGCGAGGACGAAGCGCGGGCGCGGGTGGCGGAGCTGGTGGCCCGTCGTCAGTGGCCCTGCTATTTCTTCGCCAGCGATACCACGGGGGAGAAGGATTTCGAGGAGTTCTACACCGAGCGCGAGACGCTGGATATGGACCGGTTTGAGAGCATCGGGGTGATCAAGAACGAGGCGGTGTTCGAGCCGGACCAGCTGGCGTTCTTTGTGGACCGCATCGCCGCCCTGAAGGCCCAGGGGCTGTGGACCCGGGAGGAGCTGGTGGAGCTATTCCATGCCCTGATCCCGGCGTTTGGGCATAAGGAAATGGGCAAGTTTTTGGACGACAAGATGTAAGGGCCGCCAAGGCCCCCCTGACCATCCCCTTTGAACGGAGACCCAACCGTGGACAAACTGGACGGCACCCGTATCGCCGATTTTCTGCTCTCGACCCTGTTCATCTCCTGGGTCCTGCCGTTGTGGATCATTGTCATCCCCATCCTGCGCCTGACCGGGGAGGGCGAGGTCTTTTATCGCCAGCCGCGGGTGGGCAAGGGGGGGAAGCCCTTCGACCTGCTCAAGTTCGCGACCATGCTCAAGAACAGCCCCAACATCGGCACCGGCGAGTTGACGGTGCACAACGATCCGCGGGTACTGCCGGTGGGGCGCTGGCTGCGCAAGAGCAAGATCAACGAGTTGCCGCAGTTGCTCAACGTCTGGCTGGGCCACATGAGCATCGCCGGGCCGCGGCCGCAGACGCCGCGTTGTTTCAATGCCTTCCCCGAGGCGATCCGAGCGGAACTGATCAAGGTGCGCCCGGGGTTGTCGGGGATCGGTTCCATCCTGTTCCGCGGCGAGGAGAAGATGATGAAGGACGCCGCGGACCCGGTGGCCTTCTATGACCAGGTGATCATGCCCTACAAGGGCGAGGTGGAGCGTTGGTATATCGAGAACCACACGGCCCGGAATTACTTCCTGATCATCATCGCCACCATCTGGATCATCCTCTTCCCCAAGAGCCGGGTGGCGTGGAAGTGGTTCAAGGGCTTGCCGACGCCGCCGCAGGCGTTGGCGGCGTATATGTGAGGGGCGGAAGAAACGGGCGGTGTATGTGTCAGAGGTTCTGGCGGATTGCGTTCGGCAAACCGACGAAGCCAAATGGGCACCCCGATCCGAGTATTTGATCCTTAGAGCCTGGAGGAGCAGGCCGTCGTCACCCGGATCACGGGCGACGCTGCCCCCGCCCTCAAGCCCGGCGATGTCATCGTCCGCGTCGACCCGCGCTACTTCCGCCCCGCCGAGGTCGAGACCCTCCTCGGCGATCCCACCAAGGCCAAGGAGCGCCTGGGCTGGGTCCCGGAGATCTCCGTGCGGGAGCTGTGCGCCGAGATGGTGGCCGAGGACCTCAAGGTGGCCAGACGCCACGCCTTCCTCAAGGCGCATGGCCATGAGACGCCCCTCTCGGTGGAGGACTGAGCCATGGAGCGGGATCAGGTCGTCTACATCGCCGGCCATCGCGGCATGGTCGGCTCGGCCCTGGTGCGGCGGCTGACGACCCTGGGCTACCGCCACCTGCTCACCACCAGCCACGCCGAGCTGGACCTCCTCGACCAGGCCGCGGTCCAGCGCTTCTTCGCCACCCAGCGCATCGACCAGGTCTACCTGGCCGCCGCCCGGGTCGGTGGCATCCACGCCAATAACACCTATCCGGCCGACTTCATCTACCCGAACCCAATCGCGCCCAGACTGAACCCATGCGCTCCCACCTCAATGTCGGCACCGGTACCGACGTCACCATCCGCGAACTGGCGGAGACCATCGCCCGGGTGACGGGTTTCCGCGGGGAGCTGGTGTTCGATCCTGGCAAGCCCGATGGCACCCCGCGCAAGCTGCTGGATGTGTCCCGGCTCCAGGCCCTGGGCTGGAAGGCGACCATCGGCCTGGAGGAGGGACTGCGGGACCCTATGCCTGGTTTCGGGAGCATGGCGTTTCAGGGCGGTGAGGGCTGGGCGCTGAAAGGGGCGTTTTGCGAAACGAAGCCATTTTGCTGGTGCGCGAAAAAGGCCGTTCGGGGAAAAAAGTAGATCAGTGGGCATCTGAGGTACTTGACCATGCCGTAAGGATTAGCGCCTGACACCGGGTAAGTCAGTCACAACAAGTCATCATCACTGAATATCTCTGACTATCCGGATGTTATGGGCTGGCTGGTACCAAGAATTTGATGTGGGTGACTTATCCCGAACGGCTGGGGCGGGCGGGTATCCGCATGGCCTGATGGCGGTGCTAGAAGGTCCATACCCGCCGGGACCGACAGAGGCATGCCCACAGGCGGCCGCCATCGTGGTGCTGGGTGGGCGGTGCAGCCGTTGTTGAGCGGGAAGTTGGGGGGCCTCTCCATCGCGGGTCGGATCGGGTGTGGGTGGCGGCACGCCTGTGGCACGCCGGCTGTGTCCCACGGGTGCTGGTCAGTGCTGGGGGTAAGGTCAAGGCTTCAAAGCAATGGCGCAGTATCAAGGACGAAACCTGTAAGGGGGGCTGAGTGTTCTTGAACAAATCGTCGCGGGGAAGTAGTCGTTGCCTAACAATGGGTTGCAGCCGGAGCCCGCAGGCGGGCGTGGCTGACGCCGGACGTTAGCCAACAGAACTAACCTATCTTTTGTAACGGAACAGCAAATGCCAATCGAGTTTACGGATACATTGGTTGTCGGCGTTTCTGCGACCGCCTTATTTGACCTCTCAGAAGCAGACAAGAAATTCAAAGAGCAATTGAAGAATGATCCAGATACAGCAATTCTTGAATATCGATCGTATATGCTGGAACATGAGAATGACCCATTGAATGATGGAACCGGAATGCCTTTGATACAGGCTCTTTTGGCCCTAAATAAACATAAGACTGACGAGAAAGCCAACCCCTTTGTGGAAGTTGTGGTGATATCCCAAAACAGCCCTGAAACCGGTTTTAGAGTCCTAAAGGAAATACGTAGACGTAACTTGGGGATCACGCGTTCTGCTTTTACGGCTGGGGAGCCCGGCTCGGATTATTTAGAAGCTTTCTATGTTGACCTATTTCTAACTACTAACGAATCAGACGCACAAAAAGTTGCGGATAGCAAGATATGCGCAGGCGCAATTGTAAGGGAACCGCCGAAAAATATATCTGTACGCGATGGTCAAGTTCGAATTGCCTTTGATGCAGATGCTGTTCTATTCAGCGAAGAAAGCGAGCTCGTGAATCAAACAAAGGGTTTGGAAGCATTCCGGGAAAATGAGGATTTAAATAAAGACATGCCCTTGCAGGAAGGGCCACACGCAAATTTATTGAAGAAATTATCTGCCATTCAGATGAGACTACCAGGCAGAATAGAGTTTTCACCCGTCCGCGTTGCGATAATGACCGCTCGAGATAGTCCTGCCGAAATTCGCGTAATTAATACAATAAGATCCTGGAACGTTTATATAGACCAAGCGTTTTTTCTCGGTGGTCTTCAGAAAAGCCGGTTTCTAAAGGCTTTCAAGCCTCATATCTTTTTTGATGATCAAGACTCCCACTTAGATGCCGCTTCCTCTGACGTTCCAAGCGCTAAGGTACTTTATCCGTCAGATTCACCGCTCAAGAAGATTTTTGATGAGAGGAAATTAGGGAGAGACAATAATTGCACGGTTAGCTCTGGCAAATGAAATGGCCTAGCATGCGGAATTCTAGAAAAAATGGGGGTAGGGAAGGAAAGAATAATATGGTACAGACCACGGTTTACTCTTGAATACCCTGTTTAGAAGATAACATAAGAAGAATAGCTTAACCTTTGCCTAAAATCGAGTGCGCCACAGGCGTTGTGCAAATACACAATCTAATCAGTGGCGCACACCGCCTTAACCTTTCTCGTTAGGCAAGAAAGACGTCTTGCTTTCCGGAGTAAACAGTGACCGTTAACACTTACAGAGAAGCACTCTTCCATGTCAAGCGCGGGTTCATGATCATTGGCCTAACCGGCTACACAGGTTCGGGCTGTTCGTCAGCCGCGGACATTCTTCAGAAGGAGCGAAAGCCGGCCCTTCCAGGATTTGACTCTATTGCGTCAAGGGATTATCGTTTGACCGAAAGAAAAATCTATGAAAAGTTGTCCCGGACTTGGGATCAACTAGATTGGGAACCTTTCATCCGAATTGATGTTGGCCGTCTTATATTTTGCTTCGCAGTAATAAGGGCACTATCTTATCAGAGCGACTCCGTGATTCTCGCGACTTTAAGAGAGTCGATAGAGGATGAAAAAGCGGCTATTTCACCTATTCAGTTGCTTACTGCAAATAGAAACCTTTCAGAGGAGGAGCAGAAATCGCTCATAGCTGCCTATCAAAACTCCGATAAATTATATAAGCGCCTCTATAAAAGTCTGGTGGAGCGAAATTCAAGCTTCTCGAAGGCAAACTGGATATCGTTACTACAAGATTTTGGTGATCAAATTCGAAAGTATGGATACGTTGAACCGAGTGAAAGCGATAAGCCCCACCCGCAAAATCTGTTTGTTCTTCCTGAAGCTATCCGCCAGATAATCAAGTGCTATAGAAAGATAAATAGACGCTCTCATTTTGTTATAGACGCGTTTAGAAATCCATACGAAGTTGAGTATTTCCAGCGCCGTTATGGTGAGTCATATTTGGTTGGGATACTTAGGGATCAAGCCATAAGAAAGAAACAGACGCAGGATAAAGGACTTGATCTTCAATTCGTCAATAGGTTGGAGGAGCGCGAATCTGGTCATATGTTAAAGTATGGAAAAGATAAAGCAGAGGATTGTTTGACATCTTTAAATATCGACTCATGCCTGCAGAAAAGTGATTTCTTCATTCACAACATCGAATCAACAACCCGTTCGCGCCCTCGTTTGGAATTTGGCTTAATCAAGCTCATCACTCTTGCCAAATGGCCTGGTTGCATTCCACCAACCATTGACGAAAGAAGTATGCAAATAGCCATGACTGCTCGTCAAATGTCTGGATGTATATCTAGAAAAGTTGGCGCCACGATCCTAGACAAGGATGGGTACGTGAAAGGTGTTGGCTGGAATGACCCGCCTGAGGGGCAAATACCATGCTCCTTAAGAACTGGAGCAGATCTTACGAATAATCCGATAGTGAGCGTATTCAGTGAATACGAGAGGGGTGAAGTATTTACAGAAAAAATACATGAGTTAAACATAGGGAGTACTGCGTTTTGCTTTAAAAGCATATATCAGTTGATCAAGAATAAAGATAAACCGGAATTCACAAGATCTCTGCACGGAGAGGAGAATGCGGTATTTCAGGCCCTCGCGAACTCGAATGGCAAGCTTCCAGGGTCTACACTATATACGACTGATCGAACATGCACTTTGTGCGCCAAGAAGGCATACCAAGTTGGTGTGAAAAGAATCGTTTACGTTGAAGATTATACGGATGACGCAATAAAGCAGACAATTAATTCTGGTTCTGAGGAAATCAGGGTTGAGAGATTTGAGGGGGTAACTGGATCTGCCTACTTTAAACTTTTTGCATCTCTGATTCCGGAAAAGGATCTAAATGCAATTGAGTCCTAGGGGTTCCGGAAACAGTTTTCGTAATTTGCTTTGCCATGAAGTAAATCCTAAAACTTTGCTCTACAGAAATCGCGCCCCACGGGCATCACACTAATGCGCAGGCTACCTTGGGTAGAGCGCGCCGCATTGGACAACACGTTAGGCCAATTTAAAAACGTAGGAGAGGAAAAATTATGTCAGGCTGGGTAGAGGCTACTTTCGGTTATCAAAAAGATGATTTTCGGCAGACTTGCGACTGTTGCGGTGCAATTTTTCGAGTTCAAGTACCCGGGCAAAAAGGGCACGAAGAACCTGAGGAATATTATTGCCCCGAGTGTCGTAAAGAGTTCAAATGCCGCGCATCAAATTCTCCAAGAGTTTCACTAATATCAAAACGAACCGATGGGCTTACTGGACCATGCACAAAATTAGCCTAACATTGCGCTCAAGCGGTACGGTCCCTATCACGCCCGCCCTTTAGCTTTTCATTAGGCCTCACAGGAAGACCTCCGCTGTGCCGGCCATGGAGAGCGTAGCGATGGCCGGTAGACTCAGGTAGGGGTTGGTGCAGGCTTCTGGCCGGTGAGGCGAGGGGCAAGTCCCAGCACCGCAGAGACTAGATGCAAGCCCATCCGATACGTCGACAAGCCATTCAACGCTGATCACCGAGTTCCAAGCGATTTACTGCCCCGGCACACCGGCCGGGGTCCGAGGGCCTAGAGCGGCGGATTGCCTCCACTCCAACTTCGTCTCCTCGCTTTCTCGGACACGGCAATGGCTCTCTGGAACAGATTTGGATCATGCATGAGTGGTTGCTGAACCTTGATAGGTGCAAGATCTTGACGCCTGCCCTGGATTTACCTGCTGTCAGCTTCTCGCTGGCGCCGCACCGGCTGGTTGTAGTCTGTAGGCGGCTTGGCCATGTTCCTCACCGCATTGATGCCCGAAGTGGCCTGGACCTCGATGATTGAGGCCAGTCTGATCCACACCGCGCATTGGCATGGCGTCCAGATGCTGTTTTTCCTCGACTCCCCCCATGCATATACACTCAGCACGCCCACGCACACGGCGAGAGCGACCAGGCTCTCTGGCCCATGTTGTAGCAGATCAACCTCGGCCTCAGTACGGACGTCACTATCCTTGCGCTGGCAGAGACCTTCTGCCCGAGTTACGGGCTTTCGCGGGGAATTGGTCACTGATCCCGGCAAATCCGATAACACGCCCCGCAAGCTGCTGGATGTATCCCGGCTCCAGACCCTGGGCTGACAGTCGATGATCAGCCCGGAGTACAGACTCCGGGACGCCTATGCCTGGTATCGGGTGCAGGGCGCCAAATGGCTGAGCGCCTGAGATGGCCTTTTTGCGAAACGAAGCCATTTTGGGGTCGGGCGGGGCGCCGGGAAGGACGAGGTTACGAAGCGCAGTCATTGTGCCCTTGGGGCGGGAGGCGGTTGGCTATGTCACATCCCTTTCAATGGATCATGGATCTTTTCGCCCGGGAGTTCGACCGGGCGGAGATCAGGGCGGAGTACCAGCACTTGGCGGGGGAGGTGTGGCTGACCTTGTACATTCCGGATCCGACCCCGGCGATGGCCGAGGTCGCCCAGGCCCTGATGGCGGAGCATGCCGAGTTGGATTTGCCGTTGGTGATTAGGATCAAGGCGTTGCCACCCACCAGTCGTCTGGGGTGAGTGAGCACAGGGCCGATTAAGATAGCGAGAGGGCGGCGGAGCCCATACCCCGGCCCCGTATCCGCCTTGCGCGTTTGCCGTGAAACGTCATTGGCGTGGACCGGGGGGGCGATGTCTTTCCGACCCGTTACTTGGCCAATTCCTCCGCTGATAGCAGGCGCCTGGCGGAGGGCCTTGATCCGGAAGTTGTTACCTGGGGCGGGATTGGTTATGCTCGTTAAAGGTTGCATGTCAACCTAACACCTCTTATGCCCTAACTCGATACATGACTTTACCTTGGATATCGACAGTTACTGGCTATATCCCATTATTAATATTGAGCACTAAGTATTTGTGAGGCACACAGCAAACACTATTTTCAACCGCTTGAACAAGGCAGGTTTTAAGCGAGAATTCGTACGTATAGCCATCCTGCCTGACTGGTGGGATGACGATTGCTCGGCCGATCCTGACCTGACAACGGAACTTGAGTTACGGGTATCGCGCTTCCTTGGTTGCTCGGTTGGTTCTGTGCGCGATTCCGGCTTGTCGCTCAGTTTTCCAACTGTTACGGCTGCCAAACTGCGCAGGGTCAGAGATATTGATCGGGATCGTCTCGGACCGGCAATTCACGCAGCGCTGAAGATTGGGGCTGCTGTTGTACGATCGCTGCGGCAACCTGTAAAGCCTATGGGTGCCCTACCATCCAAGGGGATACAGTGGCGCACTGAGATTCAGCAAGGCGATAAACATGTCCGTCTTGAAAATATTGTTGAAGATCTTTGGACTCGGGGTATTCCCGTAGTGCCTTTGGAATTCTTGCCTACCCCCTGTTTTCAAGGCCTATCTTGCGTTATTGATGGTCGGCCCGTGATCATGCTGGGGCACAAGCATGACGAACCTGGCCGCATTGCCTTCGTGATTGCGCATGAAGCGGGTCATGTGGCCACCGGTGACTGTACTGCTCATGAACCTGTCATCGACGAGGACGAGTCGATCCAGGATGAGTCGCCAATGGAACTTGCGGCTGACCGTTATGCATTGGAAGTTATGGTCGGTTCCGATTCCATTCCGGAATTAAAAGGTAGTAATTTTCAGGAACTAGCTCGGCAGGCAGCTATGCTATCACGGACACAGGGCATTGATCCTTGCGCCATGATTTATGCCTGGGGACGGCGTACGGGAAATTATGCAACCGTCAACATGGCACTCAGGGCACTCTATTTACATCAGGGTGGTCGGCTACTGCTGCGAAAATATTTTGATCGTTATGTCGATATCGAAGGAGCCGTGGAGACTGATCAGCTTCTGATGAGAGCAGTATTTGGAGGCACCAGGGACGATGCGCTTGTTAATTGATACTGACGTTTTTTGCAAAGTTGGGCAATGCGGATTTCTTGATGATGTCCTTGCCATCTTCGGTGCCACTAAATCTGATTGCGGGAGACTAGCTGCCTTACCCCACATGCTTAAGCGGGGCCGCTTGCGCAAACAGCTTGGTGTTGCCGTTTGTGACAATCTCATTTCGCAAGCGGAAGCTTTACCGGTGTTGCCTGACCCAGAGCTTTCCTTGCTTGACATGCTAAATCCGATCGCGGACATCGACCCAGGGGAGGCGCAAATATTTGCCTTGGCCGCCCAAAGAACCTTAATGGTTATTACAGGTGATAAACGTGCCTTATCAGCTGTGAAATCTCTCGGTTTTTTTTGCGAGAAATTGAATGGACGAGTGGTTGTATTAGAGGCAATATTGATACACTTGACCAGCCAACTTGGTGTCGAATTTATACGCCATAGGATCAAGCCACTAAGGTCTATTGATACCTGTATCAGAATTTGTTTTAGTTCAAATAACGCTGATCCTATCGCTGGGTTGAAGTCTTACTATGCCGCTTTGGCCAAGGATGTGGAGCCTTTGCGCTTATGGAAGCCTGATCTATGAGGTAAATCATGACATTTGGACCTGACCATTATGTACCCATCCTCAAGGTAAAGCGGGGCGAGAAAGCAGCACTTGAGGCACTGGATTGGTCCTTGTATTCACGAATGACACCCTTATTGGAGGTCGTGGAACGTCGGCCGGAAAAGGCAGCTACGGTTAACTCCCATTTAGATAACGCCTTCAAGGGGTTAGCTGAGTGTACTAAGAATTTTGCACGCGTCTTTTTAGACGCCAATGAGATTGCATCTGATGGTCCCGCGGCGGCATTGGAAGTATTTCAACGTGCGAAGGCAATTGGTATTTCATTTACGCCGGTTACAGGGCTGTCGAGAACCGCTGATTTGTCAGCCGCAATGGCTTTTCGATCGCATGGACTTTGTCTGAGGATCATTCGTGCAGAATTAGAGTCTGGGAATTTGACCACAAAGATCACGGGTTTTCTGGGCCACCATGTAATCAAACCAGAGGAGATCGATTTAATTCTGGACATGGGTCCCGTTGAGGATATGATTTCATTTGGTGTAGCCACGCTGGCCCAAGCGTTCCTATCTAAGATACCTGCGCTGTCACTTTGGCGGACATTGACTCTTTCTGGATCGGCTTTCCCTTCTTCAATGGGAGTGGTTGACCGACATTCCACTCTCCACGTTGAACGCGCTGAATGGTTGGCTTGGCGAGATGAGTTGTATCCCCTTCGCAGGACAATGGAGCGATTGCCCACTTACAGCGACTGTGCCATCCAGCATCCCAAAGGCGTTGAGGCTTTCGACCCGCGCCTGATGGCTGGTTCAGCGGTCATTCGGTATACCCTCGATGATTCTTGGTTGCTGGTAAAGGGTGAAAGCACGCGAAAGGTGTTACCGTCCCAGCAATTTCCACAATTAGCGGTGCAATTTGCCTATGGGCATTTGTTGAATTATTTTAACGGTGCAGGGCATTGTGCGGGGTGCCGGAGCATACAAGATGCGGCAGATAATGCCGGTAGATTTGGCTCGCAAGAGGTATGGCGCCGGATCGGGACGATTCACCACATAACCAAAGTCAGTGAGTGTTTATCGGCTTTGACCTGGCCTTGAGTCGCGTTCGAACAGCTCCGGCAATAGTATCAAGATCAAGGGTCTCGCAAATGCGATCCCAAAGGTAGTGTCGTGCTTTGCCTCTGACACCTTTGGCGGCATTGTGTTGTTCAAGGAGTTTCAGAGCTTCGTCTTGCCAAAGTAATTCGACTAACGCGCGAGGGTTACGATCAGGATTTTTTCTACCACGCCTAATTGATATAAAGCGCGGTCCGTTCCTGGCAGGCTCAACTACCCAAACTTCCCACCAGAGAGGTAACCTGCTAATGGCAGATTCTATATGTCGTGGGCTGGCAACAAGTGTTGCACGATCAAGTATTTGGCTATAGATTTCTACCTGGCGATCCAATCGTTTTAAGTTATCGCGATCGGACTTGATTTCGTAGCCATGGATAAAACCGGTGACACACGCGAGATCTAAGCGCACAAGCCCACGTTTGAGACCTAGTTCTTCGATGAGCACGGTGTCTGGATCGTCACGATAATGCGCAAGAGCACGTCGACGTAACCTTGGACGGATATCAGTGTCAATAAAGCCAGCTGTGCGGCTGATTATCATCTTGATGGTTCCAATTTCAGAGGAACAGTCCACGCAAGGGTTCTGGACATTATGCTTCGCGATTGCAATCTTGCCCCACAAATACGAAGGCCGCTGATTCGCTACGCGGGTTCAGCGGCCGAAACCTCGATAGGTTCACCACCGATCGGCCGTGAACTCAGGGAGAGTTTTGGGCTGAAGGCCAGATTTGTCAAGCTCCTTTCCTATTAGTCGATCAGCAGGCTGATCTAACAACTTATTCAAATGGTTACTGTGAGCATTTTAGCGAAGAATGAAACAAATCCTGAAACACCTGAAAGACGGCAGCACTGAACTAGCCGAGGTCCCCTGCCTCCCCGCCTCGCCCCCGGCCACCTGCTGCTGCGCACCACCCGCACCCTGATCACCGCCGGCACCGAGCGCATGCTGGTGGACTTCGGCAAGGCCAATCCTCTAGAAAAGGCCCGCCAACAGCCGGACAAGGTGCGCCAGGTGCTGGAGAAGGTCCGGACCGACGGCCTGGCGCCGAGACCGTCGACCTGGCTGCCGGCCAGGACCCGGAGGCGGTGGGCCGGGCCTTCTCCCGCGGGCGCGGGGTGGATGCGGTCATTATCACTGCCGCCACCCGCAGCAATGAGCCGGTGCATCAAGCCGCCCAGATGTGCCGCCAGCGCGGGCGCATTGTTCTGGTGGGCGTGGTGGGCCTGGAACTGTCGCGGGCGGACTTCTACGACAAGGAACTAAGCTTTCAGGTTTCCTGTTCCTACGGCCCGGGGCGCTATGACCCGCGCTACGAAGAACAAGGCCTGGACTACCCCATCGGCTTCGTGCGCTGGACCGAGCAGCGCAACTTCGAGGCGGTGCTGGACCTGCTAGCCGCCGGCCGCCTGGACGTGGCGCCGCTGGTATCGCATCGCTTCCCCCTGGAAGAGGCGGAGCGGGCCTATGCGGTGGTGGCCGGGGCCGAGCCGTCGCTGGGGATCATCCTGGAGTATCCCGGCGGCGAGGAGGAGCGGCTGCGGGCGCGGACGGTGGAATTGGGCGGCGCGGGGGCGCGGGGGCCGGTCGCCCCGGCCGCGGGGTCTGCCCCTGCCACCGTCCCCGCCGAGAGGGCGGCCCCGGCCACCGCCCCGGCCGCGGTGCCCAGCGTCAGCTTCATCGGCGCCGGCAACTACGCCACCGGGGTCTTGATCCCGGCCTTCAAGGCCGCCGGGGCGTTGTTGCGCACCGTGGCCTCCAGCGGCGGGGTCAGCGGGGTGCATGCCGGGCGCAAGTTTGGCTTCGAGCGCACCACCACGGACACCGAGGCCCTGTTCGCGGATGCCGGGACGGCGGCGCTGGTGATCACCACACGGCATGACAGCCACGCGCGGTTGGTGACCCAGGGGCTGGCGGCGGGCAAGGCGGTGTTCGTGGAGAAGCCCTTGTGTTTGACGGTGGGGGAGTTGGCGGAGATTGAGCGGGTGGTGGGCGGTGGTGGGCTTGCGCGCCCCCTCTCCCCCGACCCCTCCCCCGCGAGGGGGGAGGGGAGTAAGGCGGTGGCGCCGTTGCTGATGGTGGGGTTTAACCGCCGCTTCGCCCCCCAGGTGCAGAAAATCAAGGCCCTGCTGGCCGGGGTGACGGGGCCGAAGGCGCTGGTGATGACGGTCAACGCCGGGGCCATCCCCGCGGACCATTGGACCCAGGACCCGGCGGTGGGCGGGGGACGGATCATCGGCGAG
>WBZM01003260.1_pt1 | contig 12798 bp, 9 predicted proteins | sample 5204271 | NCBI WGS metagenome assembly WBZM01 (sample SAMN12344346, study PRJNA552823) | activated sludge metagenome | biome: Activated sludge suspended growth; feature: Nitrification reactor; material: Wastewater; isolation source: activated sludge from nitrification reactor of wastewater treatment...
GAAGGAAAATAAAATGAATCTGAAACTACACAGACCACTTGCCTTTTTTGATCTTGAAACTACAGGAGTAGTTATCGGCATGGACAGAATTGTTGAATTGGGTATTTTAAAAATTCTCCCCGATGGAACTAAAACCAACAAAACCTGGCGTATCAATCCTGAAATGCACATTCCTGAAGTAGTCTCAAAAATTCATGGCATTTATGATAAAGATGTTGCAGACTGCCCTACTTTCAAAGAAATAGCAAACGATGTAAATCATTATCTCAACAATGTTGACCTGGCCGGATACAATTCAAACCGGTTTGATGTACCCTTATTAGTTGATGAATTTTTAAGAGCCGGTATTGAATTTGACATACGTGGACGCAAGTTAATTGATGTGCAGCACATCTTTCACAAAATGGAACAGCGCACATTGAGTGCTGCATATAAATTCTACTGCAATCAGGAGTTAATTGATGCACATTCTGCAGAAGCCGATGTGAGAGCAACCTATGAAGTTCTGGAAGCACAACTGGAGCGTTATAGCGATCAGCTACAACCTGATGCTGCATTCCTTCACTCATTTTGCAACAACAGTAAAAATGTTGATTTGGCCGGACGTATAGTTTATGATGATAAAAAGCGCGAAGTATTCAATTTTGGAAAGTATAAAGGCCGCTTGGTAACAGATGTTTTTAAAACAGATCCGAGCTATTATGACTGGATGCTTAAGGGTGATTTCTCAAGAGATACCAAACAAGTTGTAACGGCATTACGTTTACGCGAAAGAGAAAACTAAATATATGTTTGACCTGTTTGATTAATTCTACTGACAAAAAAAATTGCAGGTAACATAAAAATCTGTACTTTTATACTGATGGGTTCCGAAAATAATTCAAATAAAAATAATCTCCCTGCTGTTTCTGCTTCAGGCAAAGACAGCAAAGTAGTTATTGACCTTGAAGCCGAGAAAAAAGAAATCAGTAAACGCTATCGGCATTTATTGAGGGCATGCAAATCCGATCTCGATAAAAAAGATAAAAAAATAATCAGGCTTGCATTTGATACTGCATTGGAAGCGCATAAAGAAATGCGAAGAAAATCCGGTGAACCATATATCTATCATCCAATTGCCGTTGCACAGATTGTTGCAGAAGAAATCGGTCTTCGTTCTGCCATCCCTGTAGTTTGCGCATTGTTGCATGACACTGTTGAAGATACCTATCTTACATTAGACGACATCAGAGATTTGTTTGGCCCTGTTGCAGAACAAATTATTGATGGACTGACAAAAATTGCAGGTGTTTTTGATCATTCAAGTTCATTACAGGCCGAGAATTTCAGAAAGATGCTTCTTACATTGAGCGTTGATGTAAGAGTAATTCTCATCAAACTTGCCGACCGGCTTCATAACATGCGCACGCTTGGAAGTATGGCACGTGACAAGCAACTGAAGATAGCTTCTGAAACTGCTTACCTCTACGCACCTTTGGCACATCGTCTTGGGCTTTATAATGTAAAAACAGAACTTGATGATCTGGCTTTGAAATATACAGAACCTGATATATATATAACCATTGCTGAAAAACTAAGAGACACTAAAAAAGAACGTGATAAATTTATCTCTGAATTTATTCATCCGATAAAAGATGAGTTGAATAAGCAAGGATTTAAATTTGAGATTAAAGGAAGGCCAAAATCCATTCACTCCATATGGGAGAAAATGAAAAAACAAGGTGTAACTTTTGAAGAAATATATGATCTATTTGCAATAAGAATAATTATTGATTCACCTCAAAGTCAGGAAAAAGCCGATTGCTGGAAAGTATATTCTATTGTTACGGATAGTTACCGTCCAAACCCTGACAGACTACGTGATTGGATTTCAACACCAAAATCGAATGGCTACGAGGCACTACACACCACAGTGATGAGTGATCAGGGTAAATGGGTTGAAGTACAGATTCGTTCACAAAGAATGAATGAAACTGCTGAAAAAGGTTTTGCTGCACATTGGAAATATAAAGAATCTTCGCAAGAGTCTGCTTTGGATGAATGGCTTACCCGCATAAGGGAAATGCTTGAAAACCCAGATAGCAATGCACTCGATTTTGTAGATGACTTCAAACTCAATCTCTTTGCAGATGAAATTTTTGTTTTTACTCCTAAAGGAGATTTAAAGACATTGCCTGTCAAAAGCACTGCATTAGATTTTGCTTATGAGATCCACACAGATATTGGCAGCAGATGTATAGGAGCTAAAGTAAACCACAAGTTAGCTCCCATTTCGCATACACTGAATAGTGGTGATCAGGTAGAAATTTTAACCTCCGACAAACAACGTCCAAAAGAAGACTGGCTGAGTTTTGTGATTACTGCAAAAGCTAAAGGCAGAATTAAATCAGCATTAAAGGATGAAAAAAGAATTCTTGGTGAACAAGGAAAAGAAATTTTTGACCGAAAAATAAAACACCTTAAAATTCCTGTAGCAGAAATCAACATGAACGACATTCTGCTTTATTACAAACTTCCGAATGTTTTAGAGTTATATTATCGCATAGCAATGGATGCAATTGATTTGAAGCAGTTGCGTGAAGCCGTAAACTATAAAGACCAGCGTGTGCGCAGTCAGCGGACAGCAGAGCCTACTTTAGAGGAGTTGGTAAAACAAGCACGCGGCTCAACCGATATGCTTGTCATTGGTGAAAACCTGAATAAAATTGATTATAAACTTTCGCCATGCTGCAACCCTATTCCCGGTGATGATGTTTTTGGTTTTATCACCATCAATGACGGAATAAAAATACATCGTGTGAATTGCCCCAATGCCATGCAGCTTATGAGTAACTATGCTTATAGGATTGTAAAAGCCAAATGGACAGGTCAGGAACAAATTTCATTTCTGGCAGGCATCAGAATCACAGGTATGGATGATGTTGGCGTTGTCAATAACATCACCAAGGTTATTTCAAGCGAACTAAAAGTAAATATGCGTTCTATCTCTATCGAAAGTAATGAAGGTTTGTTTGAAGGAACCATCATGCTGTTTGTGCACGATACCGAACACCTGACCAAACTGATGAAAAAACTTTCTTCTTTGAGTGGTATATTAAATGTAACAAGAATAACTTAAATTATGTACGTTCCCTTCGAACAACTACCTGATGATTCACGTACCTGGATTTTTCAGTCAGATAAAGAACTGACTGAAAAAAATATTGAATCCATCACACCATTGCTAATGTATTTTATCAATGACTGGACTGCACATCAACAAACATTAAAAGCATCATTCACTTTTATGCACAATTATTTTATTGTTATTGCTGTTGATGAAAACATGACTGCTGCCAGTGGCTGCTCCATAGACAAGGTCTATCATATTATCCGTGCATGCGGCCAGCTTATTGGCTGCGATTTCTTTAACCGGCTGCGCATTGCCGCAATGGAAAATAATTCAATTACAACTTACAGCGTCAATCAAATAGTGGAAAAGGCAGAGAGTAATCGGCATGATAAGGCAACTTTGGTCTTTAATAATATCATTGAAACCAAAGGCGAACTTACTAGCAACTGGCTTGTGCCTATTGAAAAATCATGGCTTGTTTCAAAGTTAAAGTCTGGAAGTAAAATTTAAATTTAAAAACACATTATATGAATTTTCTTATAAAGCTGATTATCTCAACACTGGCAGTCATGATGGTTTCTTACATACTTCCTGGAGTTCATGTTCAAAGTTTTGGCATTGCACTCATGGTAGCCTGCATAATGGCTTTTTTAAATGCATTGATAAAACCAATTTTAATTTTGTTCACCTTACCTATTACCATCATCACCTTGGGTTTATTTCTCCTTGTCATCAATGCCATTATTATTGTCATTACAGACAGGCTTGTTGATGGTTTTGAAGTAAGTGGATTTGGAATTGCCCTGCTTTTTTCTTTAATACTAAGCATTGTCACTTCTGTCATGGAGTCGCTTGCAGGAAATAACAGGCAATAAAAAAACCGGCAAATTTTAGAATATGCCGGCTTAAATTTGTCAAGTTAACAATCAATTCGATAAAAACTTTGCTATTTTTTCGAAATAAACATTTTTGTCTGTTGTGAAATTTTCTGCATTGGATGGCGAATTTTTTACCACATACGTTTCGCTGATGCCTTTTATTTGCTTTATATCAGAAGGATTAATCAGATTGTCCTGTGGAGAAACAATCACCATCAGACTTTTAATTCCCTTTGGTTTTTCCATAGCATACATGGGCTCGTGATTCTTATCAAATCCAAAAGGCATGACCACTTCTTTACCGGTCTTATCTTTAATTTTCTTCTTCATCACTTCCAACCCTACCCACGGACCATCGGCAATTACCTTCTGTGTTTCTGTTCTGTTGGCACCTACACCTATTGAAAGGCCTGCACCTATAGCCTTTCCATACAAGTTAAACTTTGTTATGGCACGTGACTTACGCAAGTAATCACACACAGCATTCAAATCAACAATAAATTGCGGATAGATAAATAAATCTGGATCTATTTTAAAATCACTGCTGCTGCCATAGCCGCGATAATCATACATAGCAACATTATATCCTGCACTTAAAAATGAATTGGCAATTTCAATATTATCAGCCATATTGCCATCACCGCTACCACTCATAATAATCCAGTTGGTAGATTTTTTGGGTAGCTCAAACATCCATGCATTGAGGATAGCACCATCAGGCGTTTTAATTTTTTCTTCTTTATATGTCATTCCGTATTTATCTGGAAGCACCTTGTATTCCTTTGAAGGATTTAGGGCAAACGCACCGGAAGCCAATACCGCAAAAACGGCAACTAATGAAATTGATTTAAGCATCGTAATTTTGATTATTAAATTAAGCTTCAAAAATAGGTACACTAACCATGAAGTAGTAATTAATTTTTTAACAATTCTTGCTTTTCGGTGCTGAAAAACTCTGCTCTTTCTAAATACTGAATCAATACAAAATACTTTTTCACCTCTTAAACTCAAGTTCATTAGCAAAAACTAATGCCAGTTTTTAAATGCAAAGCAAGCATGAATAACTTAACGGTAGCGATCGGGATAATCGGTAATAATGCCACTGACGCCACCATATTTCAGTTTTAGAAACACTTTATCATTGTTAACAGTCCATGCAAATAGTTTAATGCTATGTTGCTTACAAAAATCAATGGTGTTGGCTGTTGCAAAAACATACCAAGGTGAATAAATAGGTGTAACAAACCCCAACTCCTTAAAAAATGTTTCAGCATCACGTTGTGTTTCATTTAAAGCTGCAATGGTAATATCGGGATAGTGAGTGTGTAAAATTCGCAATACCTCTTTATCAAACGACTGAATGATAAACCTTTCATTTTCGCTGTACTGCATAATCACTTTCATGACTAAATCAACCATGGTCTTTGGGTCGGGCTGAAATTTGTCGTACCAATCGTTGCGGCTTTTAATCTCAATAAAATAAAAAGGCAACACTCCTGTTTTACTACAAGAAAATGAATCGGCAGTAGCAATCACTTCATCAAGCAATGGCTTGTAGGTTTTCATTTTATGTTGTCCAGGATACTTAGGATTAAACTTGCTGCCACAGTCATAACTTTTTATCTGCTCATAAGTCATTTGATACATATTATACCTGCCACGACTGTAATTTACCAATGGAGTGCTATCAGGCATCAGACAGGTTTCGTTGTTAATCCAGGGCTCGTGCGAAACTACTACCTGTGAATCAGCAGAAACAACAACGTCTAATTCAAGATGAAGCACATTTAACTCAATTGCTTTTAAAAATGCGGGAATGGTATTTTCTGGCATCAACCCGCGGCATCCGCGGTGGCCATAAACAACAAACGATGTGTCTTGTGACATGAGTTGATGAGCAACAGTACTAAAAAAAACTATGAGTAAAAAGCGCACGTTAAAAATATGCTGCCAAAGTAAATAAAAACGAGGCACTCTTGCGAATGCCCCGTAGTAGATGTTTTCACAACGGAATAATCCTTATTGTGATTTGCTTTCAATATGCAAAAATGTAAATAAAATTTCATTTTGCAAATTTTTACTGGAAAATTCATCTATTCTTTTATAACTTTATTCGCTCAAATTAATTACTAATAATGTTATGAAAAAAATACTTGGATTAGATTTAGGAACAAATTCTATTGGATGGGCATTGATTGACAATGAACAAAAGAAAATTCTCGGAATGGGAAGTCGGATAATTCCTATGGGTACAGACAAACAAGACTATGAAAAAGGCGTAGGAATTACAAAAAATGCTGACAGAAGAACAAAGCGCACTATTCGTAAAATGAATAAACGCTACAAACTACGCAGAAATAAATTACTTTATATCCTTCATGAATTGGGAATGTTGCCTTACCAATTTCAATTTAAAGAATTAAACGAAAAGGATAATAAGGGGAGATTTTTGCGACTTGTTGGCACGAAAGAAAATGAGTTATTTCAAGAAAAAAACAATGGAATTCCAGTTCCTATTAAATTGGAAGAGTTAGAGCTATTACCTGTCAAGAAAGGAACATTACAATTAGATTCATTAGCTCATTATACATTACGAGCAAAGGCAATTAAAGAAAATGTTGAGTTAAAAGAACTTGGTAAAATTTTATACAGCTATAACCAATTGCGTGGTTATGCAGGTGGAAATAGCGATGATGATACAAAAAAGAAGAAAGAAGATGATAATGATGAAAACGAAAGCGTAAAAAAATACGAAGTATTCAATCAAAAAGTAACCATAAAAGAAGTAAAACAATCGGAAATAAAATTTCAAGGACGAGGAAAGAATAAAGGGCAAGAGTTTAATAAATTTGATATAACCGTTTCTTTTGATGACGAAGAATTGGAAGGCGAAACTGAACTTCAAAATTTGAAAGAAAAGGAAGGACAGGAAGAAGAATTAGAAATCCGTATTAAACGAAATAAAGAAGGAGAAACAACATCTATTGTGTTTGCATTACCTCAGAAAACTAATTGGCGTAAGCAAATGGAAAAAACGGAAGAAGACATTAAACAAGGCAATTTACACGTCAGCCAACTTATTTTACAGGATTTAGAACAAAACAAATGGGCTAAAATTAGGAATCGAGTGTTCTTGCGAAATCGCTATCAAGCCGAATTTGATGCTGTTTGGGAAACGCAAAGTAATGCACATAACTTTTTAAAAAATTGTCCGCAAGAAACGATAGAAAAAATTGCGAATTATTTGTTTCCAGGAACAAGCGAGTCACAAAAACAACTTAGAGAAGCAGCTATAAAAGGTGGTTTGAAGTATATAATTAAAGAACAAGTAATTTATTACCAACGTCCGTTAAAACAACAAAAAGAGTTAATCAGTAAATGTCAATTTGAAAAAGACGAACAAGTTTTGGCAAACTCGCACCCATTATTTCAAGAGTTTAGATGCTGGGATCAAATCAATCGAATGTTTATTACGTCCAAGCAAGAAGTTTGGAATGAGAAAAAGAAGAAAAATGTTCTGCAATACACAGATAGATTTTTAACGAATGATGAAAAACAAAAAATCTATGAAAAACTACAAACTCAAAAACAATTAGGTTTTAGCGAAGTCACAAAAATTGTAAATCTGAAAAATGACAAAACAGAATACTTAAACGGATTAAATCCAAAAGCTAAACTAAAAGGTTGTGACACACAAATAACAATCAAAAAGATACTTGGCGAGTATTTTGAAACGCTTTTTAAAAATGATATAAACATCGTAGAAAAAATTTGGAAAGCAATTTATGATAACGCTAATAATGGAAGTGAATATGACCCGAGAAGTATAAAAGTTTCTTCCATTAAAGATGTTTTAAAGTCATTGAATGATGAAACTGCATCGGAATTAGCCTTAAAATTTGCTCAAACTATTAAATTTCCAAGAAAATACGCAAGTCTTTCTGCAAAGGCAATTCAAAATATTTTGCCCTTAATGCAACTCAATCCAAGTAATGTTTCAGACGAAATAAAAACCAAATTTGAAAACATTAAGAACTTAGTTGAAACAGGCGAAATTGTTAATGATATAGACAATAACTTGGAAGATTATGTAATCAGTTTTGTACAAAATAATCCCAAAGCCATTGAAACGGGAGGTTTAATGTATGCCTTTGCGAGTTCTTTGGTTTATGGAAAACATACCGCAGAAAAAATTAAAGCACAAATCAAGGACTATCACGAAATTACATACAATGATAAAATTAAGGAAGAAAGAAAAAAACTACGAAACCCGATAGTTGAGCAAATTTCCAACGAAACAATGCAGGTGATTAAAGCTATTTGGAAGCAGCACAAGTTCAATCCCGAAGAACTTGAAATAAGAGTAGAACTTGCAAGAGATTTGAAAAATAGTGCTGCGGAAAGAGATAAGATTTGGAAAGGGCAAAGAAAAAATGAAGACACAAACAAAAAGATAAAAGATACATTACAATCAGAGGGTATTCCTATTACTGATAGAAATGTCTTAAAATACAAATTATATGTACAACAAAACTTCATTTCACCGTACACTCAAAATAAAATAATACCACTTAGTGCTTTATTTGATGATAAGTTGTATGACATTGACCATATTATTCCTAAATCAAGATACTTTGATGATTCTATTAGCAATAAAGTTGTTTGTGAAACAAATATAAATGAAGAAAAAAGCAACAGAACAGCTTGGGAATACATCTCACAGCAAAATTCAAAGTTTGAAATACGTTCCGTAGCTAATTATATCAAACATATAAATGATATTTTCTACGGTAAAAAGAAAAAGAATTTGTTGTTAGAAAAAATACCGACAAATCCTGTTGAGCGACAATTAAAAAACACACAATACATCACGGTTGCTGTGAAAAATGAATTGGCAAAAGTTGTTGGCAGCGACAATGTAAAAACTTCAACAGGTGAAGTAACCGATTTTTTAAGAAGTCGTTGGGGTTTGAAAAAACTGTTTATGGAACTTACAGAAAGCCGTTTCAAACAAATGGAACTTTGGGATTTGGACGAAAATGGCAATCCAAAATCCGAATGGGTAAAAAGATATGTTGATGGGAACGGAAAAAATAAATACGAAATCAGAAATTGGAGCAAGCGTTATGATCATCGACACCATGCTATTGACGCTTTGGTGGTGGCTTTAACAGAACAAAGCCATATTCAACGATTGAATAATTTGAACAAGTATTTGCAAGATGAATTAACCAATAGAAAAGAAGAGTTTAAATTAGAAGTAAAAGAAGATGAAAATATTTTAGAAGTTTTTTTTAATCTTGAAGAAAAACGCAGAGAAGAAATCCAAAAACAAATTGAAAGTTCACGATATTTTGAAAAACCATTTGAAGATTTGGTAAGACAAGCTAAAGAATATTTAGAAACAATGATTATTTCCATAAAACCAAAAGATAAATTAGGAATAAAAAAAGATGACAGTGGAAATACACAATTAAAAATACGTGGAGCTTTGCACCAAGAAACTAATTACGGAAAAACAAAAGATCCAAAAACAAGTTTATTACGAGATACTAAAACGGTTGGCATTTCTATTCTGAAAGCAAAAGATATTTCTCAAATTATTGATGAAGTATTGAAAAAGGAAATTGACACACATCGTAAGAAATATGAATCAATGAAAGAAGCCTTTACTGGCGAAGGTCTGAAGGCATTTAATGAAAATAGATTTCAACGCAAGAAACCAACCGAACTAAAACCTCCTGTTTACAAAATAAAAATTTGGTATAGTGCAAAAGAAGATGAAGGAAGTACCTTACAAAGGCTTTATGATAAAAATGAAAAACTAAGTGTTGTTACAGGAGACAATTATCTTTTCTTGGTGGTAGAGAAAGAAGATAAAAACGGAAAAGAAAGAATATTTGATATAGTTTCTCTTTATGATTCTGTTTTTATTGCCAACAGAACATTGAAAGAAAAGAAAGAAAATTATAGAGTAATTATCGTATCAGAAAAATTAGAGTTAATGAAAAGTCAATTAAAAACAGAATTAGAGAAGAATCGAAAAAAGTTAGGAGATAAACTTTCTAAAGAAACTTCTAAGAAGAAAAAAGAAGAATTACAGAAAAAAATAGAACAAATAGATGATGATTTCAAATTGACATTATTATTCACATTACAACAAAATGAATTGGTATACCTTCCTGAAAAAAGTGACGAAGATATTTTTAGTAATATTAACAATATAGAAACTAAAAAGAAATTAGTCAATCGGATTTACAAGGCTGTGAAATTTGATAAATCACAGACAGCTCATTTTGTTCCACATAATTACGCAAATGTTATAAGTATAGCTAAGAATTTATCTAAAACACAAAAGGACGAATTACAGAAACAATATGGAGAAAAGAAAATTCCTAAAAAAGATTTGAATTTTGTTGAGTATGGCTCTTATAGAGATTGTTCTCCTTATCCTGTTGGAGAAATTTTTATCAAAAATTTAACCACCACAAACAAAAATAAAAAGATAGAATTAAAGAAAATCCAAGAAACTTGTATTAAACTAAAAATAGATTGGTTAGGCAATATAAGTCCATTTTCTAATACAAAATTCTACCCAACCACTTCACATCAACCCGATGAAGCGAAAGAGGGTGTATCATATTTTAAAACAGCTAAAATAAGTACCCTTCAACAATCAGAAGAGCGTATGCTATTGCATACTTCCAATATGAATCCTGAAGAAAGAATGGCCTATTTACAACAATTACGTGAAACAACACAAAATAGTAATCTTTCGGAAGATGAAAAAATAAGCATACTGAGCAAGTTTAAAATTAACCCTACTGATGAAAATTCTTGAGCCGGTTTTCATTTCTGTTATTGAAAAATTAATTCATAACGAAGTTGAGTTTCTTATGATTGGAGGCTATGCTGTAAATTATCATGGTTATGGTCGTTATACCGGTGATATCGATTTCTGGATAAACCCCAATGACCAAAATAAAGAGCGGTTCCTAACGGTTTTTGGCGAATTATGTAAAAATAAAAATGCTATTGAAACTGTCAAACATTACGATTTTAATCAGGCTCAGGTATTTTCTCTTGGTGAACCGCCTATACAAATTGATTTTTTAACCCAGGTAAACTTAGTTGATTTTGAAGATGCCTGGAAAGAAAAAGTTTTCTTACAAGTAAAAAGTTTGCAGATTCCGGTGGTCAATTATTATCATTTAATTACCATGAAATTTAACACCGGCCGCACAAAAGATAAATTAGACTTAGAACAATTACAAAAAATCAAAAGATTAAAAAACAAGAATTAATTTTCATTAGAAATTAAATGCTCAAGCGCACCCTCTATTTTGGCAATCCTGCTTATCTGAGTCTTAAAGACAAACAACTGATAGTGCGATTGCCTGAAGTTGAGAAAAACAGTCAACTTGACCCTCTATTTAAACAACAGGCGCAAGCCACCATTCCTGTTGAAGATATTGGTGTGGTAGTGCTCGACCATCAGCAAATAACCATTTCGCACGGATTGTTAGACGCATTAATGCAAAACAATGTTGCTGTAATTACGTGCAACAATACCCGGCATCCTGCAGGACTGCTACTACCCTTGCAAGGCAACACCCTGCAACATGAAAGGTACCAAAGCCAGCTTGCTGCCAGTGAGCCATTGCGCAAACAGCTATGGCAACAAACCATCATACAAAAAATAAAAAACCAAGCCGCCTTGTTATCGCAACAGCAAATTGATGCAGGCCGCCTCTACCCTGTTTACAACAATGTGAAAAGTGGCGATAGCGAAAATGCTGAAGGCGTTGCGGCAGCTTTTTACTGGTCCAATATTTTTACTAAAATTCCCGCTTCAATTGAATCTGCACCCGGTAATTTGTTCAGGCGACAACGTGATGGTTTACCACCCAACAATTACCTGAATTATGGCTATGCAATTCTAAGAGCAACGATGGCAAGAAGCATTGTGGCTGCCGGACTTTTGCCTACCAAAGGCATACACCACCATAACCGCTACAATGCCTACTGCCTTGCTGATGACTTGATGGAACCCTACAGACCAATGGTAGATCAGTTGGTCATCAATATTATCCTTAAACATGGCATCACTGACGATCTTTCTAAAGTTATTAAGGCAGATTTATTGACTATACCGGTGATTGATGTAAAAATAGATGGTGAAAACAGCCCTTTAATGATTGCCACACAGCGCACCGCTGCATCCTTGGTAAAATGCTTTGCCGGTGAACAAAGAAAATTAACCTACCCGGAGTTGTCATGAATTTTGAACGTCTCAATGCCTATCGTGTTATGTGGACACTTGTAATGTACGACCTGCCTACTGAAACTAAAAAACAACGCAAACTGGCTGCCCAATTCCGAAAAGATTTATTGCAGGATGGGTTTCAGATGTTTCAGTTCAGCATGTATTTGCGACACAGCAGCAGCAGCGAAAATGCCGAAGTGCATAAAAAGAGAGTAAAGAAATCATTACCCTCAGAGGGAAAGGTGGGCATTTTACAAATTACCGATAAGCAGTTTGGGCAGATGGAAATATTTTATGGTAAAAAAGCACAAGACAAACCACCAACCTCACAACAACTAGAATTGTTCTGAGAAAGTTAACTGTTGAGCAATCAATAGCCATAAAAAATCCCGCCCTGATAGCGGGATTTTAAGTTCTTTAGTTTGATTTTTTTTATCCTGATTTTGTGCTATTATTCTAACAATCTGCTTTTTACGTTAGAGATATTGAAAGAACTAAGACAAAGATAAAATTTGAAAGCAAATCACAACATATCAACGGCT
>WBZM01003261.1_pt1 | contig 12795 bp, 11 predicted proteins | sample 5204271 | NCBI WGS metagenome assembly WBZM01 (sample SAMN12344346, study PRJNA552823) | activated sludge metagenome | biome: Activated sludge suspended growth; feature: Nitrification reactor; material: Wastewater; isolation source: activated sludge from nitrification reactor of wastewater...
ATCGAGGGCATGCCGCGCAGACGCTCCACCACGGCCTTGAGCGTGACGCCCGAATCGGCCAGGTCGTCGACCAGCAGCACGCGCCCGGCGAGTTCGCCCTTGGGCAGCGTGATGTACTTCGCCATGTCGAGCCGACCCTGGATGGTGCCGGCCTCGGCGCGGTAGGAGCTGGTCGACATGATCGCCAGCGGCTTGTCGAACACGCGCGACAGCACGTCGCCCGGCCGCATGCCGCCACGCGCCAGGCACAGGATCTGGTCGAAGGCCCAGCCCGAGGCATGCACCTTGAGCGCCAGGCGCTCGATCAGCATGTGGTACTCGTCCCAGGAGACGTAGAGGTGTTTGCCGTCGTCGGTGAGCATGCGGTCGATCTCCAGGTGGATGTGCTGCGCGCGGCTCAGCCGCGGTACGGATGCTTGAGCAGGATGGTGTGCTCACGGTCGGGGCCGGTGGACACCATGTCGATCGGCGCGCCGATGAACTCCTGCACGCGCTCGAGGTAGCGGCGCGCGTTCAGCGGCAGCTGTTCCCACTTCGTCGCGCCGAAGGTGGTCTCGCTCCAGCCCGGGAAGGTGTCGTAGATCGGCACGCAGGCCGCCACGTCGTCGGCATCCAGCGGAAGGATGTCGATGCGCTTTCCGTGCAGCTCGTAGCCGACGCAGACCTTGATCTCCGGCAGCTTGTCGAGCACGTCGAGCTTGGTGATGCACAGGCCCGACACGCCGTTGATGATGATCGCGCGCTTCAGCGCCGCGGCATCGAGCCAGCCGCAGCGGCGCGGCCGGCCGGTGACCGTGCCGCGTTCCTGGCCGATCGTCGAGAGGTGATGGCCCACCGAACCTTCCTGGTCCATCGGCAGCTCGGTCGGGAACGGGCCGCTGCCCACCCGCGTGGTGTAGGCCTTCGTGATGCCGAGGATGTAGTGCAGCATGTCCGGGCCGACGCCCGAACCGGCGGCGGCGTTGCCCGCCACGCAGTTGCTCGAGGTGACGTACGGATAAGTCCCGTGGTCGATGTCGAGCAGCGTGCCCTGCGCGCCCTCGAACAGGATGTTCCCGCCGCGCTGGTTGATGCGATGGAGCATGTAGCCGACGTCGGCCAGCATCGGCTTGAGCTGCTCGGCGACCTTCATCGCATGGTCGTAGATCGGCTGGAACTCCAGCGGCTGCGACTTCAGGTAGCCGGTCAGCGCGACGTTGTGGAGCGCCAGCAGCTCGCGCAGCTTCGACGCGAAGCGCTCGGGATGCTTCAGGTCCTGCACGCGCAATGCGCGGCGCGCAACCTTGTCCTCGTAGGCCGGGCCGATGCCCTTGCCGGTGGTGCCGATCTTGCCGGCGCCGCTGGTCTCGCGCAGCGCCTCGCGGGCGCGGTCCACCTCGACGTGGAACGGCAGGATCAGCGGGCACGACTCGCTGATGTACAGACGCGAGCGCACCTCCAGGCCGATGCCCTCGAGCCGCTCGATCTCCGACAGCAGGTGGGTCGGGTCGACCACCACCCCATTGCCGATGAAGCAGGCCACGCCGTCGCGCATGATGCCCGAGGGGATCAGCTGCAGCGCCGTCTTCACGCCCTTGATCACCAGCGTGTGGCCGGCGTTGTGGCCGCCCTGGAAGCGCACCACGGCTTCGGCGTGGTCGGTCAGCCAGTCCACCACCTTGCCCTTGCCTTCGTCGCCCCACTGGGTGCCGACGACGACCACGTTGTGGCCCGCGGCCGCGCTTGTCTGTTGCTGCATGTCTTGTGTCACTCGAAACTGCCTTGTCGCTGATCTCGCCGGCACTGCGCGCTCACAGCGCGCGCACCGCCCATTGGCCACCCACCGAGACCAGCTCGCGGTCGCACTCGAACTCCTGGCCCTCGTGCTCGTGGCCGGGCAGGATGCACACCACCGTCTCGCCCTGCTCGCGCAGACGGCGCACCGCCGCGCGCAGGTCGGCGTCTTCCGACCACGGCGCCCGCACCGCCGGCCGGCCGCCGCGCCCGGGCACACGCTCGGCGAGTTCCTTCAGGTCGAGGCTGAAGCCCACCGCCGGCCGGTTGCGGCCGAAGATCGCCCCGACCTCGTCGTAGCGGCCGCCGCGTGCCAGCGCGTCGCTGGAGCCCTTCGCGTAGATCGCGAAGCGCGCGCCGCTGTAGTACGACGAACCGCCCACGTCGGCCAGGTCGAACCCTACCTTGACGTCCGGGTGTGCCTGGCGCGCATGACGCGCCAGCGTGGCGAGGTCGTCCAGCGCCGCCCGCACCGGCGCCAGCGCCGGCAGCACCTCACTTGCCTGCGCGATCACCGCTTCATTGCCATACAGAGACGGCAGCACCTGCAGCGCCCGGCGTGTCGATTCGTCGAGGCCCGCCGAAAGCTCCTGCAGCGTGGCGACGTCCTTGCTCGCCAGCGCGGCCTGGAGGTCGGCCCGTCGAGACAGCTCGACGCCCTGCAGCAGCGCCCGCACGATGCGCGCGTCGGCGAGGTCGAGCGTCAACGACTCCAACCCGGCACCGCTCAGGCAATCGAGCGCCAGGTCCTGCACCTCGAGATCGGCCTCAAGACGGGCATGGCCGTAGATCTCCGCGCCGAATTGCAGCGGCTCGCGCGTGCCCTGCATTCCCGAGGGCCGCGTGTGCAGCACCGGCCCGCAGTAACACAGCCTCGTCACGCCGGCGCGGTTGAGCAGGTGCGCATCGATGCGCGCGACCTGCGGCGTCGCGTCCGCCCTCACGCCGAGCGTGCGGCCGCTGAGCTGATCGACCAGCTTGAAGGTCTTCAGGTCGAGTTCGCGGCCGGTGCCCGACAGCAGCGACTCGATGTGCTCCATCAGCGGCGGCATCACCAGCTCGCAGCCGAAGGAGCGCGCCACGTCGAGGAGACCGCGCCGCAGTTCTTCGATGTGTCGGGCCTGCGCGGGCAGGACGTCGGCAATGTGCTCGGGCAAAAGCCAAGCAGAAGACATGGCAAAACGGCGCGGGATTAAAAACCGCATTGTACCGGCCGCCTCCCTGGCGAGAGGCTGACGGTGTGGCGCGTCAGCCCCAGAACACCAGCAGCAGCACCACGCCGAGCAGCATGCTCGACAGACCGAGGAACCGGATCTGCCCGTCGGACAGACGCGTAGCCTGCTCGAACAGCCTGCGCCAGCTCGCCGGGCTGAAGAAAGGCAGCAGCCCTTCGAGCACCAGCATCAGCGCGCAGGCAGCGAGCAGCAAGTCCCAGGGGCTCGCGGCCACCGCGGCTACTTCTTGCCCGGGGCTGCCGGTGCCGGCGCCGGACCGGAGCCGCGCATCGCGCGGAAGAACTCGCTGCTCGGGTCGATCACCATCACGTCGCCCTTGCTGCGGAAGCTCGCGCGGTAGGCCTCGAGGCTGCGGTAGAACTCGGCGAACTGCGGGTCGCGGCCGAAGGCCTCGGCGAAGATCGCCGAAGCCCTGGCGTCGCCCTCGCCCTTGATCTTCTGCGCGTCGCGGTAGGCCTCGGCGACGATCACCTGGCGCTGCCGGTCGGCATCGGCGCGCACCTTCTCGCCTTCGGCGCCGCCGGTCGAGCGCAGCTGGTTGGCCACCTGCTGGCGCTCCGAGCGCATGCGGCTGTAGATCGAGTCGGTGATGTTGGCGACGAAGTCGACCCGCTTGATGCGCACGTCGAGGATCTCGATGCCGAAGGCCTTGGCATCGTCGATCAGACGCGCACGAACGTCCTGCATGACCTTGTCGCGCTCGGTGGACAGCACGCCGCCGACGGTGCGCTTGGTCACCTCCTCGTTGAAGGCCGCATGCACCACGGGCGCGAGGCGGGTCTCGAGGTTGCGGATGTCGGTGCCGTTGTTGCGGATGAACTGGCGAGGCTCGGCCACGCGCCACTTCACGAGCCAGTCGATCACCAGGCTCTTCTTCTCGGCCGTGAAGATCGGCCGCACGTCCGGGCTGTCGAGCGTCTGGATGCGCCGGTCGAGGAAGACGACGTTCTGGAACGGCGGCGGCAGCTTGACCTTCAGGCCGGGCTCGGTGATCACTTCCTTGATCTCGCCGAGGGCGTAGATCACGGCCACCTGGCGCTGGTCGACGACGAACAGCGTCGAGGCCGCGCCCATCAGCGCGAGCAGCACGAGGCCGACGAGGAATCCGATGCGGTTCATGTTCTCGTTCTCCTTCCCGCTCAGCGGCCTTCGCGGTCGCGGCCGCGCTGCCCGTCGCGCGAGCGCGGATCCAGCGCGGCGCCCGAGGCGTTCGTCGTGGCGCTGCTGTCGGCCGCGGGCGGTGCCGCGGTGACGGCCGCGCCGGCCGGCGCGCTGCCGGCCTGCTGCATCAGCTTGTCCAGCGGCAGGTACAGCAGGTTGGAGTTGCTGCGACTGTCGATCATCACCTTGCTGACGTTCGAGTAGACCTGCTGCATCGTCTCGATGTAGAGGCGGTCGCGCGTCACCGCCGGCGCCTTCTGGTACTCGGTCAGCACGCGGGTGAAGCGCTGCGCGTCACCCTCGGCCTGCGCGACCACGGCCGACTTGTAGCCCTCGGCCTCCTCGCGCAATCGCGCGGCGGTGCCCTGCGCCTTCGGGATCACGTCGCTGGCGTAGGCCAGGCCTTCCTTCTTCAGGCGGTCGCCGTCCTGGCCGGCCTTCAGCGTGTCCTCGAATGCGGCCTGCACCTGCTCGGGCGGCTGCACGCTCTGCATGTTCACGTTGGCCACCACGATGCCGGCGTTCAGGCGGTCGAGCTGGTTCTGGATCGACTTGACGAGTTCGGCGGCGATCGCATCACGTTGCTCGTAGAGCACCGCGTCGATGTTGGTGCGGCCGACGATCTCGCGCACGGCCGATTCGGCCGCCAGCGTCACCGCCTCTTCCGGGTCGCGGTTCTCGAACAGGAAGGCACGCGCATCCTTCAGCCGGTACTGCACCGTGAAGCGAATGTCGATGATGTTCTCGTCCTGCGTCAGCATCGACGAGTCGCGCAGCCCGGTGGCCTGCACCACGGAGTTGCGACCCACCTCGCGCGAGCGCAGCTGTGTGACGCTCACCGTCTCGTGCGCCTGGAACGGGTACGGCATGCGCCACTGGAAGCCGGCGTCGGCCGTGTGGCTGAACTTGCCGAACGAGGTGACGACCGCCTGCTGGCCTTCCTGCACGATGAAGAAGCCGCTGCCGAGCCAGATCAGCGCCACCACGCCGGCGATCAGGCCGACGCCGATGCCGGCGCTCTTCATGTCGGGCTGGAAGTTGCCGCCGTCGTCGGGCGGGCCGCTCGGGCGCTGCCCGCCGCCCTTGCCGCCGAACAGGCCGCCGAGCTTGCGGTTGAAATCGCGCCAGAGTTCGTCCAGGTCCGGCGGGCCGTCGTTGCGGCCGTTGCTGAGCAGCCGGCCGGCGGCGAGTCGGAGGGCGTGGAAGGGATTCATGGTCATGCCTGTGAATCGTGGGTTCCGGTGGAGGGCAACGGCAGATCGTCGGGTTCGGCGAAACGCTCGTCGAGCGCGTCGAGACGCGGTACATCCGGGTGCAGCGTGCCCGCGACGGCCTCGGTCAGCACCTGTCGCAGCTCGCCGAGGCCGGTGCCGTCGAGCGCACTGACGAACACGCGCGGCACGCGCCGGCCGGCATTGCGCTCGATCAGGTCGCGCAACGCACGCGGACGCTGGCTGGGCTCGAGGCGGTCGAGCTTGTTGAAGACGAGCACCTGCGGGATCTCGCCGGCGCCGATCTCGTCGAGCACCCGCTCGACCTCGGCCATTTGCTCGTCGAGCACGGGGCTCGCGCAGTCGACCACGTGCAGCAGCAGGTCGGCATCGGCCGCCTCCTGCAGCGTGGCCTCGAAGGCCTCGACCAGCTTGTGCGGCAGGTCGCGGATGAAGCCGACCGTGTCGGACAGCGACACCGCGCGGCCGGCCTCCTCGAGGTAGAGCTGGCGCGTGGTGGTGTCGAGCGTGGCGAAGAGCTGGTCGGCCGCGTAGCTGCGCGCCTTCACGAGCGCGTTGAACAGCGTCGACTTGCCGGCGTTGGTATAGCCCACCAGCGAGACGCGGAAGGTCTCGTTGCGCTCGCGGGCGCGGCGCTGCGTGCGGCGCTGCTTCTTCACGCGCTCGAGCCGCGCCTTCACCGACTTGATGCGGTCGTCGATCATGCGGCGGTCGAGCTCGATCTGCGCTTCGCCCGGGCCGCCGCGCGTGCCGATGCCGCCCTGCTGGCGCTCCAGGTGGCTCCAGCGCCGCACCAGGCGCGTGGCCAGGTACTGCAGCCGGGCGAGCTCGACCTGCAGTTTGCCCTCGTGGCTCTTGGCGCGTGCCGCGAAGATCTCGAGGATCAGCATCGTGCGGTCGGCCACCGCCACGCCGAGGTGGCGCTCGAGGTTGCGCTGCTGGGCCGGCGACAGGGCCTGGTCGAACAGCACCGCCTCGGCCCGGTGGCCCTCGACCAGCGCCTTGATCTCGTCGGCCTTGCCCGAACCGACGAACAGCGCCGGGTCGGGCGCCTTGCGGCGCGCGATGACGCGCGCCACCGGCTCGTCACCGGCGGATTCGGCGAGCAGCGCCAGTTCGTCGAGCGATTCGTCGAACGCATGGCGTCCGCCGAGATCGACGCCGACGAGGATGGCCCGCGCGGGGCTGCCGGCGGCGACGGTGGCCTGCGAAGAACTCAAGCCTGCTCGTTGGATTCGTTGGCGTGGAAGTTCACCGCCCGGCCGGGCACCACGGTGGAGATCGCGTGCTTGTAGACCATCTGCGTGACGGTGTTGCGCAGCAGAACCACGTACTGGTCGAAGGATTCGATGTGACCCTGCAGCTTGATGCCGTTGACCAGGTAGATGGAAACCGGAACATGCTCCTTGCGCAGCAGGTTCAGGAACGGGTCTTGTAGGAGTTGCCCTTTGTTGCTCACGATATGCTCCGTGATGAAAGTTCTAAGGACGGAGACGTTAACACAGCGCTTTCGCGCCCTGCTGGAATCTCCGCATTGACCTGGGGATGCGCCGGTCGGATCACTTCTCGTCGAAGGGGTTCCGCGAAGAACGCATCTCGATCTTCAGGGGCGTGCCCACCAGCTTGAAATGCGCCCGGAAGCGCCCTTCCAGGAAGCGCTTGTAGGTGTCGGTGACGTGGTCGAGCGAATTGCCGTGGATCACGATGATCGGCGGGTTCATCCCACCTTGGTGCGCGTAACGGAGCTTGGGGCGGAACATCCCGGCCCGTTTGGGCGCCTGGTGCTCCACCGCCTCGTGCAGCAGGCGCGTCAGCACCGGGGTGGGCATCTTGCGGGTCGCCGAGGCATGCGCCTCCGCGATCGCCTTCCACACCGGGCCGAGGCCCTGTCGCTTCTTCGCGGAGATGTGGAGCAGTGGCGCGAATTTCAAGAAGGCCAGTCGCTGCTCGATCGAGCGCTGCAGGGTTTCCTTCTGGTAGTCGTCGACGGCGTCCCACTTGTTGACGGCCAGCACCACCGCGCGGCCGCTGTCGAGGATGTAGCCGGCGATGTGGGCGTCCTGGTCGGTCACGCCCTGCGTGGCGTCGAGCAGCAGCAGCACCACGTTGGCGTCGGCGATCGCCTGCAGCGTCTTGACCACCGAGAACTTCTCGATCGCCTCGAACACCTTGCCCTTGCGGCGCAGCCCGGCAGTGTCGATCAGCTCGAACTTCTGGCCGTGGCGCTCGAAGGGCACGTGGATGGCGTCGCGTGTCGTGCCCGGCAGGTCGAACGCGACCAGGCGCTCCTCGCCCAGCCAGGTGTTGATCAGGGTGGACTTGCCGACGTTCGGCCGCCCGGCCACCGCAAGACGGATCGGCGCGTCGGGGTCGGGCTCCTCGCCCTCCGCGTCGCCGAAGTCGTAGCCTTCCAGCGCCGCCTCGGTGAGGCTGCGGATGCCCTGGCCGTGCGCGGCCGACACCGGGTGCGGCTCGCCGAGACCGAGCTCGTAGAACTCCGCCACGGCGGGCGAATCGGCCATGCCCTCGGCCTTGTTGGCCGCCAGCAGCACCTTCTTGCCGGTGGTGCGCAGGTAGCGGGCGATGTCGTGGTCCTGCGCCGAGGGGCCGCCGCGCACGTCCACCACGAAGATCACCGCATCCGCCTCGGCCACCGCCTGGCGCGTCTGCTTGGCCATCTCCTTGACGATGCCCGACTCGGCCGTCGGCTCGAAGCCGCCGGTGTCGATGACGATGAACTCGTGCTCGCCGAGGCGGCCGTCGCCGTAGTGGCGGTCGCGCGTGAGGCCGGCGAAGTCGGCCACGATCGCGTCACGGCTCTTCGTCAGCCGGTTGAACAGCGTCGACTTGCCCACGTTGGGCCGCCCCACGAGGGCGATGACCGGCTTCATCGACGCGCTCCGGCGATCCGGCTCACTCGGGCCGGAAGGCGTGCAGGCCGCCGTTGCGCGTGACGACGAGCAGCGTCGTGCCGATGGCCACCGGCGCCGCGGCCGGCGCCGAACCGTCGGTCGACAGGCGCAACAACGATTCGCCCTTCTCGAGCGAGAGCCAGTGCACCATGCCGTCGCCGTCGACGAACACCACCGTCGGGCCGACCACCAGCGGCGCACCCAGGCTGCGGTAGAGCAGCGATTCGGTGCTCCAGGCCACCTCTCCGGTGGCCGTGCGCCAGGCAGTGATGCGGTCGGAGGCGTCGGCGCCGACGATCACGCGGTCATTGCCGCCGATGCCCTCGGTGCCGCCGACGTTCTTGGTCCACTGCAGGTTGCCGCGCTCGGCGTTCACGCAGCCCACCGCCGACTGGAAGGCGCGGATGCAGACGCTGTCGCCCAGGCGCACGGTCGGCGCCACCAGGTCGGCGAGGCGCTCCACTTCGTTGGTGCCGCGCGGCGAGGCCACCGGAACCTCCCAGCGGACGTTGCCCGTGAGCGGATCCAGCCCCGCCAGCCGCGGGCCCTGCCCGACCAGCAGCGTGTTCTTGAAGGCCCCCAGCACGCCGCCCTGCGCCAGCGTGAGCGGTTCGCCGGGGCGCTGCTGCTGCCACAGCTTGCGGCCGTCGAGCGCGTCCCAGGCCACCACGCGGCGGTCGACGCCGAGCACGAACACGCGCTCGCCGGCCACCAGCGGCGCGGTCACGACCTTGGTGCCGACCGGCTTGCGCCAGAGCAGCTTGCCGGCATCGAGCACCACCAGGTCGCCCTCGCGCGTGACCACGGCGGCGAAGCGGCCGTCGCTGCCGACGCCGGCGACGATGCGGCCGTCCACGCTCGCGCGCCAGACCTCGCGGCCGGTGTCGGCCTGGAAGGCGGCCACGGTGCCGTCGTTGCTGGCGACGGTGAACTGTCCGCCCTGCACCGACACCGACAGCGGAAACTCGACGCTGCCGATGCGCTGCGACCAGACCTGCTTGCCGGCGATCGGCGCGGCGATCGTCTCGTAGGGCTTGGGCTTGGGACGGTCCGGGCCGCTCGAGCAGGCGGCCAGCGCCAGTGCCAGCGCACCGGCCAGGAACCTCCAGGGCGCCGTCACTTGGCGACCCCGGCCGTCTTCGGCGTCTCGGCCGGCGGCGCGGCTCCGAGCGACGTGAGCTTGGCGTCGATCAGGCGGCGGTACTGGATGCCCGGATCCATCGCGTCCCAGGCCTTGCGGTAGGCGGCCTTGGCCTCGTCGGTCTTGCCCTGAGCGAGCAGGATGTCGCCGCGGCGGTCGGCCACCAGCGCCTCGAATTCCTTGCCGGCGGCCCCATCGAGTTGCTTGAGCGCCTCGTCGTACTTCTTCTGGTCGGCCAGCAGACCGGCCAGGCGCAGCTTCGCCACCGTGCGGTATTCGGTCTCGGAGGCGTTGTCGGCCACCCAGCCCAGCGCGGTGATCGCGGCCTCGGGCGTGCCCTTGTCGAACTGCACGCGTGCGGCCAGCAGGCCACCCTGTTGCGCGAACGACGTGCCGCCGAAGCGCTCCTTCAGGTCGTTGAAGATGCCGGTCGTCTTGGCGGCGTCGCCGGCGTCGGCGGCACGCTGCAGCTCGTCGAACATCGCCGCGGCCTTGACGGCCTGCTCGCGCTGCCACCAGTTCCAGCCGTTCCACGCGGCGAAGCCGGCGAGCACGATCGTCACGGCCCAGGTGATCAGGTTGCCGTACTGCTTCCAGAACGCCTTGAGCTGGTCAAGCTGTTCCTGTTCTTCGAGATCGAGATGCGTGGCCATGTCGGGTGCGCGTGCGTTCTGCCTGCAAAGGCGGGATTATGCGTTGGCGAGGTCGGCCGCCCAGGTGGCGCAGCCGGCCAGCGGCAGGCTGCGCTGCGGTGCCGAGGCGTCGCGCAGGTCCTTCAGCGCCACCTCGCCGCGGGCGATCTCGTCGTCGCCGAAGATCAGCGCGTAGCGCGCGCCGCTCGCATCGGCGCGCTTGAACTGCGCCTTCATGCCGGAGAAACCGGCGTTCATCAGCACCGCGAGCCCGGCGGCGCGCAGCGACTCGACCACCACCATCGCCGGCACCAGCGCCACCGGCGACGGCACGACGGCGTAGATGCGCGGCGGGTTGGGTGGCGGCGCGATGCCGAGTTCCTCGAGCAGCAGCAGCACGCGCTCCAGGCCCATGCCGAAGCCCACCGCCGGCGCCGGCTTGCCGCCGAGCTGCTCGATCAGGCCGTCGTAGCGTCCGCCGCCGCACACCGTGCCCTGTGCGCCGAGCTTGTCGGTGACCCACTCGAATACGGTGAGGTTGTAGTAATCCATGCCGCGCACCAGGCGCGGGTTGATTCGGTAGGCCAGCCCGGCGGCGTCGAGCACCGCGCGCACCGCGTCGAAGTGCGCGCGCGACTCCTCGCCAAGGTAATCGGGCAGCTTCGGCGCCGCCTCGATCAGCGCCTGCATTGCCGGGTTCTTGCTGTCGAGGATGCGCAGCGGGTTGGTGTGCAGGCGACGCTTGGCGTCCTCGTCGAGTTCGCCGGCGTGCGCCTCGAAGTGCGCGATCAGCGCCGCGCGGTGCGCGAGCCGCTCGGCCGGCTGGCCGAGGCTGTTGAGCTCGAGGCGCACGTCGCGCTTCTCGACGATGCCGAGCTCGCGCCACAGCGCGCGCACCATCAGGATCAGCTCGGCGTCGACGTCTGGCCCGGCGTAGCCCAGCGCCTCGGCGCCGAACTGGTGGAACTGGCGCTGGCGGCCCTTCTGCGGGCGCTCGTGGCGGAACTGCGGTCCGATGTAGAACAGCCGCCGCCCGCCGTCGCGCAGGAACGAATGTTCGGTCATCGCGCGCACCACGCCCGCGGTGTTCTCCGGTCGCAGCGAGAGGCGGTCGCCGTTCATCGAGTCGACGAAGGAGTACATCTCCTTCTCGACGATGTCGGTCACCTCGCCCAGGCCGCGCACGAACAGCGCGGTCGGCTCGACGATCGGCGTGCGCACGTTCAGGTAGCCGTAGCGCTGCATCAACGTGCGGATCTTGTCCTCGAGCCACTCCCACCGGGCCGAGTCCGGCGGGAGGATGTCGTTCATGCCCTTGACGGCGCGCAGGGGTTCAGCCATGGATCGTTGGGTGCAGCGGACGCGCAGCCGCCGTTCGCGGCGCGCGGGGTCGGTGGGTTGTCGCCTCAGGCGGCCTGGGCCTGGCCGAAGCGCTTCTCGATGTAGTCCTCGACGATGCGGTGGAACTCCTGTGCGATGCCTTCACCGCGCAACGTCAGCGCCTTCTCGCCGTCGATGAACACCGGCGCTGCCGGCGCCTCGCCGGTGCCGGGCAGGCTGATGCCGATGTCGGCATGCTTGCTCTCGCCGGGGCCGTTAACGATGCAGCCCATCACCGCGACCTTCAGGCCCTCGACGCCGGGGTACTTCGACTTCCATACCGGCATCTGCGCGCGCAGGAAGTCGTCGATCTGCTTGGCCAGTTCCTGGAACGTGGTGCTGGTGGTGCGACCGCAGCCGGGGCAGGCGGTGACGCTCGGGTTGAAGGTGCGCAGGCCGAGCGACTGCAGGATCTCCAGCGCCACCACCACTTCCTGGGTGCGCGCCTCGCCGGGCTGCGGCGTCAGGCTCACGCGGATGGTGTCGCCGATGCCGTCCTGCAGCAGCAGCGCCAGCGCCGCGGTCGAGGCCACCGTGCCCTTGGTGCCCATGCCGGCTTCGGTGAGGCCGAGGTGCAGCGGGTAGTCACAGCGGCGCGCCAGCGCGCGGTACACGCTGACGAGATCCTGCACGCCCGACATCTTGCACGACAGGATGATCTGCTCTGGCGGCAGGCCGATCTCCTCGGCACGCCGCGCGGACTCCACCGCCGAGGTGATGATGGCGCGGTACATGATCTGCTGCGGTTCGTGCGGCTCGGGCAGCTTCGCGTTCTCGTCCATCATCTGGGCGAGCAGCTCCTGGTCGAGGCTGCCCCAGTTCACGCCGATGCGCACCGGCTTGGCGTACTTCGCCGCCACCTCGACCATCTGCGCGAACTGGCGGTCCTTCTTGTCGCCCTTGCCGACGTTGCCGGGATTGATGCGGTACTTCGACAGCGTCTCGGCACAGGCCGGGAAATCGGTCAGCAGGCGGTGGCCGTTGTAGTGGAAGTCGCCCACCAGCGGCACGTCGATGCCCATGCGGTCGAGCTGCTCGCGGATGTGCGGCACCGCCGCGGCCGCCTCGGGCGTGTTGACGGTGATTCGCACCAGCTCCGAGCCAGCGATCGCCAGCTCCTTCACCTGGATGGCGGTCTCGATCACGTCGACGGTGTCCGTGTTGGTCATCGACTGCACGCGCACCGGCGCGCCGCCGCCGATCGTCACCTCGCGCGAGCCCCAGCGCACCACGGCCTGGTGCGAGCGGCGCGAGGCCGGCCGGGCCGGCTCGATGAAGTCTTCCAGCGATTCGCGCAGCGGATTTGCGAGCGTCATGCGGGCCTCGTCA
>WBZM01003263.1_pt1 | contig 12790 bp, 10 predicted proteins | sample 5204271 | NCBI WGS metagenome assembly WBZM01 (sample SAMN12344346, study PRJNA552823) | activated sludge metagenome | biome: Activated sludge suspended growth; feature: Nitrification reactor; material: Wastewater; isolation source: activated sludge from nitrification reactor of wastewater...
GATGTCGGTCCGGTTCCACGCCACCGATGCCCAGCTGCGCCCGATGGGTCGGGCCACGACCGGTGTCACCGGCATGAAGTTCCGTGCCGACGACCACCTGCTCTCGATGTCGGTGATCCGCGACGCGACCGACCCGGACGTGTTCGTCGTCTTCGAGAACGGCATGGCCAAGCGCACGGCCGCCTCGGAGTGGAACGCCAAGGGCCGGGCCACGCTCGGTGTGGCGGTCGCCAAGCTCACCGATCGCAACGGCGACCTCGTCGGCGGCCTCACCGTCGCCGAGGACGACCAGGTCCTCGTCGTCTTCGAGCGGGGCAATGTCGTGCGCATGGCGGTCGACACCGTCACGCGCCGTGGCCGCAACACCCAGGGCATGACCTTCGCCCGCCCGGGACGCGGCGACTCGGTGGTCGCGGTCGCGCGCAACGTCGAGCGCACCCCGGAGGCCGACGACTCGGATGGGAGTGCGGAGGCTGCGACCGATGCCGTACCGTCAGCGGAGACAGGCGGTGACGATGTGCAGCCCGTGTCGGGTGTGAGCCCGGCCGAGGACAGTGCCGGCACCGAGGCGCCTGCGGATGACGATGGAGGTAAGGCGTGACCCCCGGCGAACCCACTGAGCAGTTGCCGCGCACACCGGCGGCGGCAGGGTCCACGGCTGGCAACATCCCGTTGCGTCCCGCGGATGCCGAGAAGGCTCGACTCGAGGCCAAGGCCGCTCGCCCCGTCAAGGCCGCGCCGGCCAAGGCGGCGCCCCGTCCGGCCGCTGCGGCTCCGGGTCGACGGGTGCGCCTGACGCTCTCGCGCATCGACCCGTTCTCGGCGCTGAAGATGTCCTTCCTGCTCTCGGTTGCACTCGGCATCGCCATGGTCGTGGCGGTCGCGGCCCTCTGGCTCGTGCTCAAGGGCATGGGCGCCTTCGACCAGGTGAACAACCTCGTCGGCTCGATCATCCAGGACGGCGACAAGAAGTTCGACATCATGGACTTCGTCGGCTTCGGTCGGGTCGTCTCGCTCTCGATCGTCTTCGCGGTCATCGACGTCTTCATCATCACCGCGATCGCCACCCTCGGGTCCTTCATCTACAACGTCTCGGCCTCGCTCGTCGGCGGGCTCGGCCTGACCCTCACCGACGACTGATCCCCGTCCTCGGTTTCCGTATGCCGTCCGCCTCCTGGGGTAGACGGCATACGTTTTGGAGAGCGTGGCGCGGGTGGGGTAACCTCGGTCCTCGCGTCCACTGCGTGTGGACGACGCCGGATGCGGTGACGGGCCTATAGCTCAGACGGTTAGAGCGCTTCCCTGATAAGGAAGAGGCCACAGGTTCAAGTCCTGTTAGGCCCACCACCGACCGACCTCCACGATGACAAGGGGTCACGATGAAGAAGCTCCTCCTTCTCGTTGCGACGGCGGCTGGCGCCGTGTTCGTCCGCAACAAGATGGCCAAGGACTCCTCGGACTCCGCGCTGTGGGCCGAGGCGACCAAGGAAGACACCGCGGGCGCCTGAGCTCCAGCAGCCCAACCGCACGGGGCCTTGGCGCAATTGGTAGCGCACCTGCTTTGCAAGCAGGGGGTTAGGGGCAGACCTTCCTCCTCGTTGCCTCGCGTTTCTGCAGGTCAGCGCGCCATAGGCGGCGAATCAGGCCGAGGGAAGCCGCGCCTTTCCTGGCCGCTGGGGGGAAGCGTGGGGGAAGGGTCCTAGGATGTGGGAAGCGAGAATGACGACCCGCCGCTGAGAACCACTTTCGAAGCGCGTCGGGCTCGGACGTCCTCGTGGTCCGGGAGAGGTAGTGCTTCCGGAGTTGCTTGCCGCGACCGCCCAGGCCGTGACAAGGGGAAGTGGCGCAATTGGTAGCGCACCGCTTTTGCAAGGCGGGGGTTGCGGGTTCGAGTCCCGTCTTCTCCACCCAAAGTGTCTTACGGGAACACGCGACATCGAAAGATGTGGGGTGTTCCCGTTCGGCTTCCTTGCCTTCGTCGCCGCCGTCGTGCGCCTCACGGAAGATCGTTGCGAACGGCTCCGCGAGGTGTGGCCGTAGTTGTTCGTCGTCGGTGATGTCGAGGCGGGTGTAGAACGCCTGGTTCGCCAGCCGTCGGTCGGCATCGCCCGAGTGGGCGTAGGCACGATGCACGTCGGTGATCAGGCGCAGGCTGTCGTGGAGGAACGCGCGTCCGCCGGTGTGGTGCTCGCTGTGCTCGGCGAGGCGACGGTTCACGTCCGCCAGGCCCGCGCGGATGCGGTCTTGATGCCGCTTCAAGGTGTCGAGGTCGATGGCGTCGGCGAAGTGCGCGGCGAGGAGTTTGTCGGACTCTGCTTCCAGGCGTGCGCGGTTCGCGGTCAAGTCAGCAACTTCCTGATCCTGGCCCGCGTTGCGCTTATCGAATGCCGCATCAACATCGGCCGCGAGGCGCTGATAGGTCGCGTCGCTGATCGTGATGGAGGCGTAGGAGTCCGCGACGAGGCGTTCCGCGACGGCGACCGGCACGGCCCGTCTCGTGCAGTTCGTCTTCTTGGCGGCACGGCCGGAGCACACGAAGTAGGCGTAGGTCGTGCCGCGTGGATTGGTGGCGAAGTCGAGCAGCATGCGTGAGCCGCAGGTGCCGCAGTGCAACAGTCCTTTGAGGTGGTGGGCGTGCTGAACGTGCCGGGTCATCTTCGCCGTCCGCGCCCGGAGTAGCGATTGCACTTTGTCGAACAGTTCCGGTTCCACGATCGGGTCGTGCGCGCCGGGGTGCAGTGCGCCCTTGTAGCGGATCACGCCCGCGTAGTATGGGTTCGTCAGTAGCTTGTAGAGCGTGTTCTTCCCGAGCGGCTTCGAGGGACGCTTCGGTGTCGGCACGGTCAGCAGCCCGCGTGCTGTCAGCTCCCGCAGGAGACCGGTGACGGAGGTTTCCCCGGTCGCGTAGTGCTCAAATGCCCAGGTGATGAGCGGGGCGCGTTCGGGATCGACCTCGACGGTGCGTATCTCGCGGCCGTTGTCGTCGGTGCGGCGCACGTTGAGGTAGCCGATGGGTGCGCGCATGGGCGTGCCGCCCTGGGCGACCTTCTGCGTCAATCCCTTGGTGACTTCGGTGGCGAGGTTACGGCTGTAGAACTCGGCAATGCTCGACATGATGCCGTGGACGAGCATCCCCGACGGTGTCTGGTCAATCGACTCGGTAGCCGAGACCAGGGTCACGCCCGCATTGATGAGGGCTTCGTGAATCTTCACGTCGTCGGCGCGGTTGCGGGCGAGGCGGTCGAGCTTGTGCACGATGCAGAACTGCACCCGCGTCGCCGCGATGAACGCGAGCATCTCCTGCAACCCGTCACGGTCGGCAGAGCGTGCGGACTCGCCCGCGTCCACGAACTCGCGGACGATCCGCGCGCTGAGTTCGTCGGCCTTGCGGTGATTCGCCTCGCGCTGAGCGGGGATGGAGAACCCTTCCTCGGTACCTCCGCGCTCGGCCTGCTCACGGGTCGAGACACGCAGATAGGAGACAGCCAACAGCACCGGCTTGTCACCCGTGCCGGGGTCGAGCGTGGAGAGGGTGGGAGCGGTCGTGGTGCTCATGCGGTGCTCCTTCGTTGGTGCGCTGGCTCTTCGTCTACTCTGCCTCGCCGGTCTGACATCAGGCTCAGATTCTCAGGGGCCGGAAGTCCGTAGGGGTCAGGTTGGCCGTTGCGGTAGGCGTCGTAGCGGATCTGGGTGATGTTCAAGACCCACTCCACCAGCTTCCTCACGTCTGGTTCGGCGCGGCGGATCGTCCGTAGCCGGAGGTGCCCCGGATCGTTCCTGGCCCTGAGCGCGCCCTGGCCTTGCGCCGCGCGTGGTCGGCGCTGACGGGTTGGGGCTGGGGTCAGGACACTCACCTCAATCTCATGCGATAGCAGATACGCCATATCAAGGTAACACACTCTTGGCGTAATGGCCATTGTTTGAGATGGATCAGAGGTTCCACTACCCTGGAGGCATGAGTCAAGACGTGGAGGATGTACCGCTGCTGGTCCCCGAAGACCTGCCAGCGGGCTGGGTGATGCCCGACCCGCCCGTGATCGAATCCTCTGCCGACTCGGTCGCCATTGATGCCGCGCTCAAGTACGACAAGCGGAGATACCCCACACCGGGACCGGACGGGGAACTGACCGGGTATAACGATGGCCGTGACGGCCGCTGGTTCCTCATCGAGCACGTCCAGTCGCATACCCGCGTGCTGCTGCGGTTGCAGCGCCAGTACCTCATGCATCAGGATCCGATGGGCGAGGTACGGATCACGGGGATCGTCTACCTGCCCGAGCAGGCCGGTGACCCGGTGGCAAGCCCCATGCTCCGAAACCTCCCCACGTCGAGGATTGAGGCGGCGATCAACCGCCGCCAGTTCGCCGTCACCGGAGCCACCCGGTTCGAGGGCGGCACCCTCACCATGCCCTCCGGCCGCGTCATGCGCGCCGAGGACGTGATGAAGCCGCTGGGGAACCCGAAGCGCACCCCGGACTTCTACGAGGTCGTCGCCCTGCAACACACCCGCCTGGTGGACGACGGCGAACCGAACCCGACCGCGCGCATGGCCGAAATCAGCCGCGTGCCGCTCTCGACCGCGCAGGGCTGGGTTGCTCGCGCACGCGCCAAGGGGCTATTGCCGCCTGGTCGCCGAGGGCGTGCGGGGTAGCCTGACGAAAACGTGTGGCATGACTGATGTTTCCGTGAGGATCGCGACGGCGGCAGACCGCGACTTGCTTGCGCAAGCGACGCTCGACAACCTGAACTGGAACGGCTCGCGCTTCACCATGCGCGAGGTCGAGGACACCCCGCAGGTTCGCCACTATTACGACGGCTGGCCGAGCAACCAGGATTTCGGCCTCGTCGCCGAGGGTGCCGACAGCATGGCTGTCGCAGTGGTCTGGCTCCGTTACTTCACCGCAGACGACCCCGGCTATGGGTTCGTTGCTGCGTCCATCCCGGAGCTGAGCATCTGGGTTGATGCCGAGCACCGGGGCCAAGGCGTCGGCGGGCTGCTCCTGCACCAGGTGACCGAGGTGGCCCGTTCCCGTGGCGTTCCTGCGATCAGTCTCTCGGTCGAGGACGGCAACCCTGCCGTGCGACTCTACAACCGGCACGGGCTCCAACCCGCACCGAACGGCACACCTGGCTGCCTGCTCATGGAACTCTGACGCCACCAACACCCCGTCTTCGCCCCTCGCCTTCGCCTTCCGCGCGCACCCTTCCGCCGTCCGGCTGTCCCATAACCTCCCAGGTTCTCGCCTCCCTCACAGAGAATGAACGTAATCTAAGTGCCGTAGTTGCTGGTACGCTAGATAGTCAGTGAGGCAGATGCAGGGTGGTGGTCGAGATGCGCGGCGGTGTGATCCCGTTCCGGGGCAGTGGGGCCGATGCGCTGCGCTATGTCGAGTCCGACCGCTCGCGTGCTGACGACTACTACCTGGGCGCGGAAACCTCGGTGGCGCAGTTCGCCCAGCTCGACGGCGATGGTGCGGTGACCACGGAGCTGGCTCTTGACCCGGAGGCGTATGCGGGATGGGTGGACTGGACGAACCCGCTCACGGGCGAGTCGATGGGCAAGCCCCGCCGGGCGGGGTCTGATCGGCAGGGCTCGCCCCGGTTCATGGAAATGGTCATCAACACGCCCAAGTCGCTGTCGATCGCCGCCGCCTTGCACTCGGAGGTCTCCGACGCTCTCGACGCGGCCCAGCAGGACGCCCTCAGCGAGATTCGGCGCTGGCTCGCCCAGCACTCGGTGACTCGTGTTGGCCCGTTGGGGGCGCAGGAGGTCGTACCCATCGAGCAGATGCATGTCGTCGGCATCACGCACCGCACCAGCCGGGCGGGTGATCCGCACCGGCATATTCATATGCAGATCGGCATGAGAGTGTGGGCGGCGGGCAAATGGAGGGGCTTGAACGGCGCAGCGCTGTTCAAGCAGCAGGGCGCGATCCGCGCTCTCGGCACGGCTGTGATCGCCGCCAGCCCCGAGCTTGCCGACGTGCTCGGTCGGCACGGGCTGACGCTCGACCCTGCCACCGGCGAGGTGGCCGAGTTGGAGCCGTTCAATGCGGTCATGTCGAAGCGGGGCGAGCAGGTGCGCCGCAACCTTGAACGCCTCGAAACGGCATGGGATCAAGCGCACCCCGGCGAGACGATGGGGCCGGTCGTCGCCTCCCGACTGCGCGCCGAGGCGTGGGCGTATGAGCGGCCTGCGAAGAAGCCCACCACGCTGCGGGAGGAAGCCGCATGGGTGACGGAGCTGCGCGAGGCCGGATACGATCCCGAACGCGTCGAACGCAAGCCCGCGCAACCCCCGGTATTGCTGGATGACCTCGCCGTGCAGGAGATCGCGTCGCGGGCGCTGGATCGTTGCGCGGCCGGTGCGTCGGCGTGGACGCCGCACACTGTTCAGGAGCACGTCACCAGAATTGCGACCGAGGCTGGCGTACGGGCGGCACCGGCGCAGTTGCGGGAGTTCATCGCTCTGGCGAGCGATCTTGCGACCTCGGATTGCTTCTCGATCCTGCCACCGGGTACGGCGACGCCGGAGCATGTGGCGCATCTGACCAGCGTGGGCGTGGTCGCCGCTGAGACCGCGCTACGCGACCAGCTCACCGCCGCAACCCCGCGCCGGGAACCGAAACCCGCCGACGTGACTGAAGCAGCTCGAACGGCGGGTCTCGACGCCGGGCAGACGGTCGCTGCCGCTGCCGTCGCCTCGACCGATCCCCTGGTGATCGTGGAGGGCGCAGCCGGAGCCGGGAAGACCACGATGCTCGGCGTCGCCATCGAGGTCGCCGCCGACCGCGGCAGGGCGTCGCGGGTGGTTGCGCCGACGTTGCGGGCGGCGCAGGTCGCGCACGACGAACTCGGCGTACCCGCCACCAGCGTTGCGGCGCTGGTGTTCGCGCATGGGTGGCGCTGGAACGAGGACGGCGTATGGGCACGCCTCACGAGAGGCGACACCGATCCCGAGACCGGACGCACGTTCACTGGCCCGCCGCGAGAGGCGCGACTGTCGCGGGGTGAGCGGGTGATCGTGGACGAGGCCGGGATGCTCGACCAAGACACCGCCCACGCCCTGCTGACCGTCACTGCCGAGGCCGGTGCGACGGTCGCGCTCGTGGGCGACCGCGCACAGTTGCCCGCAGTCGGTAGGGGCGGGGTGCTCGACATGGCCACCCAGATACGCGGCCGCACCTACGACATGACCGAACTCCACCGCTTCACTGATGCAGAGTACGCGGCCCTCACGCTGGCGATGCGCGACCGGGAGAACCCCGGCGCAGTGTTCGACCGGCTCGCCGCGATGAACCTCGTGACGCTGCACACGGAGGACGACGCGGCCCGCGAGCACATCACCGAGAACGCCCATGATGGCGAGGCGATCACGGTGGCGACTAACGACGAGGCCACCGCGTTGAACGAGCGCATCCGCGCCGGGAGGGTCGAGGCGGGCGAGGTCGACGACGCAGTGACGGCGACCGGCAGCGACGGCCTCACCATCGGGCGAGGCGATCTGATCCAGACCCGCAAGAACGACACCGCCCTGGGGGTGGCGAACCGGCAGCAGTGGATCGTGCAGCACGTCGAGAGCGACGGCACCGTGTACGCGCGTGAGGTCGGTAGCGGGCGCAAGAGCCCCCGAACCGTCGAACTCCCGGCGGAGTATGTGGGTGAGCATGCGCACCTGTCCTATGCTGCGACCGCCTACGGCGTCCAAGGCGCAACCGTCGCCACCTCTCACACGATACTGTCGGAGGCGATCAGCGTGGCGGGCGTCTACGTCGGCATGACCAGAGGCCGCGAAACGAACCGGCTGCACGTCGTCGCTGAGGACATGGCCGACGCCAGGGCGCAGTTCATCGAGGCGATGGAACGCGACCCGGCAGACCGGGGCCTCGACCACGCCACCCGCGCCGCGCACGAAGCCGTGCGCGGACTCGTCAACGATGGCCCCGTGCGACTCGTCACCGAAGAACTCGCCCGCCTCGACCGCGAAGCCGGGCGCGCACAACGACAGGCGGAGCGCTGGGAGCAGATCGCCGCACACCTCGACGCCCAACGCGCCACCCACCGCGCCGAGGACGACGAGAGCACCGCGGCACTCTACAAGGCCGAAGAAACCGCCGAGCAGGTGCGCGCCGAGGTTGCTCGGCCGCTCACCGCGCGGGCCGAGGCGGACGGCATGTCCTATCTCGCCGCGGTCGAGAACGAGGCGACCACGCGTGCGAGGCTCTCGACTGCAGGGAGGTTCGGCAGGGGCAAGGCCCGCGCCGAGCACCGCGCCGCGACCGAACATGCTCAGGCATTGCGTGGGCAGGTCAGCACCGAGTGGGGCACTACCCCGACCTATGCCGATCGTCTCCCTGGGTGGGCGAGCAGGGTCGCCGAGAAGCGTGCCGAGACCGATCCTCGCGTGACCGAGGCGGTGCAGACCGTCGACGCCGCGACTGCCAACCGTGAGGCGATGCGGGAACGCCACGAGCAGGAGCGGATGGCGTTGCTGGTCAGCGAGTACGGGCCGGAACTGGTCCGCCGCGACCAGCTCGGCATGCGCACCACCAGCCCCCACCGTAAGGCTCGCGACACCAGAAACCGGGCCGCCATGACTCGGGCCGAAGCCGACGAACTCCGTAGCCTGCCCGTGAACGAAGCCGCCGAACGCATCGAAGCCAAGCGCGCCGAGCAGGAGCAAGCGCGGCAGCGAGCCGCAGAGCGGGCACAGCGGCTTCCCGACCCATTCGCGCACGACCCCCACCGCAGCGGGCCGCACCGCGAGGGGCCGACACGCAGCCTATAGACCACGGTAGGTAGGCAGGCAGGCTGCTCACGGCAGTTCCTCGGGTCGGCAAGCACAAGACCAGGAGCGGGGCGGATGACCTACCGCCAGGTAGCGATACGTCCATTCAGAAGAGAAGAGGCAGGCGGAGTAGTAAGTGGCTGAAGATGCTTGGGGCTAAGTGGAGGGCACATATCAGTCCTGAGTCACGTGCTCGGCGCGGCGAGCAGGAGGAGGATTGGAGACCGCAGGGAAGACAGTGTTCCTGTTTCGAGGCAGTACCGCCTTATTTCTATCGGCGCATCAGGTACGGTGAACTCGGTTCTCGGTTCGCCTCGTTCACCGACGCGGCCTGCGGCCTGGGGTCGGTGGAGAGCGTCCGCTCTTCGGTGGTCAGTAGGCGACGGAGAAGCGTGTGCGGTGGTGGGCGGGCTTCTCGATCTCGTCGGTGATGGCGAGGGCGATGTCTCGTCGCCGGAGATCTCCGAGACGCCGTTCTCGTCGCGCAGGAGGATGTCACCACCGATGCGGTAGTGGCCGCGGGCGGTGCCGGGGGCGTGCTTGCCGAAGTTCTCGGCGGGGCTGATGAGGAACCAGTCGAGGCGGTCGTCGGTGTTCGCGCGGAGGTCGTCGAGGGCTCCGGCGAGTTCGAGGGATTCGGGCTTGGCGACCTCGGGGAAGCCGGGGGTGTCGACCAGGCGGGGCCCGTCTGGTGCGATCAGGAGCGAGCCGGCCCCGCCCATTACCCCGAAGCGCACGCCTCGTTCCGCGGCGAGCCCTGCCGCCGTGGACAGCAGGGCGCGGAGGCGGCCTTTGCCGGCGAGCCCGCCGTGGGTGGACAGTGCCGAGATCACGACGTCCGTGTGCTCGAATGCTGAGGCCAGGAACGCGGGGTCTTGCACGTCACCGGCCCGGTACTCGACGCCCGGGGTCTGCTTGTCGGGGATGGAGCGGCTGTACGAGACGACCTGGTGGCCACGCTTGGCGGCCTCGCGGACGATGCGGCTGCCGGCGTACCCGGTGCCGCCGAGGACATGGATGCGAGTCATGGTTTCTTCTCCTTATGGATCGAACGAGATGGATAGAGGGCCGCCGGGGGTCAGGCGGCGGGTTCCCGCCGTGGTCGGGGTGTGGCCAGGAGCAGGCCGAGGAGCGCGATGATCGCGGCGGCGAGCATGGTCACCCCGAGGGGGATGGCGGTGTGCTCGCCGGCGATGCCGACCAGGGCGGCGACGAGGCCGGCGAGGGCGAACTGCACCGCCCCGAGCAGCGCCGACCCTGCGCCGGTCGCGGCCGGGGGCACGGCGGACATGGCCAGGGCGGTCGCGTTGCCGAACACCAGCCCGAGCGGGGCGATCGCGACGAACAGGGGCACCATCAGCCACCCGGCGGGTGCGTCGGTGAGGGTGAGGATCACGATCGCGACGACCGCGGCCAGGCTGATCGTCAGGCCGGTGAGGGTCAACCCGCGCAGCGAGACGCGACCGGCAAGACGGGCCGCGACAGTGGTGGCGATCATCAGGCCGACGGCGTTGATCGCGAACGCGATCCCATAGGCGGCCGCGCTCAGGCCGATCATGTCCTGGTAGACGAACGGTGAGGCGGAGATGTAGGCCATCATGATCGCCATCCCGAACGCATATGCGGCCGTGTTCCCCAGATAGGCCCGCGAGATCAGGCCCCGCCAGCCACCGCGCCGCGCCGTGCCCGCACGGGCTCTGCGGATCTCGCGGGGCAGCGATTCCCGCACGAACACGAGCACGCATGCCAGGGCGATCACGCCCAGGCCGGTGACGATCCCGAGCAGGCCCCGCCATCCGACCGGGCCGACCAGGGCACCGCCGGCGACCGGGGCGATGATCGGGGCGATCCCGCCGATGAGCATCATGATGCTCAACGCCCGTGCCGCCTCCGTGCCGCGAGCACGGTCAAGGATGATCGCCCGGCCGATCACCATCCCCGCCGTCCCGCCCAGGCCCTGGACCAGCCGGGCGGCCACGAGCAGCTCGATACTGCCTGCGAGCGTGGCGGTGACGCTCGCGGCGACGAACAGCACCGCCCCGAACACCAGCGGCACCACCCGGCCGGCGCGATCCGACCACGGCCCGAACACCAGCTGCCCGGCCCCAGCGCCGATCAGGAACGCCGTCAGCGATAGCTGCACCCCGGTCGCCGTGGTCGACAGCTCCGTCGTCATCACCGGGAACGCCGGCAGGTACAGGTCGATCCCGAACGAGGCGAGCCCCATCAGCAGCGCCAGCGTCGACAACAGCCCCGCACCGATCGCCTTGCCCGTCGCCTGGACGGGCGTGCCCGCTGCCTGTCGCCCTGTTCCCGTGTCGGTCATCCCCGCCCGGCTCCTTCTAAAACTATAGTTATGAAAACAACGCTATGTTAGCATAAGCATATGCGACAAGACGAGAAGCCGGTGAGCGGGCCGGCACCAACCGGTGCGGACCCGTTGGTGCGGCTCGCGGACGCGGTGCTGCATGTGGAGCGGAAGCTGCGCGCCTACCCGTTGCAGGACCCCGCGGTCGCGCCGTTGTCACCGTTGGAGTGCCTGGTGCTGCTGCACATCGACGCCAACCCCGGCGTGGCCCCCTCGGGGCTGGCCTCGGGCCTGTCGCTGACATCGAGCAACGCGAGCACGGCGCTGCGCGGACTCATCGCCAAAGGGCAGATCGAGCGCCGCCCCGACCCGGCGGACCGCCGCGCGGCACGCCTGCATCTGACCGAGGAAGCGGCACGGTCGGTGGGGATCGTGTGGGGCATGTACCGCGATCTGCTCGGCTCGCTCGACCTGCCTGCCGAAGATGTCCTGACCACTGTGCGCACTCTCCAGGCCATCGACACCGCCCTGAGCCACCCCGCACGGAGCTGAGTTATGGAGCAAGGCGCAGGCGACTACCGTTGGAGCCTCTGGCACTCTCATTTCGAGGTGAACCCGTGGTCGTATGACCAGTCTTCATCCGCACCGAGAAGCGGGCAGTGGAACGCTGCGGCTAACACAAGGCTTCACTGGCAGTGCTGAAAGGGGCGGCGCTCTTCCAGCCGTTCGCGGTGGATACGAGGCAGTCTCGGAAGCAGGTCGGCCTGCTCGTCTTCGACTGCGTGGCGTTCCTCGTCGTCCGCGATGGCTCGGTGGTTCTCACCGTCGGGGAGCGTCAACACCCGATCGCTTTTGGTCACGCCGTGCTGATTGCCCCGCGTACGGTCTTCACCTACGAGCCCGAGGGCACCGCCACCCTGACGACGCTCTTGGTCGACGTGGACTACATGCTCGATCAGCTCTACTGGCAGCATCCCGACGTGTTCGCGGATCGCTACGTCGTGAGACAGTACGCCGGGGCCTTGTTTCCGGATGCCGCTCATGTGCTCCATGTGAACGGTGAGGACGCCACTCGCCTGATCCTCGTGCTCGATGAGATGACGACCCTCTACGAAAGACGGGAGTACCCGGCCTCGTACTTCTGGCTGCAAGCACGCCTCTCGATGCTGTTGGGCACGCTCGCTCCGCACGTACGCGCGGCTCCGGATGCGTTGCCCGTTCCCGTCCATCAGCGACGGCGATCAGTCGAGAGCCCCGCACGATGGCGAGAGTTTCGGCCCGCCCGCAGAGAAGCCCTCGCGGTCGAAGCGCTGCTGCGCGGAAACATAGCGAAGCGGTGGAACCTGGCCCTGCTCTGTGAGCACGTGCACCTATCGGATAAGCAATTGGTGCGCGTCTTCGAGGACGCCTACGGCAGCACCCCGCACAGATACCTCACGATGCTTCGCGTCGCAGAGCTGGCCCGGCTGCTGCGCGAGACCGAAGTGCCCGTGACCGTGGCGATAGGTCGCGTCGGCTGGAACAGCCGAGGCCACGCCGCGGAAATTTTCCAACGACACGTCGGCGTCACTCCCGCCCGCTACCGACGCTACGGGCCGCCCACGGCCGCCTCGGAATGGTGAATCACGGAGCCCCGGCAGTGCTGAAAAGTGCTAACGAAAGTGCTAAGCAACGTGTATGTCGGGGTTAACGTC
>WBZM01003264.1_pt1 | contig 12785 bp, 9 predicted proteins | sample 5204271 | NCBI WGS metagenome assembly WBZM01 (sample SAMN12344346, study PRJNA552823) | activated sludge metagenome | biome: Activated sludge suspended growth; feature: Nitrification reactor; material: Wastewater; isolation source: activated sludge from nitrification reactor of wastewater treatment...
CCTTGAACCCGGCCGGCATGGTCACCGCCTTGTCGTGCCAGCGGGCTCCCTCCTGGTCACCCGACCAGTTGAGCGGCGACAGGACGCCTTCCGCGAACTTCGCCGCTTCCTCGAGAACGGCATCGACGAGATCCGGCGTTGCTTCTTCGCAGCCCGGCAGTTGTGCCACCTGTTCCAGCCCGGCCAGTTCCTTGAGCGCGAACTGCATGTCGCGCAGCGGGGCGATGTATTCACTCATTTGCTTCTCCTCTTATGGGTTTGGTTGGGCTACTTAACGGCCTCGCGAGCCGCCAGAAGATCGATCAGGAACAGTACTTCCTCGACTACCGGCAGGGCGAAGCCGCTACGCTGGCCGTCACGATTGTCGCGCAGCAACTGCTCGAGGTAGGCGCCGCAGTCCGCGCTACCCCAAAGCGCGACGATTCTTGCCCGTATGTGGGGGATCTGTTCCAGTGTCACCGCTGCTTGCTGCGCCGTCCCGAGCGGCAACAGTTCGAGTTCCTTGCGGGGCTCGTCGCCCTGCCAACGAATGATCTCGACGTTGAAGTTGCGGTTCAGCTTCAGCGCCATGGCCTCGAACTCCTCGCGCATGCCGTTGTCCTGATAGATCTGCAATAGTCGAATCCATGGCCGCAGGGCTTCCTGCGGGTTCGCGGTGACGTATTCCTGCAGGGTCTTCGCGGCCCCGGTCACCCGACCGAAGGACAGCATGATCTCGGCCAGATCGAGCGCCGTGGCGGCAGCCGTCAGCTCGGGTTCCGCGGCAAGCCTGGCCAGGGCCGGTGCCGCAAACGCCGTCTGCTCCGGCGCCCCGGCCGAGCCCGCGGGGGACGGCGGGGTTACGCCAGCGGGCACCTCGATCGGCACGGTTGGCGCGTCGCTGAGCGTCCGCGAAAACCCCGACTCAACCGCAGCCGTCGTCGGATCGGACGACGCCTGGGCCAGTGGTGCTCGCCGCGGCGCGAGTTGGCGCCTGAAGATAAGAAGCGAAACCAGCAAGCCCGCCGCGGCAAGGCCGGCATAGGTAGCCCACTCGTCCGGATCGAGCCCTGGGGGAGGCGGCTGCCGCTTGGCGACAGGCTTCATCGGCGGACGGCCAGCGCCTGCCTCGGCGGCAGGCGCAGAAGGCGGCGAAGCCGGCGCCGGCTCCGCGGGCAGAGTTGCCCTCGTCACCGGCGAACTTTCGGCGGCCGGTGCAACGTCGGCGGGAGGCCGTGCCGAGACCGGAGTGGACAGCGCGGCCGCTTCTCCCTGGAGCCGATCGGCGGCCCTGGTCAACTCGGCAACGTCGGCTTCCAGCCAGCCGATCTTGTCATTCAGCGCCTGCTGATCGTGATGCCCATCATTGCGCATCTGCAGCGTCCGCTGTTCCAGGCGCAGCAACTCGCGCCGACGTTCGCTGCTCGGGCCGGCAACCGACAATTCGTCACTCGCGCGCAGTTGGAGTCCGGCGTCGACTGCTGGACTGTCCGTCGTCGCATTGCGCCGCTTGCCTTTGTCGTCAACGGCCCTGCCAGCCTGCCGGCCAGCGCCGGCTTCGGCCATCACCTGGCTCACCGCGTCGCCGGCAGCAGCCGCGTGGGCGCCGCTAAAGCCCGCCGCAGATGCCAGCAGGCCAAGACCGAACACAAGGCGGCAGACTTTCGCCGCCATCAGGAAAGCGCTCCTGGTTGGGCAAAGAGTTCGCGAGAACGAGTCATTTCTTTCCGAGAAACTGTGCGTCCTTGAAATCCGCCAGCAAGTCGGGGCGATAGACGGCAAAGAGCGTCGTCAGCATTCCCGAAAGCCACGCCTCGGAAAAACCGAGCAAAAGGAAGTACGGCAGATATTCGCCGGTCAGGTAGTCTGCTGGATAGGTTCCGGCCGCCGCAAAGACCAGGCAAGAGACCACGCCGACGGCCATCACCGCCAGCGCCGACGCGAAGAAACCGTTACAGAAGATGTAGACGAAGAGTTGCGGCGGCAGCAGTCGCCTGACCAGTTGATGCAGCGCGTGGCTGGCGGCTACGCCGACCCCCGCCATCAACAGGGCGTTGGCCGCGAAAGCCTGCCAGCCGGCGGCGCCGTTCAGGCTCACCCCGACGAGAACCAGGCAGAGACCGACAAAGGCCAGAGCCCATCCGAAGGACAGGGCAAACACCGTCGCACCAAGTAGGTGCAGCGACAGACCCGGCTTGATCCCGGCCTTCATCTGCCAGAGCAAGATCAGCGCAACGATCATGCCCAGAAAGGCGTTCAGGCGGACGCTGTCGGCCAGGACAGCCCAAGGCGCCTGCCACACGGCAAACAGCGCGAGCGGCACGAACAGGAGCCAGGCCGTCAAGGTCCAGCTCCCGTCCAGCAGGCCATCCGGCAAATTCATGCTGCCCGCCGTCCGCTGCCGATCAGCCGAGTTCCGCCACCAGTGCCGGGATCGCCTCGAACAGGTCGCCAACCAGTCCGTAGTCGGCCACCTGGAAAATCGGCGCTTCGGCGTCCTTGTTGATCGCCACGATCACCTTGCTGTCCTTCATGCCGGCCAGATGCTGGATTGCACCCGAAATGCCGACCGCGATGTACAACTGCGGTGCGACGATCTTGCCGGTCTGGCCGACCTGATAGTCGTTCGGAGCGAAACCCGCATCGACCGCCGCGCGCGAGGCGCCCAGCGCCGCACCCAGTTTGTCGGCCAGAGGCTCGAGCAACCCATGGAAGTTCTCGCCATTGCCCATGCCGCGCCCACCCGAAACGATGACCTTGGCGGCGGTGAGTTCAGGACGCTCCGACTTGGTGAGTTCCCGCCCGAGCAGCTTGCTCAGGCCGAGGTCGGCGCCGGCTGCCAGGGCCTCGATGGGCGCACTGCCGCCCTCGCCAGCCGCTTCGAAAGCCGTTGACCGGACGGTGATGACCTTCACCGGGTCGGACGACTTGACGGTGGCGATGACATTGCCGGCGTAGATCGGGCGGGCGAAGGTGTCGGCAGACTCGACGGCGGAGATCTCCGAGATCTGCGCTACGTCGAGCAGCGCGGCGACGCGCGGCATGAAGTTCTTGCCGCCGGTCGTCGCCGGCGCGAGGATGTGGCCATAGTCCGCGGCATTCGCCACCACCAGCGCCGCCAGATTCTCGGGCGACTGATCAGCATAGTGGGCAGCGTCGGCAACCAGCACCTTGCTCACCCCGGCGATCCGTGCCGCGGCCTCGGCGGCTGTCGTGCAAGCACTGCCGGCAACCAGCAGGTGGATATCGCCGCCGATCCGGGTCGCCGCGGTGACGGCGTTGAGCGTTGCCGCCTTGATCGAAGAATTGTCGTGTTCGGCAATTACGAGAATGGTCATGGTCAGATCACCTTCGCTTCAGTCTTGAGTTTCATTACCAGGTCGGCGGCATCGGCGACCTTGATGCCGGCCGTCCGCTTGGCCGGTTCGGCGACCTTGAGGGTCTTCAGACGCGGCGTCACATCGACACCAAGCGCCGCCGGGTTGATCGTTTCGAGCGGCTTCTTCTTCGCTTTCATGATGTTGGGCAGGGTCGCATAACGCGGTTCGTTGAGCCGCAGATCAGCCGTCAAGACCGCCGGCAATGGCACTTCGATGGTTTCCAGACCACCGTCGATCTCGCGCGTCACCGTGGCCTGCGTGCCGGCGACCACGATCTTCGAGGCAAACGTAGCCTGCGGCCGGTTGAGCAGACCGGCGAGCATCTGGCCGGTCTGATTGGCGTCGTCGTCGATCGCCTGCTTGCCGCAAATGACGATCTGCGGTTGCTCCTTGTCGCAGACCGCCTTCAGCAGCTTGGCGACGGCGAGCGGCTGCAGTTCGCCGTCCGTCTGAATCAGGATGCCGCGATCGGCGCCAATCGCCATCGCCGTACGCAGGGTTTCCTGACAATTGGCGACGCCGGCGGAAACGACGACCACTTCCGTGGCGACACCGGCTTCCCTGAGGCGAACCGCCTCCTCGACGGCAATTTCGTCGAAGGGGTTCATTGACATCTTGACGTTGGCCAGATCAACATCGCTCGCGTCGGACTTGACGCGAACCTTGACGTTGTAATCCACCACCCGTTTGACTGGAACGAGGATCTTCAAGTTTTCTCTCCTTAATGACGACACGGCAATCGATGTCAATCGCGTTCGCGACCGCCCGCGTTTGACATTGACGAATTCTGACCGGACAATAGACCATACTTAGTCGTATGGATGGCGTACGGTACCGTATGGAGCGATGGCTGTCAAGACGCTTGCCAAGGCTGCTGCACGTGAATTTAGCATATTGCCTCAGCGGCGTGATTCAGGAAAGGACCAGATGACGATGAAGTCGGAAAAAACCAGGCCCCGCGCGCCACTCGACCGCAGCGGCTGGATCGAGGCGGCAATCGAGGTTCTTGCCGAGCAGGGTGTACAGGGAATGCGAATCGAGGTCCTGGCGAAGAACTTCGGCGTCACCAAGGGCAGCTTCTACTGGCACTTCAAGGACCGCCAGGATCTCTTCAATGCCGTCCTGCAGACCTGGCGGGATGGCCGCATCCGCGACATTCACAAGCAGAGCGTCGCCGCTCCCGGCCTGGAGCGCGAGCAGTTGCTGCATCTGATCGACGTCTACGGAGCCACGCGCAACCGCAAGGGAATTTCGATCGAGCTGGCCGTGCGCGAGTGGGCCAGGCGTGACGCCGAGGCAGCAGCCGTCGTCGAGGAGGTTGATACCTGGCGCCTCGAATGCACACGCAAGCTCTTTGTCGCCCGCGGCGTCTCGGAAAGCGAGGCGAAAAGCCGTAGTCTGCTGCTCTACGCCTACGTTTTCGGACAGAGCCTGATGGCCTGCGAACGCTACGATCCGGGGATTGCCGACTTCAAGCGTTGGATCGCCGAACTGATCGTCAGGGAGTAGCGCGGCGGCGGCGGCCACGGCCGCACCCGACCGTTCGCGTTCTCGACCCAGCCTCTGTTTCTTCTTTCCTCGCAGGAGATTGCCCAATGGCAGCGACCACCCGCGAACAATTCATTCTGGCACTCGACCAGGGGACGACCAGTTCGCGCGCCATCGTCTTCGCACGCGACGGCAGCATCCGCGCGCTCGCCCAACAGGAGTACACCCAGCACTATCCGCAACCCGGCTGGGTCGAGCACGACGCCAACGATATCTGGCAGACACAACTCGCCGTGGCACGTGCCGTGTTGCGCGACAATGGCATCGCGGCCAGCCAGATCGCCGCCGTCGGTCTTACCAACCAGCGCGAGACGACCGTTCTCTGGGACCGGGCCAGCGGCGAACCCCTGCAGCGGGCCATCGTCTGGCAGGACCGGCGGACCGCCGGACTCTGCGATTCCCTGGCGCGCGCGGGTCATGGCGAGCTGTTCGGCCAGCGCACCGGGTTGGTCCTCGACGCGTACTTCTCCGGCACCAAGCTGAAATGGCTGCTCGATCACATCCCCGGTGCACGCGCCCGCGCCGAGCGCGGCGAGCTCGCTTTCGGGACGATTGATAGCTGGTTGGCGTGGAAGCTGTCGGGCGGCCGGGTGCACGTCACTGATCCGTCGAACGCCTCGCGCACGCTGCTCTACGACATCAGGCGCCTGCGCTGGGATGACGAACTGCTGGTCCTGCTCGATGTCCCGCCGGCGGTGCTGCCGCGGGTCGTCGACAGTAGCGGCGTCGTGGGCTTGCTGGCCAGCGACCTGCTCGGCGCCTCGATCCCGCTGGCCGGCATCGCCGGCGACCAGCAGGCGGCGACCTACGGGCAGGCCTGCCTGGAACCGGGCATGGCCAAGAATACCTACGGGACCGGCTGTTTCCTGCTGCTCAACACCGGTCCGCAGGCCATGAACTCGGCGCACCGGATGCTCACGACGATCGGCTGGCGGCGCCTGGGACAGACCACTTACCTGCTCGAAGGCAGCGTATTCATGGGTGGCGCCGCGGTGCAATGGCTGCGCGACGGGCTCGCGATGATTTCCCGCTCGGACGAGATCGAAGCACTGGCGGCCTCGGTACCCGACAGTGGCGGCGTCTATCTGGTCCCCGCCCACACCGGGCTCGGCGCCCCGTACTGGGATCCCTATGCGCGCGGCGCCCTGCTCGGCATGACGCGCGGTACGACCCGGGCGCACATCGCCCGCGCGACGCTCGAAGCGATCGCCTTTCAGAGTGCCGAGGTGTTGAGGGCGATGGAATTGGATGCCGGCGAGCGTCTGCGCGAGTTGCGCGTCGACGGCGGCGGCGCCGCCAACGATCTGCTGCTGCAGTTTCAGGCCGACCTGCTCGGCGTGCCGGTGGTCCGTCCCAGGGTCACCGAGACAACGGCGCTCGGCGCCGCCTACCTCGCCGGACTGGCCGTCGGATTCTGGCAGGACGAGACCGAGCTCGCTTCCCTGTGGCGCGCCGAGCGCCGCTTCGAACCCGCAATGTCGGATGCACAGCGTACAGCCCTGCTCGGCGGCTGGCGGCGCGCTGTCGAGCGTTGTCTGCACTGGGCAATCGCCAACTGAAACCCGCACCGCTCGCCGCTGCGGCTCAACCCCCGCCGCCATCGCCCGACAAGGGCAGTGTGGCGGCACGCCAGCTGCCGTCGAGGTCCTCACAAGCCAAGGCCACCAGATCGCCGTCGAGAACCCCGCGCTTGACGAACTCGCCGAGAATCCCGCCAATCACGTCGACAGGTTGCGGGCCGCGGTAAGGACGCTCCTGGGCCAGGGCCTGGAAAACATCGGCAACCGCGACAATTCGCGCCTCCGTCGACAGGCGTGCGGCGCTGCGCCGAAAAGGATAACCCTGGCCATTGAGTGCCTCATGGTGAAAGGCGGCCCATTCGGCAACCTGCTCGAGCCCGGGAACATGCCGCAAAATCTGGTACGTCTCGAAGCTGTGCCGCTCCATCACCGAGAATTCCCGAGGCGTCAGGCGCGCACGCTTGTCGATGATCTCATCGGGGACGCACAACTTGCCCACGTCGTGCATCAGACCGGCCACCTCGACCTTCGCCAGGGAGTCCGCCGTCAGCCCCGACCTCTGCCCGAGGTGACGGGCCAACTGCGCAACACCGAGCGAGTGGGCCGCGGTGAAGTGACTCTTGGCATCGACAATCGTCGAAACGAGACGGGCGACGTGACCGAACATGGGGAAATCGATGGTCATTCGCCACTCGGACAGCGGCAAATCGTTCAGATACGACTGGACGTGACGCGGCGCCAGAGCAATCCAGAACGCTTCGCGGCTGGCTACCGCGACAAAAGCGTCAACCGCCTCCGGCAAGAGTTCGCGGCCAGCCAGCCCGACGATCGCTTCGACGATCCCTGGACGGTTGAACAGCGGGTTGTCCAATCCGCGCTGCAGCAACATGCCGTCGACCCGGTCGCCGAGCAGGATCAGATTGCTGTCCAGAGCGTCGGTCTCGCCGAGATCGGTCGGCAGGTCGACCCAGGGCGTATGGTGATAGCGGACCGCCCGGGAAACCAGCGACAAATGGGTGAAAGGCTGCAACAGCCGATACCCCGTCTCACAGTGAATGTGCCGGTCTTCCCAGTCGGCCTGCTTGAGCAGGCGACGCTGCACCGCGGTCGATGACACGCCGAGGTCGTGCAGCAGACAGCCGCAGACCAGCCGGTCCAGGCGTCGCTCGGGCAAGCTCATGTTGATCGCCGTCTCGCGCGCGATCATGGCCACGCGCTTGCCGTGCTGGAAGTCGTTCACGCCGACCAGATCGAGGGCGTCGGAAAGCGCCAGAATGGCGCTTTTCAGGTCGATTCTCAAACTCATCGCGAGCGAATCAGCGCCGGCAACAACATGCCATCACCTCCCTTCACGAGCCATCCCCCGCCTGCGCGCTCCCCTACCACTGAATACCAGCGTCTTGCTCAACCGCCCATCGCCCGCCCGCCGTTGAAGGGCACGGGGTGGCCGCGATGAAGCCAGTCTGACAACCACTAGCATAGACCCACCCCATTGCCCGGTCCACCTCGACGGCAACCATGGTTTCTGGAGCGCAGGCGGCAGCGGCATCATCAAGCGCGGGTTTTCTGTTACATTTCCTTGCGATGCTTGGCTGGGAGCCGCGCGGGAAACGCGTCAGGAGGGCAAGCGCTGTCCTGTAAGGGTGAAGGTGTCGGGAAGGCGACGAAGATAGATCAGTGTTTCGCGCCAGGACGGGTGAAAGGCGTGAACGCAAGCAGCCCGGCTGCATCGCCGGGCTGCTTGCTGGTTGGTGATCTTGGCTCCCCGACCTGGGCTCGAACCAGGGACCTACGGATTAACAGTCCGACGCTCTACCGACTGAGCTATCGAGGAACACGCGAGGCGGCATTCTAGTCACTGGGGGGCTGTTCGTCAACAAACATCGAACCCGCGGCGGCGAACCCGCGCCGGCCTGCCGCAGGCCATTGCCCACGGCGCGTGAGGTGAGTGGCGGTCAAGCCCCCTTTGGGCTGCCTGCCAGAGGGTCACAAAGGCAGCTGACGCCGCGGCTTGTCGGGGCAATCGACGCCTAGGAAGACGCCTGTTGGAGGAGGAGGCGATGGAGCGAAGAAGGAGCGACAGGCGTCATCGTGATCGATCGACGACACGCGCCCGCATGGCGATTGGCGAAGCCCGGCACACGACTGGCGCGCAAGCTGCGCAGCAAGTCGCGACAACTGGTGGGGCTGGCCGGTGCCGATGGGCGTACCAATCGGTGCCGGTGCCGCGTCGCTCATTTTCCGGCTTTTCCCACACCCGAACAAAGCGCACAATTCGGCCTTGCCGGAAACCGCGCCCATCGATTCGTTGACGCCAAGGCCTTGCCACAAGAATGGACCCAACACCGATTGATCCCGACCTGATTTACGCGAAGACCGCTTCCGGCGAGGAGGCCATGCAACAGCGTACGCGGGTCGTCCAGAGAAATGTCCGGATGGTGCTTATCCTCGTCGACGGAAACGCTACCGTGGCGGAGCTGTGTGACCGCACCGGCAATCCTTTGTTGACCCAGAACGCGCTTCGCGAACTCGAACACGACGGCTTCATCCAGCGCCGCGACGACAAGGATCCCGCCTGGACTCAAGGTGGCAGGCATGGGCGGCGGGCGAGGGCCAACGCCGTCCAGCCGCCGTCCGAGTTCTCGACCTACGGCAACAAGGATGAGTCGGCCCTGATTCCGTCAGTAGCCCCGGGGATGACAGCCAGACGAAGCCTCTCACTGTCGGGTGACCGAGAGAACGCGAAGACTCTCCCACCCCCGTCGTCTACGCCTGGGTCTTCCGGCGGCCCGGACTCCGGTACCGTTTTCGTGGCCCAGGGCGAAGTCACGCCGCCATGGCCCCCCAATATCGGGGCGGGCACCGACCAGGAGACCCCGTCGCTGCTGGATCGTTGGCGGGCACGTGCGAGTCGGCGGACGGCGATGGATCAGCCTGATCTCGCACCGATACGGCGCGCCGGAAAGATCCGCAGTCTGGGCTGGCCGCTGCTCGGCATGCTGAGCTTGTTACTGCTGGCGGCCGTCGTCTTCCTGACGGCGATGTTCTTCCCCTATGCGCTCTATCTGCCCGCCGTCGAAGGCGCTCTCGCGCAAAGCACCGGCGAGCCCGCCAAGGTCGGGGAAATGCGCGTCAGCTTCTATCCCCAACCCGGCTTGCTGCTCGGCAAGGTCGTCCTCGGCGCCGAAACTGAAGGGAACGTTGTCCGAGTTGCCGAGATGCGCCTGCAACCTGCACTCGCTACCCTGCTGTCCCCGCGGATCGTGTTCCGCAACGTGCAGCTGAGCGGAATCCAGTTGACCGCCGAGACCATGGGGAGTCTTGCGCGGATGCTGGAGTCGGCAGCGCGCGGGTCAGCCAGGGCCGGAGTATCGCATGTGGCCCTCGACAAGGCCGAGATCTCCTTCTCGGGGCTGGGCGTCGACGAGATGAAGGGTGAGTTCGGACTGTCCACCGATGGCCTCCTGCAGTCCGTATCGCTGCATTCCCCCGATCGCAACCTGCAGCTCGAGGCCAGGCCGATCGCTGGTGGGGTGGCGATCCAGTTGGAGGGGCTCGGTTGGCGCCCGGCACCGCAGTCGCCTTACTTGATGGACTCGCTGACCGTGAAGGGAGAGATCCTCGGCAACGCCTTCGTCATCGAGCGTATGGAACTGCGAATCTTTGGCGGCTTGGCCGAGGGGACGGCCATCTTGCGCGCCGAGCGACAACCGGCCCTGGCTGGCGAGATGTCGTTCGAGCGCATCGATGCCAAGCGATTCGGCGAGGCGTTCGGAATTGGCGGACAGTTCGAGGGCCAGGCAGCCGGCAGACTCAAGTTCTCGGCAACCGCGGAAAGCTGGCCGACGCTACTCTTGGCGCTCTACGCGGACGGCGAGTTCACGATGGACCGGGGGGTCCTTGGCGGCATTGATCTTCCCGAAGCGGTTCGACGGGTGTCGAGCACGCCGGCAACGCTCGGTGGCGGAACCCGCTTTGAACAATTGTCCGGCGCCATCAGGCTGACCCCGACCGCCTATCGCTTCTCCAGGCTGGTCATCAACGCCGGCCTGATGCAGTCCACGGGTCAGTTGGAAATCAGCCGCGACCTGCAGATTCGTGGCCGGATGGACGTGCAGATGCGCGGACGCGCCGATCACAACGCCAAGTCGGTGTCGGTGAACGGGCCGCTCAAGTCGCCGCTGCTACAGACCCAGGGAGCACCCTGATCAGCCGCGGCGACGTCGGCGTGGCGGCCGTTTCGCCGGGGCGAACACACCGGCCGGCAGCAGCGACGACGCTGCCGGGCTTGGCCATCGCGCCACGCCCGTTCTAGAGAACCCCGGCGATGGCCTCGGCGACGTAGTCGATGTTGCGCGTGTTCAGCGCCGCGACACAGATGCGCCCAGTGCTTACTGCGTAGATGCCGTACTGCTCACGCAGGCGATCGACCTGCTCGACGCTCAGACCCGTATAGGAGAACATGCCGCGCTGCCTGGCGATGAAGGCGAAATCCTGGGCACCCCCCCTGCCCTCGAGCTTGTCGACCAGGCTGGCGCGCATGGCGAGGATGCGCGCGCGCATCTCGGCGAGTTCTCCTTCCCACACGCGGCGCAGTTCCGGGCTGGCCAACACCGCAGCAACCACCGCGCCGCCATGCGTCGGTGGGCTCGAGTAGTTGGTCCTGACGATGCGCTTGATCTGCGACATCACCCGGGCGGCTTCGTCCCGGTTGGCGGTCACCACCGACAACGCGCCAACGCGCTCGCCGTACAAGGAGAAGGACTTGGAAAACGAACTGGCCACCAGAAATTGCAGGCCCGACGCCACAAACAGGTCGAGTGCCAGCGCATCCTCACTGATGCCGTCGGCGAACCCCTGATAGGCCATGTCGACGAAAGCCACGAGGCCACGAGCCCCGATCACCTCGATGACCGCGCCCCACTGCGCGGCGTCGAGATCGGCACCAGTCGGATTGTGGCAGCAGGCGTGCAGAACGACGATCGAGCCCGCCGGCAAGGCGTTCAGGCCGGCGATCATGGCGTCGAAATTGACGCCACGGGTGAGCGAATCGTAGTAGGGGTAGGTCTGCACGGCGAAACCAGCGTATTCGAACAGCGCGCGGTGGTTCTCCCAACTCGGATCGCTGATGAAGACGGTCGCGTCGGGCAGCAGTCGCCGCAGGTAATCGGCGCCCACCTTCAGCGCACCGGTGCCGCCCAGCGCCTCGATGGTAAGCACGCGCCCCTCCTTGAGGAGCGCCGAGTCCTCCCCGAACAGCAGACTCTGTACCGCCTGGTTGTAGGCGACAGGGCCGTCGATCGGCTGATAGCCGCGCGGCGGCAGCGCTTCGAGGCGAGCCTTCTCGGCCGTCCGGACAGCCCCGAGTAGCGGAATCTTGCCGCTGTCGTCCAAGTAAACCCCGACTCCGAGGTTGACCTTGGTGGCGCGCGTATCGGCGTTGAATGCCTCGGTAAGGCCGAGGATCGGATCACGTGGAGCCATTTCCACGGCAGCGAAGACGGAAGCGGTCATGCGTGTTTCCAAGTAGACAGTTGAGTGAGGGCACCCTTGCGAAGCCGGCCGGCCGAGCGGACGAATGGCTGGCGGCCCCGGCGGAACAAGAGGGCCGTGGGAGCTTGCGCTCTGGCCGAGCCGGCGTTTGCCGCTACGGCAACGGCCAGCCTTGAAACAACGTAGAATTCTAGCATGCCAGATCGCCAGTGTTCGCCCGAAGAACCGCCCCTGATTACTTTCGAGGGTAGCCCGTTTCGCCTCGCCCAGCCCTTCCTGCCGGCCGGTGATCAACCCGCGGCGATTGCGGCGCTGGTCGAAGGACTCGCCGATGGCCTGTCGTTCCAGACCCTGCTCGGCGTCACCGGCTCGGGAAAGACCTTTACCATGGCCAACGTCATCGCGCGCACCGGCCGTCCGGCGCTGGTCCTGGCTCCCAACAAGACGCTGGCGGCGCAGCTTTATGCGGAGTTCCGGGAGTTCTTCCCCGAAAATGCCGTCGAGTACTTCGTGTCCTACTATGACTACTACCAGCCCGAAGCCTACGTTCCGGCACGCGACCTGTACATCGAGAAGGACTCGTCGATCAACGAGCACATCGAGCAGATGCGCCTTTCGGCAACCAAGAGCCTGCTCGAACGGCGCGACTGCGTGATCGTCGCCACCGTCTCGTGCATCTACGGAATCGGCGACCGCGACGAGTACCACCGGATGATCCTCACCATGCGCGTCGGCGACCGCATCGGCCAGCGCGAAGTGATCAAGCGCCTCGCGGAAATGCAGTACGAGCGCAACGAAACCGACTTTCGTCGCGGCACCTTTCGCGTTCGTGGCGACGTGATCGACGTCTGTCCGGCCGAGCAAG
>WBZM01003266.1_pt1 | contig 12783 bp, 8 predicted proteins | sample 5204271 | NCBI WGS metagenome assembly WBZM01 (sample SAMN12344346, study PRJNA552823) | activated sludge metagenome | biome: Activated sludge suspended growth; feature: Nitrification reactor; material: Wastewater; isolation source: activated sludge from nitrification reactor of wastewater treatment...
CAATCTCCAAGTGTAATCATGTCATCTTCTACTATGCAACCATTTGAAAAAGTTAGCAATTGGCCAACAGTAGCTAAGATTCAACCAAAAGAACAATTAGAAAATTGTTTTACGTATGATAAAGAAAAAAATACTAATCCCCTTATTTTTAAAACTAATTCTTCAATTATTGCTTTGGAATGTGACAGAGATAAGATCATTCAGGTATTGCTTAACTTATTGACGAATGCACAGAAATTTTCTCCGCCGGATGAAGAGATAATTATAACACTTGCTGAAGAAGAGGAAATTGTTCATATAAAGATAAAAGATAATGGTATAGGAATTCATACCGATGATATACATCATGTTTTTGAAAAATTTTACAGAGTTAAACATCCGGGACAAGAAATTCGGGGTACAGGACTTGGACTGCCAATTGCAAAAAACCTTATTGAGTTACATGGTGGCACAATTTCTGTTGTTAGTACAATCGGTCATGGTTCGGAATTTATCGTAACTTTACCAAAAAGAGTACATGAGTAAGTCAATACTACTTGTTGAAGATGAAGAAAGCATGCAAGTTTTACTTGATTATGTCCTTAAAAGTAATGGGTTTGTAGTTTCTTTAGCACAAAATGGCAGAGATGCTTTAGATTTACTGCAAACTACGGTGTTTGACCTTCTCTGTACAGATATCATGTTGCCTGAAGTTAATGGCATTGAAGTATGTGCTTATGCTCGTAAAAATTATCCTCATTTGCCTATTATTGTTATATCATCAAAATCGCAGGAAAAAGAAATTGAAACAGCATTAAATGAGGGAGCAAATGATTATATTACCAAGCCATTTGATGTGGATTATTTATTAAAAATCATTAAAAAATATTTATGAGTAAGTCAACTGTATTTATTTGTGAAGATGATGAAAATATAAATCTTCTTCTTTATCATAATATCAGTCAATGGGGATATGAAGTTCATACCTATTTTGATGGCGAGAAAATTCTTACACAGATACAGAATAAACGACCTGATGTTATTATATTAGATATTAACTTGCCTGTAAAAAGTGGTGTAACAGTGCTTGAAGAATCAAGAAAAATATATCCAAATCTACCCGTAATTATTGTTTCCGGTCAAGGCAAAGTGACAACGGCACTTGATGTGATGAGATTGGGTGCCTATGATTATCTCCCTAAACCGATTGATTTGGAAAGATTGGAGTTGCTGTTACGAAATGCAGCAAAGCAATCTGAGCTTTATGCAAAGATTGAAGAACTACGTTCCACAAGTTATGAGTTTCCATACAGTGATATTATTGCGAAATCGGAAGGAATGCGTAAAGTATTCAGAATGATTTCTAAAATACATGACACGGATAATGCGGTGTTGCTTTATGGAGAAACAGGGGTAGGTAAAGAATTACTTGCTCGTGCAATTCATTATTACGGTAAAAGAAAGGATGGTCCTTTTGTTGTTGTTAATTGTGCAGCAATCCCACGTGAATTACTTGAAAGTGAGTTCTTTGGTCACGAAAAAGGAGCATTTACAGGTGCGTATCAAAGAAAAATCGGTAAATTTGAACAAGCTCATCAAGGAACAATTTTTCTTGATGAAGTAGGTGAAATGGATTTATCTCTCCAAGCAAAATTATTGCGATTATTACAAACTAAAACATTTGAACGAATTGGTGGAAATGAAACAATTTCTGTAGATACTCGCATCGTATCGGCAACGAATAAAAACCTTCAAGAAGAAATTAAACACAGGTTGTTTCGTGAGGATTTATATTTCCGTTTGTCATCATTTCCGATAACTATACCACCGCTCCGTGAAAGAAAAACGGATGTCTTACTTCTTGCAGAAGAGTTTTTGACACGGTTTACCAAACGATACGGGAAAAGTATAAATTCCTTTAGCAGAAAAGCGCTGGCAGCTTTGTTGAAATACTCTTTTCCGGGAAATGTTCGTGAGTTAGAAAACTTAGTTGAACATGCTGTAATTATGTGTGACACTTCTATGATTGAACTTGATGATTTACCTGACGCTGTTCGCATTGATGTAGAAAGTAATTATAGACAGGACACTATGATTGAATCAGAAATTTTACCTTTAGATTTTGTCAAAAAGCAAGCAATATCTCAAGCTCTTCATATCACAGAGGGAAATCTGGTTGAAACAGCTCATAGATTACAGATAGGTCGTTCCACTCTCTATAGACTAATGGAAAAGTATGGGATTAGTGTCTGATATTGATTCATTACGATACATAATCCCATTATGATACATATAACTTAATTTGAAAACGTGTTTGTTCGATTTAGTTATCAGATTGAAAATAATTAAGTTACGCAAGAATATTGTTTTTGGTACGCACTTTGTAATATGTAAAATGTACTTTGACAACTAAGAATAAATGGTACCGTTATGAAGCACAAAAAGTTAAAAGTGCTTGTTGTTGATCGACATGCAACAATGCAACTCTTAGTGCGGCATCAATTAGAGAAAAGTGGATATGAAGTTATTATAGCTGAAACAAAAGAGCAAGCTGCTTCAGCCATTTTATCCGGAGAGGTTCTTTGTATTGTCGGAAGTTACAATCATGAAGAATATGGATGTTTAGCACTCAGTCGAAAATTACATTGCGAACCTTACAATCTTGATGTTCCATGTGTATTTTACTCAACTATTGATAAAGAAATGGTAAATTTGCAAAACTCAAAAGTTGAGTATTATCTGCAAATGCCATTTTCAATGGATCAATTCAACTCGGTTATCAAACAGGTTGAGTCAAAATTTCAAGTAGAGACACTTCGGAACTTCGAATAGAAATAATAAAGAAATCCCAGGGGCATACATACACACCACAACAAGGGCAGAGGGGCAAAGTCAAAACTTGCCCCTCATTATTTACAAGTTGCTGATTTGTACATTTATTCTTTAGTTCATTGTAAGCCGAATAAATCATTTTACAAGTTCATGAACAGTAGTTTGTGACCTTTGTTAGAACATCCTAGGGGAACACATACACACCATCACAACGAGGGCAGAGGGGCAAGGCGCAAGTCTTAGCCCCTTATGTCTTTTGTATCACAATTGTTGAGCATCGGATAATCTTTTTACTTTGCAGCAGAAGTACTTAGATCATCGAGATGAACTAGTAATGACCGATTCTGTACTATTCGCAGTTTCTTATTTTCCGCGATAGCAGAGTGTTGTATGTGCATCAGCTTGCTGATTTTTTTACCTTATATAGCTTCATGTAAGTGTTTTCATTTTCCACTAGATCATCCGCCAACAGCAAACGGATACAGGAGGGCAGCATTAAACTTTGTAAATTTGCATATATAGTCACTTAAAAATGAGCAATGAAAACAAAAACACATGTCACAGACATAACAGTACCGCATAAAGTGTCCATTATTACATTGGGGTGTAGTAAGAACACTGTGGACTCGGAAATCCTTACAGGTCATTTGCAATTCAACAATTTTCAGATGGTAAACAATGTTGATGATGCAGATACTCTTATCATCAATACATGCGGTTTTATAGATGCTGCAAAAGAGGAAAGTGTCAATACAATCATCGAAGCAGCCCAATTGAAAGAACGCGGCAAACTGAAAACTTTGGTCGTAGCAGGTTGCTTATCCGAACGATATGGGGAGGAGTTGAAGCAAGAAATTCCTGAAGTTGATCATTTTTTTGGTACGGAAGCGTATGAGAATATTCTGAAAGCCTTATCACCTGATCTCAAATATAATTTATTGGGTGAAAGAGTCTTATCTACTCCTAAGCATTATGCTTATGTGAAGATTTCTGAAGGATGTGATCATCCGTGTTCCTTTTGTGCCATACCTTTAATGCGCGGTGGTCATCGTTCTCGTTCAGCAGAAGACATAGTCGCCGAAGTGAGTGCTTTAACACGTCGTGGCGTAAAGGAATTTGTTCTTGTTGGGCAAGATTTGACATATTATGGTAAAGACATATCCGGTCAGAGGACTCTATCAGACTTGCTTCGTCGTTTAAGTGATATACAAGGTGTAGAGTGGATTCGTTTGATGTATGCTTACCCGGCTCATTTTCCTAAAGATATTTTGCCTGTAATTGCTGAACGTTCAAATATCTGCAATTATCTTGATATGCCTATGCAGCATATTTCTACTAATGTTCTAAAATCCATGCGTCGCGGAATCACGCGAAGAGCATTAGAAGAGTTAATCGGCGATATTCGTTCCGCTGTTCCCTCTATTACGTTACGATCTACTTTCATTGTCGGGTATCCCAATGAGACACAGGCAGATTTTGATGAGTTATGCGATTTTGTTTCAACAGTACAATTAGACCGACTTGGAGTGTTTACATATTCTCAGGAAGATGATACCTATGCGCATATTTTGGGTGATCCTATAAGTGCAGAGGAAAAAGAGGCAAGGAAGAAACACATAATGTCTTTACAAAAGGATATATCATATCAAAAAAATCTTGACAAAATTGGAACAAGAGTGAAGGTATTGGTAGAAGAAGAAGTGAATGGTGAATATCAGGGGCGAACAGAGGCAGATGCGCCTGAAGTAGATAATGAAATTTTCATTCGCTCGGCTCGCCCATTGACATTAGGTGAATTTGTGGAGGTCGAAATTGAGGATGCTTCTGAATTTGATTTATTCGCGAGTCTTTAACTCTGATGGTAATAAAGTTAAGATTTTATTACAGATATAGGCAAAAGTAAAGCCGAATGTGGTGCCAACCAAGCCACCACCAAGTATATCGGAGGGGTAGTGGACACCGACAAAAATGCGAGAGAGAGAAACCATAGTACAAAAAAATGCTATATATGGGATATATCTGCCACGCACTCCAATGAGAAAAGTTATGATGGCAAAATTATTTGCAGCATGTGATGATGGAAAGGAATAACCCGTGCCGCACGGTACAAGTAAATGGACATTCGGTAGTGTGTGGCATGGTCGAGGGCGAGATAGTAAATCCTTAATAAAAATGCTGTTAATCCAATCGGTCAGACCTAATGTCAAGGCGAGCGATACGATAATGATAAATGAAACAATCGGTTTTTTATATGTGAATATACTTCCAATAATCATGGCTATGTATAGCCACCAGATATTCCGCAGCTCTGTAATAAACGGCATGACGCTGTCAAAAATCGGGTTGGCAAGAGAGTTGTTGATAAAGTAAAAAAGCGAAACGTCAAGTGTAATCATACAGTAAGAATATTAAAAAATTGTGATACGAAAATACTCAATAATTTTAATAAATGGGTAGCATACTTTCATGAACATGGATGTGGGTGTACTGGAAAAATATGAGAAAGAACTGACTTCTTTAGCTCAATTAGTTGTCTCTAATCCAATGGATGCCAAGCAATCGGCATTGGAAGTAATACATGAGCTACGGCAATTGCGTTCTTTACCCAAAAAGAACATTCAAACAACGTTGGCACGTGCCTATTCAATAATTACCACCGCCGAAATACGTTTAGGTGAATATGATAATGCTTTGAAATCTGCCGAAATCACCCTTGATTTATTTACATACCTCAATAAAAAAGACGGTATTGCACGTTCTTATGTCAATAAGGGGATTGTAAACAGTATCATCGGAAAGCATCACCTTGCCAATGAATTGTTTAATCAAGCACTGCCATTGTTTCGAGAGTGTGGCGATAAGTCCCGTGAAGCACAAACATTAATATTTATCGGTAATGCTTTTGCCGGCTTGGGTGATTATGCTTCTGCTTTACGTCAATATAACTTAGGTTTATACATCAATCAAGAAATTCAGGATAAACAAGGCATAAGTGATGCGTTCGTGAACTTGGGATTAAGTTTTCAACGTATGGGCGAATATACGAAAGCTATTGAATATTACAATCAATCATTTTCATTAAAACGTGAAATTGGCGATATCTTTGGCGAAGCACGTGTCCTGCAAAATATTGCGACTATTCACTTGTCGCAAGGACAATTTGCCGATGCTGTAAAAATACTCAATGAGTGTAAAACTATTTTTGAGAATATCAAAGATAAACAAGGATTGAGTATGGTGCATACCAATATTGGTGCTGCACATTTACGCCTGGGGGATTATTCGCGCGCAATGGTACATTTTGAATCAGCGCTTACCATACAAAAAGAAATAGGCGATCCTGTCGGCGAAGCACGATCTTTGGCTTATTTGGGTAGTACTTTTCTACGATTAAAAGATAATCAAGGTGCAATTGAAAAATACCAAAAAGCATTAATATTACAACAAAAAAATTCAGATACTTCAACGATTTCGCAAACACTTTTAGGTTTGGGTTCTGCGTATTTGGAAGATGAACAATATGATAATGCTCAAGAGTGTTTTTCCCAAAGTCTGGAATATCAGCATGCAGCTGGCGACCGATTTGGCGCTTCTCGTTCTTTGGGTAATTTGTGCCGTATCTGTTTGCAAAGGTTAGATTATGTCAATGCGCTTGAATACTTACAACAAGCTATGATTTTTCATAAACAGTTAAGCGATAAAGAAGGTGAAGCAGAATCTCTGTTATACTTGGGAGAATTATCGCAGCATATCCCCGAAAAAGTACTTAGTTTTTCCGGTCAATATGAACTGTATAGTGTAAAAGAAATATCAGAGGTGATTTATAAACAAGCATTAGAAATTGCTCAAGAAATAGGGTCGAAAAATATCGAACAATCCGCATTTTCACATTTGTCCTTACTTTATGAACAAAGGGGAGAATATAAAAAATCGTTTGATTATTTTAAAAAGAGTTTAGACATTGAACGCCGAATATCTAATGCTGAAACTTCAGAAAAAATGGCATTTCTCCATTCTGTATTTGAAGCTGAACAAGCCAAGAAAGAAGCTGAAATTTACAGATTACGCAATGTTGAACTTGCTCGGCTTAATGACGAAATTGTGCGTCAAAGTGAAATGTTGCAACAACAATCAACGCATATAGAAAAAACGAATAGAGAGTTACGAAGAAAAAATAAATTAATGCAAGCATATTTAGTTGAAAAAGACAAAATGCTGGGGTTGGTTGCTCATGACTTGAAAAGTCCTATTTCAGGGGTGCGAATGATTGGTGAATTTATTTCTTCTTCCTATCAACAATTAGGTCCTGAAATGATGTATGAACTTGGCAATGATATAAAAAGCAGCACAAGCAGAATGTTCGATACTATTTCCAATTTGTTGGAGATTCAAGAATTGGAAGCTGGCAAGCAAAAACCTGTACTGAAAAAAATGGACTTGACAGATGCGCTGCGTTCTTCTGTTGCGCAATATACGGAAAAAGCTTTGCTGAAAGGTATTGTAATCTGTGAGGATTATCCGTCCACTCCCTGCATTGTAAACTTGGATCACATGTATTGCGTGCGAATTGTGAAAAATTTGCTCTCAAATGCGATTAAATATTCCCCGCATCATGAAACAGTGTCGGTAGAACTTAATGTGATAATGTCCACCTCACCTCGCAAAGGGAAAAAGGCAAGAATTGCTGTCAAAGATCATGGACCGGGTATTTTAGCAGAAGAAATGCCTAAACTTTTCAAAAAATTTACTAAATTGTCAGCCAGACCAACCAGAGGCGAGCATTCTTCGGGTATCGGCTTATCAATCGTGAAACAAATGGTAGAATCTCAAGGTGGTAAGGTATTTTGCGAAAGTGTGCCTGAACAAGGTGCAACATTTATCGTGGAATTCCCCATGAGCCACTAATTTTTTATAATAATCATCTCGTGGAGCGTAGAATGATGAAAAAGTTACTTGTTAGTCTCATCTTTTTTCTGTGCTGGACTAAAATATCAGCGCAGGACTTGGTATCAACACAAAAGTTAAACAGGACGGTTGTGCTTGAAGATTTTACCGGTGTTCGCTGCGGCTATTGTCCCGAAGGACATGTCATAGCGGCTGACATCAAGAAAAACAACCCTGTCGGGAGTGTTATACTCATTAATATCCATGTAGGACCTTTTGCAAGTCCAATGGATGGTTATCCTGATTTTACGACACCCTTCGGAGACGGATTGCGTGAATTGGCTATAGTCTCGAGCTATCCGTCTGCTACTGTCAACCGCCATAAGTTTGATCCTGCTGTGGCTACAACAGGACTATCTCGCAATGCATGGACTAATGCAGCCGCAGAAATGCGAAAAACGGCATCCCCGGTTAATGTTGGTGTGCAATCAACTTTTGATCCCGTAACGCGTTTGCTTACTGTGAATGTTGAAGGTTATTACACCGATGATGTCAAAGAAAAAGTCAATTATGTGCATGTTGTCTTGAAAGAAAGTAACATTATTGCAATTCAATCGGATTACACTAATGGAACCCAACAGAATTACAGCCATGACAATATGTTACGTCATTTACTTACAGGACTTTGGGGCGATACCGTTAATTCTCCCCGAAAAAGTACATTTGTAAAAAAACAATATACTTATACTGTTCCCGAATCTATTGTTATAGAAAATTGCGATATTGCTGCATTTATTTCACAAACGAAACAAGAAATTTATTCCGGTGCAGAAGTAAAAGCAAATGGTGGAAAAACAATAGTCTTAGGTACATTATCCACGCAAGATAATGTCGTCGTATCCGGCACAAAAGAGCAAGAAAAAGGTTTTACTTTTACATTAACAAATACGCAGAAAGAAAAATCTACTCTCAATATTTCGCTCATTTCACAACATCCAAATGACTGGAAGTCACAATTGGGAACTGAATCCGGCAACACTACCCTAAAAGTTGATATTGAGCCCGGTCAGGATTATTCTATACCCATTAAGATAATACCGGGTGCAAGTGCTGCCGTCGGTCATTATGCTGTTAAAGTGACCTCTGACACATACCCTGAAGCATTTGAATTACGAAAGGATATATATGTGATTGCAAATGCTGATGAATTATTGATAAATCATGTAGATGCGCAGAAATTTGAAGAAATATATGTTACGGCAATAAAAAAATCAGGAAGTGACAATGCTGCATCAACAAATGCAGATATTCTTGCCGAATTAATGAATAACAATGCGTTAACCTCAATTAAAACAATTTATTACAATGTTTCATGGTCATTCCCTGCTATGTCGGACAATACTGCATTGTCATTACAATCGGCTATTGATGAAGGCGTGAACTTATTTATCGCTGGACAAGATATTGCATGGGATATTGGCTCTACTGACACACGCGCTCACGGCACGCAGATAACAAAATCTTTTTTAAGAAATTATATGAATGCTCTGTATATTTCGGATGGAGACAGCACAATTACAGAAATGTCCATGAACGTTGAAGATGCAATTTTTGGCGATTTGGGTAATTCCTCAATTATTGATGTTCACAATAAAAATCTTTATCCGGAGGTAGTTAGACCATTGAATGGAGCATATCCGATAATTCAATATGAAGGAAATCACGAGGGAAAGATTGGTGGAATACGAAGCGATAATCATGCGGGTAAAGTTGTGTATCTGGGAATAGGTTTAGAGCAATTTGCTAATCAGGAATTAGCAGAAAGTATTGTAAAAAGAAGCAGAGAATGGTTTGCAGGAACGGTATCTGTCAATGAAGAATCTACAGCCAATTCTCCGATACTTACTCCTGTACCTGTAATGGGAGCCATGACAGTGACATTACCTTTCGACGGTACTGTATATATTTTTAATACATCAGGCGAAAAAGTAGCAGAATTTATCTGTAATAATACGGTTACATTATCTGTAGAATCTTTTTCATCAGGTATGTACACAATGATTGCATTGGAAAATGAAGGCACGAAAACTCTTCATAAGACTTTTCCTATAATACGATAATGCTTTTTTCACAATTGCGGTGGATGGTATTACTATCACCGCATTTTTTTTATTTATTATGGTACAAATTTTTGCAGAATATGAAGGTAATTTGAAGGTTGCTCTTCAGCATGAACCTTCCCAAAGTTCTCTCCATACATCAGCCCCCAAAGATAATCAAGGTCTGGGCGATGATTTTTCTCCAACAGACTTGTTGGCAACCTCATTACTTTCTTGTATGATAACTCTTATGGGTATTGAAGCGCGTCGCCGTTCGCTTGATATTTCCGGCACAAAGGGTCGAATTGAAAAGCACATGGTAGCTGATCCGTTCAGACGCATCGGAACATTGGTCGTCAATGTTGATGTGAATGGCACGATGTCTGAAGAAGATACAAAAGCACTAAGATATGTTGCAGAAAACTGCCCTGTGCGTAAGTCAATATCCGATTCTATTGTGGTAGAAACAACATATAGTTTTCGGCAACTATAATCTGATATGATGATGAATTTCAGTTGAAGGAAAGAAGAATCTAAGTGGTCACGAATGCGTGATTTCGCTTATAGAAGGAGTTCTTGAAGTTTAAGCTGTAATTCATGCGGTCACGCGAAGAAAAATCCGTATTTTTGCATCCGATTTGCAGCAGTTTTATACACTTTTAAGTTTGAGTATGGCGATTACTTCCGAGCGAATCCAGCAGGTGATGATGGAACAAGAAATGCGGGATTCCTATCTTGATTATTCCATGTCGGTAATTGTGTCGCGTGCATTGCCTGATGTCCGTGATGGACTTAAGCCCGTGCACCGTCGTATCTTATATGCAATGTCCGAATTAGGACTATTGCCCAATCGTCCTTACAAAAAGTCAGCGCGTCTTGTAGGGGAGGTTCTCGGTAAATTTCACCCGCATGGTGATAGCTCTGTTTATGATGCAATGGTGCGTTTGGCTCAAGAGTGGTCAATGCGTTATACTTTGGTTGATGGACAAGGTAATTATGGTTCTATTGACGGCGACCCACCCGCAGCAATGCGTTATACCGAGACCCGTTTAGCACATATTGCAATGGAAGCATTGCGTGATATAGATAAAGATACCGTAGATTTTCGACCAAATTTTGATGAATCTCTTGAAGAACCAACAGTACTTCCAACTGTTTTACCAATGCTACTGGTAAATGGTTCGGGCGGTATTGCTGTGGGTATGGCAACAAACATACCTCCTCATAACTTAAGAGAAGTAATTGATGGTCTTCTGGCATTAATCAATAACCCGGAGATAACCATTCTTGAACTGATGAAACATGTAACAGCCCCTGACTTTCCTACAGGTGGTATTATATATGGTTATGAAGGCGTAAAGGATGCTTATGAGACTGGAAGAGGTAGAGTCTTAGTCCGTGCTAAAGCGGTTATTGAGCAAACCAAAACTAAAGAACAGATTATCATTTCTGAATTACCATATCAAGTACAAAAAGCGGGATTGATTGAAAAAATTGCCACGCTTGTGCGTCATAAAACTCTTGAAGGTATTTCGGATATTCGTGATGAATCGGATCGCGACGGCTTACGCATTGTTATTGAGTTGAAGCGTGATGCTGAGCCGGAAGTGGTACTCAATAATCTTTATAAGCAAACACAAATGCAGACAACATTTGGTGTAATAATGCTTGCATTGGTTAATGGCAGACCTCGTGTATTGACGCTTAAACAGATGATGGAAGAATTCATCAAGCATCGTAACACAGTTATTGTTCGTCGCTGTCAGTATGAATTAAGTGCTGCTGAAAAGAGAGCACATATTTTAGAAGGCTTTATTATTGCGCTTGATAATATTGACGAAGTCATAAAAACCATTAAAGAATCGAAAGATACTCCGACAGCTTCCTCACGATTACAGAGCAAATTCAAATTATCCGACATCCAAGCCAAAGCAATACTGGAAATGAGATTGCAGCGTTTAACCGGCTTGGAACGTGAAAAAATCATGAATGAGTATCGTGAAATTATTAAATTAATTGAGCAATTAAAAGCAATTTTGGCAAGTAAAGAATTGCAAATGAATATTATTGCCGAAGAGCTAACAAATCTCAAAAATAAATATGGCGATGCTCGTAGAACAGAAATAATCTATGATGCGCGTGATTTTACCCTTGAGGATATGATTGCAAATGAGGACATGATTGTCACCATATCCCATAAAGGTTTCATAAAAAGAACCGCTGTAAGTAATTATCGTCGTCAACACAAAGGAGGACGAGGATTAAATGGTGCCGGAACATACGAAGATGATTATGTTGAGCAGGTATTCATGGCTTCAACGCATCATTATTTGTTGTTCTTTACAGACAAAGGTCGCGCCTTTAAATTGCGTGTCTATGATATTCCTGAAGGTAGTCGTAATGCCAAAGGTCGTGCACTAGCAAATATTATTGAAAAAGAACAGACTGAAAAAGTGACAGCTTTTCTTGTCATTAAAGAATTTACTGATGATAAATATATTTTCATGTGTACAGAACAGGGTACAGTGAAAAAAACTAATCTCAGTGAATTTGAAAATGTCAGAGTTAATGGTAAAATTGCTCTTACATTAGATGAAAAAGACCGTTTAATTGCTGTACGATTAACTGATGGTGATTGTAATATTCTTATCGGATCCAAAAAAGGTCTTGCATGCAGATTTAATGAAACCGATGTTCGTTCTATGGGACGTACTGCTGCCGGTGTCAGAGGTATCATGCTTGATAAAAAAGATCGTGTAGTTTCAATGGTAGCCACAAAACGTATTGACTCACAAGTTGTGGTTGTTGGTATTAATGGGTATGGTAAACGTACTTCTGTAGATGATTTTCGCTTAACTCGGCGTGGTGCCAAAGGTGTTATTTCTATGAATATAACACCAAAAACAGGCGATGTTGTCTCAATTCTTGAAGTAAACGACACTGACGATCTTGTGGTAATGACTGTTGGAGGTGTTCTCATTCGTCAGCC
>WBZM01000394.1_pt1 | contig 12782 bp, 8 predicted proteins | sample 5204271 | NCBI WGS metagenome assembly WBZM01 (sample SAMN12344346, study PRJNA552823) | activated sludge metagenome | biome: Activated sludge suspended growth; feature: Nitrification reactor; material: Wastewater; isolation source: activated sludge from nitrification reactor of wastewater treatment...
AGTACCCGGACAACAGCATCACCATCTTCAACCGCTGGGGCGACGTGGTCTTCCGGGCGAAGCCATACATGCAGGACTGGGTGAAGAACCACAGTGGCGGCACGCTGCCCACCGGCACTTACTATTATATCCTGAGCCTACAGGGTGACCTCAATTCGATTTGGGGAAATGTGCTGCTGATGCGGTGATAAATATTGCTAAAAATTGATGAAATGGACATAGTTCAAAAACTTCAGACAATACAGGCGGACGTGGAAGCTGCCGAACAGCGCTTGCAGGGCAACAAACCGGACCAAGTGCCAGCACAGGCCCGGCAGTCGGCGGTCAGCGTGGAATACAACCCACGGTACAGCGGTCAAGCGAAGGCAAGTGGTGGCTTGGTTTTGCCCACCTTGCTGCCCGCAACGGGCGCCGGCGAAGTGCCAGTCTATCAACCCCGCACTGTCCAAGCCGGGCAATTGGCGGGGTTGACCGAACTGAAGGCATTGCTCAAAAAAGACCGACTCCCCGCATCTGACATCCGAAGAGCAAGAACGCTTATCGAAAGCTATGTGAGCAACAAGGCAGGGGCCTACCTGAAGCTCCAGTACATGGTGAACTACCAAAACCAGCGTGATGCCCAAGTGAAGGGATACTCCCGATGGGAGGGCACTTATGGCAACTGGCAGAACGTGGGCAATGAGATGTGCAACCTCTCCTCCCTCGGCATGGGCATGCTCTACATGGGCATCACGAAGGACGATGTGGTGGCCAAGTTGTTGGCTTGGGGCTACCAAGGTAAGCTGCCACAGCAGTACGACGACCTGCTCGAACTGCTGCGCCAGGAAATGGCGAAGACCAAAAAGGGCTATGCCAACAACCCAGTGGGCACTTTTTCACGGGACGTGAACACCACGCTGAAAACCATCGCAGAGAGCTTCGGGCTAAAGGTGGAAACGAACAGCAGCATCGGCAAGCGAGGGCAGGAATGGTACAAGGAGAACATTCTGTCCGAACTTCAAAAAGGAAATGCCGCCATCTTGAGTTACAGGGGGCATATCGTGCGCATACAGGACGTTACCGACAAGGGCATTGTGGTGGACGACCCCTTCGGGAAGGTTGAAATCAAACCGGGCAGTGCCATCAAAATACCCTGGGACAACAAGAACAACAACTCAAAGGACAACGCCCGCATTGTGGGCGAAGACCGGGTGCTCCCCTGGAGCGAGGTGGAAGCGCATGGGATGTACTGGGTGCAGGTACTTAAATGGAAATGAAATTCAACTATCATGAATCGAATTATTATTATTTTTCTCCCTATAATTATTTCAATTCTTTGGAGCATTCCTTTAATTTCCCAAAGCACCTGCTTTGGCCTCGCTCAAGAATATGAATGCAACCAATTGGTTTTTGATATCAAATTCCCAGATTCTTTGCATGGATGGGTATTGGGTAACAATGGGTATATACTCCACACAGATGACGGTGGCACAACATGGAATCAACAGTCTTCAAATACCACCGGTGCATTGTTTCGGGGATGTTTCCTGAATAAGGATACAGGCTATGTCTGTGGAATTGGTAATATCAGTAAGACTACCGATGGAGGGCAGACCTGGATTAAAACCAATCTTGGCACTGTTTCATTAATAGACATTTTCTTTATCAATCCATCAGATGGTTGGGCTGTAGGTGAGAATAGTTTAAGCCACACGGGGCGGGCATATAAAACGATAGACGGAGGCGAGACATGGCTGCCTGTTTCTTTTATGGCTACCATGCCTTCCTTGAGGGGAGTTTTTTTTGTTACTACCAACATCGGCTGGTTAATTGCTACTGGAGGCAAGATATTTAAAACTACGGACGGAGGTAGTAATTGGCAACCACAAGTATCTCCAACTACTAATCAATTGAACAACGTGTTTTTTATCAATCTCCAAAAAGGGTGGGTCAGTGCTGGCAATATGGTGATTAAAACAGTCAACGGCGGGATGACTTGGGATTCCATTTCGCCAATTTTAGATGTTCAGTATGGGCAAATTTTTCCAAACCAGAACATTCGTTTCTTTAACGACAATGATGGCGTTTGTATGGATCATCGCACCTTCGATGGGGGACAAACATGGAATAGACCATGTGGTGATTATGATTACCAAAGTGGGACAGACACTTGGTCTCCTTGCTTTTTTACCAGTTTGAACAATGGATGGGCATTAACAAGTGAATATTCTGTTGGTGGAGGGGGAATTGTAGCCGAGATTTCGAATATTAAAGATTTTCAATCACCTCCTCCTTCTCCCGAAATTTTCTTTCCAAAACAAAACGCCTACGATATTCAAAGCGATACACGGATTGCCTGGGAGGCAGATATTCATTGCTCTGTGGATAGCTTCCATATCTCCGTAGGCACTTCGCCGGGCGGGCAAGATGTGGTAGCTAAGTTTTCCATTCCTGTTAGTCATGAATCCAGAAGATTTGAGGGGAATAATGGTTGGGTTGTGCCTTGTAATCAAAATTATAGTTACCACGTTCCTATCAGAAACTTGCCTGATGGAACTAAACTGTATGCATCAGTAAGTGCATCCAACTCAATTGGAGAATCCTCTCCACATATTGTTGCCTTCACCACGATTGACTACCAGGAAGACTGTAATTTACAGGAAGATATTCGCTGGGATACGCTTGTAATAGGGTTGGATACTATGCTCAGAATTACTACTCCGCTGTTGCCAATATCGAATAAAGGAATAATATACTTCAAATCCTACGAGTACGGTTTCCCATTTGATACTATTCGTTATGTGAAAGTGGAGGATAGATTTGGTAGAAAAGAAAAGGCCTTGAAACTGACAAGTGGATGGCATTGTTTTGAGCCTTACAAATACAACCCTGTTGATTTTACAGTAAGTGTTTGGATGAAAAACAACCATTTGATTAATAATGGAAATGCAGGTTTTAATAGCCCTAATTGTTTTAATGGATACTATGCTCCCATGACATTATTTGCCCCAGATAGTTTTTCATTGAAATTTGGGTCAATAAGTAGCCGGTGCTTGCACAGTTCTCTTTTTCCACATCTGAATATTAGTTACGGAAATTTTCAGCCGGATGACTGGTCTCTTTTTACCCTAACCTATAAAGATTCAACGGCAATAGTTTATATGAATGGTGTGAAAACTAATGAAAAACATGGATTAGGGCCGACGAAAGGGCTATTGTCTAACAGGTATCTATATACTGCCTGTATAGGAGCAGGTACAGATAATTCCATTATTTATGACGATTTTCTCCTTTTTTACCGTGCCCTTGACTCCAACGAGGTAAGGCAGTTGTATGAATTCAAACCGCCAATGTTAACGATTGATACGGCAATTTGTACTGGTCAGACCATTGAAATAGCCGGCCAATCGTTCGACACCACGGGCTGCTATCAAACCATCCTGCCATACGAGCATCCAAGAGGCTGCGATAGCACCATCGTCCTTAATTTGGTTGTCCATCCCGTTCCAACATCTAACATCACCCCACAAGGGTCGCTTACTTTCTGTCAGGGCGGCAGCGTCACGCTCGCCGGGCCGGGCGGGTCGGGACTGAGCTACCAATGGAAGCGCGACGGCACAAACGTTGGCACGGGGCAGACGTACAACGCCACCCAGTCCGGTACCTACACCTTGGAGGTGACGCAGAACACCACGGGCTGCAAGGCTACCAGTACGGGGGTGGGCGTCACCGTATATCCGTCGCCTATGGTGTACGCAGGCACTGACATGGAAGTATGCACCGGGCAGCCCGTCGCCCTGACCGCCAGCTCGCCGGGTGGCGGCAATTACCAGTGGAGCAACGGTGTAACCCAGGGCCAGCCCTTCACCCCAACGCAGTCTCAGTCCTACACCGTCACCGTCACCGACGCAAACGGCTGCACCGCCACCGACGGGGTGAGCGTCACCGTCAACCTCAGCCCTGTGGCCGATGCCGGGCAGGACGTGACCATCTGCCTGAACCAGACTGCTACGCTGCAGGCCAGCGGGGGCGGCAGTTATGTTTGGAGCGCCCCAAGCGGCAACGGCAACCCCATTGGGGTGTCTCCCGCCTCTACACAAAGTTACTTGGTAACGGTGTACAACAGCTTCAACTGCACCGACACCGACGAGGTAACGGTCTTCGTCAACCCGCTGCCTGTGGCAGCGGTGCAGCCCGACCAACCGGCCTACTGTGAGGGGGAGAATGCCGTACTGACCGCCACGGGGGGCATCCTGTACCTCTGGACGCTGCCCGATGGCACACAACCTGCCCCCACAAGCCAGCCCCTTGCGCTCAACAGCTTGCAGTTGCCGGATGACGAGGGCATTTACACCGTCGTGGCGGAAGATGCCAACGGCTGCAGGGACACCGCCACCGTCAGCCTGCCGCTGCTGCCCGCCCCGGAACTCGCCATCACGGGCGAGGACACGCTCTGCTTCGGGCAGAACACCGTGCTCACCGCCATCACCGACGGGGCGGCTTTCGCCTGGAACACCGGCGATGCGACGCCCAGCCTCTACGTTTACCCAGCCTCGGCGGGCACCTACGGTTATAATGTGACCGTGACCGGGGCGAACGGCTGCACCGCTTTCGAGCAGGTCACGGTGAAGGTGCACCCAAGGCCCAACATCAGCGTGGGGGGCGACATGGCCATCTGCAAGGGCGACACCCTGACGCTGGAAGCTGGCGGAACGGGGGCCAACACCTACCTTTGGAGTAACGGCTCGCAGCAGAACAGCATTTCCGTTTCGCCGGAAACCACGGCGGCGTACTGGCTCATCGGCACGAACCAGTTCCAGTGCAGGGACACGGTCCTTGCCAACGTGCCGGTGCGCTACCCGCCCGTGGCCGATGCCGGCACCGACCTGCTTGCCTGCACGGACAACGCCTTGTTGGAAGGTGCCTTGCCCATTGGGGGGCTGGGTGAGTGGCTGCCGCTGGGCAGCGGTTTCGTGGAAATGCCCGACTCGGCAAGCACTCCCGTGATGGATTTAGTGACAGGTGACAACCTGTTCCAGTTCAACGTCACTACCCCGCCCTGCCCCGGCGAAGCGTTTGACACCGTGGCCGTCTATTTTGCCAATCAATTGCCGATACTGGCTGATGACGACACGCTCACGCTGGAGAGCAAGCCCGCGAAACTTTTCTTGTTCTCAAACGACAGCCTGGGTCACTTGCCCGGGTTTGATGCCCGCCTTGTACAGGTGGACGACAGTGGCAATTGGCTGCTTTCGCCAACCGGTCGGCTCGATTTCGACCCGGAATACCAGTTTACTGGAACAGCCAAAGCCAGGTACGAGGTTTGCAACAAGCTCTGCCCCGACTACTGCGCTGAGGCAACGGTCACCATCTATGTCAGGCGACCGGAGGGTGATGTGGGCAAAACCCAGCTCGTCACCCCGAACGGCGACGGCGCAAACGAAGACCTGGTCTTTGATTACCTCGACGAGTACCCGGACAACAGCATCACCATCTTCAACCGCTGGGGCGACGTGGTCTTCCGGGCGAAGCCATACATGCAGGACTGGGTGAAGAACCACAGTGGCGGCACGCTGCCCACCGGCACTTACTATTACATCCTGAGCCTGCAGGGTGACCTCAATTCGATTTGGGGAAATGTGCTGTTGATGCGGTAGGTGCTGATTTGCCAATTATTCGAAATGCCGGCCGTTTGTTGCGTTAATTGCCTAAAAATTGACCCTGAACTGGGAATATTCGGTAAACTTTGCAGCTTGACGGGTTATTTTTTTCAAAACACGACCATGTATACTTTTCGACAATTGCTTCTTGTTTCTTCCTTGCTGCTGATTTTTAAGAATACACTTCTTTCGCAGACAGTTCAGCCCAAGGTTCTGAGGGAATTCACGGTTTCCACCAAAAAAGACGACATCCTGCACGATGTTGTAGAATGCGTTGACGGATGCTTGCTTGCCGTTGGCGAAACCGCATTTTCAAACCAAGAAGGGCATGATGTACTGCTCGCCAAATTGGACAGGGAGGGCAAACAGGTTTTTATCGAACGCATGGGCACCTCAAAAAACGATGTGGGTGCTTCTGTGGCTGAACTGCCCTCCGGGCAAATATTGGTGGCAGGCATGAGCCACGATTGTTATGGCAAGGAGGTCGAAAAGGGCTGCCCCACTACTGCCTGGCTGCGCTGCCGGGATGCGAAGGGAAACAGGGTATGGGATAAAGACCTTACCAAACACCCGACGAGCCTAAAAGTAAGCGGCATATTGGTGGACCGCATGCGCAACCAAGTGGTCATAACTGGTGCCAAGGACAACTACTTATGGGTCTGCATCACAGACTATGATGGCAACAAACTGGTGGAACGGCTATTTGACCGCAACCTGCCCGATGCAATTACGAAGCTCGAAATCCAGAAAGCCCGCCCGCTCCTGTTGAACGGTGCGTATTACCTTTATGGCGGCGGTAATCTGAACGGGAAGGAAGAAGAAATGCCCTACGTTGTAAAGCTGGATGCCGAGGCCACCGTTCTCGAAGCTGTTAGTTTCCCTGATGTACACGCCACAATGACTGGGCAACTATCTTACTTGGGAGATGGTTGGCTGGGCTTGACCGGTGCAGTCCAGGAAGGAACTTCGGAAGATTATTTTTTTATCAAGCTTGATACAACGCTCAATAAAAACACCCACAAATACCAATCTTTAAAATCCAGTCGAAAGGACGAAATCGGGGCAGAAGTGCTACGGGTTGAAGACCAGCTTTATTACCTTTTTGGGCAGTTTACAAGTAAAACAACGCAGGCCGCAAAAAGTGACTTTTTTGTTGCCCGGCTGAATGCAGAAGGTTTAGCGCTGGATGAAAAAGATGTGTTCTTCAAACATGGGAGTAGTTTCAGCAACAAATTTGAGGAACGAGCGCTGCGCCTGTTGCGCAAAACCGACAACACAATTTGGCTCTGCGGCACCAGGAACAATGGAAATGAGTTTGTAACCAATTTTGATTTTTGGTTTGCCCAACTGGAAACACCTAAGAATTTGTTGGAGGAGACACTATCAGCGGAAATAGTTGAGCTAAAACCGCCAATTGTACACACCGAGTTGGAAGATGGTAGCGAGACGCCCGTCATAGCGGCAGGTGCAAGCAGTTACCTCCGAATAACCATTCAAAACCCCAACAACCAACCACTAAGGGGGGTGACCCTCACGACCACTTCAGATAATGCAGCAGGTGGCTTTACTTGGGCACAGGAGATTACGTCCAGCGAAATACCAGGGCTTTCGACCTCTCCCATAGATATTCCCCTCCAAGTGACCGAAAATGCCGCAGGCGCTACCCACGAATTAACCACCATCATCCGGGATGCCAATGGACTTGAGCTGGGCCGAGTGCAAAACAAGGTCGTGGTAAAGGAGAAGGAGCGGGCGGTACTAAGTTTAATTACTTATGACTGGGTGGCACAATCAAAAAGCTCGATACCAACCAAAGGCTCACCCATAAAACTGAAGGCACAGGTAAAGAACACTGGAACAAAAAATGCCGAAGGCTTTATGCTATACTGGTCTGTATCCCAAGGGGTTTCTTTTTCGGGGAGCGACCAATCGTTGTTGCCCATCTTGCGCCCCGGCGAGACCATGACGATAGTAACGGCAGTAGTTCCGCCCAATGGTTATATCGGCAATCAACTGGAACTAAAAGCCTTCTTTAGCGGCACGGGTGAATCGGAGGAATATTCGTTTGTTTTTCCAGTGACCTTGGCCGAGGCTGAATCGCCAAAAATAGAGGCGGCAGTTGCTGAGACAAATTCGACATCAGGAAGCAAACCATCCGAGGGGTTCAAACTGCTGGTTGTTTGGAGTTCCCCAAATGATGGGGAGAATATCAGCCACCAAGAAGTATATGAAATCAGTGCAATCGGTACTAGTAATAAAGCAGCGCTTAAAGTGGAAAGTTTTAAAGTTATCCTAAATGGCGATACGCTCTCTTTTGCCGGGGCAAAAATGGATGAAGTAAAACTCAAAACCAAGCAGGAGGACGAAGAATATACTACCTATTTTAACTATAAAGCAAAACTGACCCCTGGCAGGAACACCATCCGAGTCATGGTCAACAACGAGTATGGCATCCGTTCCACTAAAGACGAGTTAGTCGTTAACTATAAGGCTTACGACAAAGGCACGCTATATGTGTATAGTATTGGCATCCCAGACCCGAACGGCTTTCTGAAATACCCGGAAAAAGACGCCCGGGATTTTGCCGAACTTGTGAAAAACCACCGCTTGTTTGGAGAAATCGTTATGCAGGTTTTCACCGGCAAAGATTCAACGGAGGCAGCTGCAATTTCCAGTGCCGTCAAGCAGCTAACAAAGGACAATCGCCGCAGGGTTCTTTCAGAAAAAGATGCAGTATTGGTGTTTATCTCCGGTCATGGTTACTTAGATGTAAAAGGCAACCTTCGCCTGATGGGTAGCAACTACAACTCCGACGATGAAAAATTCACCACCATAGATTTTCAGGAAGACCTATTGGCAACCCTAGAGCCGCTTAATTGCAAAAAACTTGTATTGGTGGATGCTTGTCAGGGCATTCGCCCACCCGGCACAGAAGGCAGGAAAGATAGCGGGGAAGATGATGAATACAGTAAAGCGCTCGATAACCTTTTTCAAGGCTCCAAAGCGGTTCGCTCCGTGCTGTCATGCAGTCCCGGCGAGTACTCTTGGGAAGATCCGGCTTGGGAAAATGGGGCGTTTACCTACATGCTGAAGAAGGCATTGACCGACCCGAAGATTTCTGTTGCTTTGGATGTCAACAATGACAAGGGGTTGTCGCTTGGTGAATTGTTTCCTTACCTGCAAAGGGAGGTGCCTGACCTAGTACAAAAACAAAAGGGCAAGAAAATCACGCAAACGCCTTCCATTCCGAAAGATTGGGAACATGACGATGTGCCTTTTTTTGTGTATTGAGAGGTAATGAAGTAGCCAAAACCACATCTTAAAAGAGGTGGTTTTTTACCGGCAGCTAGAATTTAAACAACCTCTAAGCCCCTTTTGCAGTAGGTCGAATATAAATTGAGATTAGTTTTGAAAAATGAGTCGAATTTGATGGATAGTTGCTGTCCAATATTTTCTACGTGTTAGTTGTCATACAAAAAAAGGGCCACCCCATGCGGAACAGCCCTGATTTGAATAACATTGTTAATCAAATAAATGACGTTCCAAAGATAGCAAAACCTCGCCATTTCACGCATTGAAAAACGGCATTTTCCGGTCGCTCTGCCCACTCCCTTTTCAGTAAAGCCTTCATTCCATTCTGGCAACAATATCGTGCTCCACTTCGCTTGCGCCTTCGCAGGGGGCGGGCGCAGCTTCGTTCCGCAAATCCCCGCCGCAGCTTTATGGTTTGGCAACCACTCCGTTCTGGCAATGATAACTGCATTGTCTTCAATGAGACTCCGCTCCGCTCTACCCACACTTATCGCATCCCCGCCCCGACGCACGGGGCTTTTATTTGCGCCGTTCAGCCCACCTGCGCATTTTCAATGCTCCGCTTGCGCTCTGCACATCAAAGCTGGGTTTGCAGTTTGGTGAAGCTCCGCAACATGACATTCAACGGTATTCGTGGTTTCATTTGTTTTAGCATTTAGGGTGTTTTTGCGGCGGTTCGGTAGGCTTCCGCTTTGCTTGGTTGCGTTGCTTTTAGGCCAGTTTATTTTTAGAAATATTTTTGCAATCATTTGATTTTCAGTTTTTTATGTTACTTTATTAGCGTATCTTGTAGGAGTTAATCAAAATAAATGACACCACGTTCAGTATCCCGCCCATCGTTGGCGCTTTCTTCTTTTTCTTCCTTTGGGGTGGGTGGCAGTCGCCGCCCTTCCCCTTGTTCCGGGGCTTCCGCCGCTGCTTTTGTCGCTTCGCTCCGTGGTGCGGGTATCCCGGCTTCTTCGGTTTTTACTTCTTGCGGTGCGGGTGCGCCGTCGTTGGTGGCGGCTGCTTTTCCCGGTTGCCAGTTTTTCAGTGCCGCTGCTCCTGCTTTTTGTGGCTTGGGCAGCCGTGCCTTTGCCGCCCGTGCTGCTGCCTTGGTTCGGGCTTTGGCGGCTTCGCCCGCCCCGCTTTGGGTATGCTTTCCGGGTGGGGCTTGCCCGGCTGGGGTTATTCCCCGCCGTTCCTGGGTTTCTTGCGGCTCTGGTTCTTGGTCTGAGTGCGCCCTTGCCGCTGGTTTGGGTGTCCCGGTGCTGGTGTTCCTGCCAGTAGGTGTGGTGCCTCCTTCCGGGTGGGGTGGTGGTTGGGGTGGTTGGTCTTTTTTGGGTGGTGGCTGGTTTTTTTTACCTGCTTTCAATGCCCGTCTTTTTTGATAATTTGAAGATAATAAAATGTATTTAAACACTTGACAATCAGTTGTTTAATTCAAACATTCTGTTTATCTTTAGGTATTGTTAATCACAAAATAAATGACAAAATGACAAGTACAACTTACCTCACACAGAGCGTTGAGGCTGCCCGTATAGCCTCCGCCGAGCGGCAGATGGAGCCACCCCCTTCCATCGAGCTTCCTTTTGACATCGAACCAGTTTTCAAGAATTTCCATGTCTATTTGCCGCCGCCATATTTCTTCGCCGAGATTGATTGCCCCGGCGCTGTGAAGGAATGGGGCTTGAAGTTCGTCCGCTTCATCTTTTCCTCCGGCAATGGTCATTATTCCGTCCAGGCGTCGCATTGGGCTACCGCTGCCCAGGTCGCCGAAGAATTGGAGGGTTTGATGCTCCCGTTTTAGTGTTCCGTTTTTTTCCTACTGCGCAGTTAGCTCAGGCTTAGTTTTCGGTAGAAATTCCTTTGAGAAATAGCCTTTCCCGTTGGGGATAAATCTGAAAGAGAAACCGCTTTTCCCTCCCTGTGCGGCAACAGGTTGGGCAGGGGGTGCAGCATCCCGGTCAAACACTGCACGCTTTTTTAAAAACAATTTAATTTTATTTTACTATGAAAAATCTGCTCCCGATTTCAGACATCAAAAAACTCGAAACCCTCGAAACCCGCTACATGCCCGGCAATCCCCGCTCCTATCGTCTCGACCTCGGAAAAGGCGTACTGAACCTCGAAGGAAGGCAGCAGGTCACGAAGCCCGGCGAAACATTCAAGGTCATCCCCGTTGCCTTTCGCTGTTTGGAGGATGGGCTTTTCGGTCAGCCCGTCAAGAAATGGTGCGAAGTGTACTTTGTGAACGAGGAAGGACACGTTGGTGTGTTCATGTTCCACGGGTTCAGCGTCCAGAACCTGAGCGAGGCAGCCCGTGACCTGTTCTACGAAAAACGGGGCTTGTGCGAGGTGCTTTGGACGGTGAAGCTGGAAAAGAAAACCAACAAAGAAGGCGCTGCCTACTTCATGGCTTTCTTCGATTTCACGCCGCTCCCAAAAAAGGACTTGGAAAAGCACCGCCACCTCGTTCAGGACATCGAAGCCACCCATTTCCACATTTACCGCTCCGATACGATGGAAGCCAAAACGCTGTTTGCCGAAAATTACAGCACCCATCTGGAGCCGACGAGGGCAGAAGTCGAAGCCGAAAAGGAGCGGCAAACCGCCCTGCTAACAGAATTCACACCGAAGGAGGAAAGAAAGGCAGCCTGAAAATAAGTCGTCATTTGTCCATCCTCGCCCCCGGCTGAAAGGTCGGGGCATTTCCAACATCAAAATTTCAAATCCAATGTAGCCTTCCGACCTACCGGAGGACAGGGGCTGCTTTGTCAAAAATCAACCAAGCCATGAAAAGCGATAAATTTGAAGAAATGACCGCCCGCATCATTTCGCAGCTTGAAAAAGGCTTTGTTCCGTGGCGTCGCACCTGGAACCAAATTGTGATGGGCGCTGCCCGAAACCATTTCACGGGCTACACCTACCGGGGCATCAACCGTTTCATGTTGGACGGCTTCCCTGCCCGTCCGGCAGGCGGGGAGGTGCCACGCTTCGCAACCTTCAACCAAATCAGCGGAGCAGGTCACCGGGTCAAGAAGGGCGCAAAATCGCTGCCCATCTATTTTTGGAACCTGCCTGCCGGCAGGCAGGAATGCTGTTTTTCGACGCCGATGGCAAACGGGTCGAAACGAAAAAGGAAGCGGAAAAGGTCGTCCCTTTTGTCTCCGAGTACCGGGTTTTCAACGTCCTCGACATTGAGGGTTTCACCGCCGAAATGTTCATGGACGACAAGCCCGAAGCCGTCCCCGCCCGGATAGAGGAATGCGAAGCCATCCTTTCCGGCAACCCGCACGAAGTGGCCAAAGGAGAACCCGCCTATTCGCCCCTGTTCGACAAACTGTTCATGCCCGACCTCGCCGAGTTTGAAAGCCCTGAGAAATATTACCGCACCTATTTCCACGAATTGAGCCACTGGACAGGGCATTCTTCCCGCCTCAACCGGGAAATCAGGAACTCGTTTGGCTCTGAAAAGTACAGCCGGGAGGAACTCGTTGCCGAAATGTCAGCCTGTTTCCTCGCCGCCCATTGCGGCATCGTGGTCGAGGATTTGGTAGAGAATACCGCTGCCTACCTGCAATCCTGGATAAACGCCCTGCACGGTGACGCCCGCCTCCTGATGACCGCCGCCAGCGCCGCCGAGAAAGCCGCCAATTTCCTGCTCAAAACCGAGGCAAGGGAGGTCGAAATCAGCGAAGAAATGCGGCAAGCCGCATGAACGACAGCACAGGGAGGGCAGTCATTTTCGGCTGCCTTCACCGCTTTTTGTCACCATCGAAGTGAGTTTCCCACCCAGCGCAGCGGTGTGGCAATCGGAAGACCCAAACGCAAATCCAAAGGCACTGCCGC
>WBZM01003269.1_pt1 | contig 12772 bp, 6 predicted proteins | sample 5204271 | NCBI WGS metagenome assembly WBZM01 (sample SAMN12344346, study PRJNA552823) | activated sludge metagenome | biome: Activated sludge suspended growth; feature: Nitrification reactor; material: Wastewater; isolation source: activated sludge from nitrification reactor of wastewater treatment...
GGCCTCCCAGGCGAGGCGGCGCGGGCCCTCGGGGTCGGCGCCGGAGATCCATTCGAAGCCCGGGGCGTCGAGGTCGGGGCCGTTGGAAGCGCTGCCGGCCTGCACGACGCCGACGCGGAAGTCGATGCCCGCGGCGTTCATCTCCGCGAAGAAGCGCTGGGCGGTGTTGCCGAGGCGCTCCTGGTCGTCCTCCATCGAGCGCGAGGTGTCGACGAGCCAGAGGAAGTCGGCGGTGACCTGGCGCGTCGCGACGATGCGCTGGCACACGACGTCGAGGGGCGACCCCGCGCGCGCGAGGCCCGAGGTGTTGGTGACGTCCTGCAGGGCCGTCGCGGTGGAGCGCCGGGGGTTGTCGTAGAGGGCCTCGGGCGCGGCGGCGAAGAGCATCACGGCGCGGCCCTCGGCGGGGCGGAGCACGGTGGTCACCTCGAGCACGAAGGCGCTCTGCACGGAGAAGCCCTCGCGGCTCGCCCCGGGCACCAGGCCCACCGCGTCGCGCGCCACGCGGTCGCGCAGCACCGCCGCCGTCGTCGGCCGCGACCCCACGCGGAACGACGACCGCCGGTAGCGCAGCCCCTCCGACGTGTCGCCCTCGCGCCCGACGAGCACCGGCGTCGCGCCCACCGCGCCCGCCACGCGGCCCTCCACCTCGCCCGCCGTCGCCGCGAGGTCGCGCGTCGTTTCGAACTCCCACACCAGCGCCGCCACCTCGTCGGCGACGTCGTCGCTCGCCACCGCGCCCGTGCCGTTGGCGCCCCCCGCGTTGACCCGCGGCGTCGACCACGCCGAGCGTTCGAACGCGAACTGCTGCGTCGAGCCCGGCAGCGCCACCACCGCGGGCTCGACCAGCGCGTACTCGGGGCAGAGCGGGTCCTCGGGCTCGGCCTCCACCGTCGCGCCGCACTGGAGCCGCTCGCCGGTGGAGAGGGTGTAGGGCGTGGAGATCGCGATGTCGTAGGCGCCGGCGACGTCCGGCGTGAGCCGCGCCGTGTCGACGTCCGTGGCGTTGATCGCCGCGCGCGACCGCGCCGGGCCCCGGCGGATCGACCAGGAGAAGCCGCCCGCGCGCGGGGGCGCGAAATCGACCTCGGCGCGCAGGGCGACCTCCACGCCGACGCGCGTCCGCACCCGCAGCGGGCGGCACGCCGGGTCGACGACAACCGCGTCGTCGGGGACCATGGCGTCGTAGCGCAGGTCGCGCAGGCCGGTCTTCGACCCGCACGCGGTGAGCGAGAGCATGGCAAGCAAGGCGAGGGGCTTCGGACGCATCGCGATGGGGGCGATCGTATCACCGTCCGGCGGGCCGGGAGTTCTGCGAGACTCCGCGGCGCGCCGATGCCCGCCGCCCGCGACGAGAGCCTTTCCATCCAACAGATCGCCGCCGCCGACCCAACGCGCCCGGTCGACGCGGCCACGCTCCAGCGCGCGCTCGGGCTGCGGAGCGCGTGGCTCGCGGGGGTCGTGCACCGGCACTTCGACCGCGACCGCGACGGCGTGGTGCGCGCCGCCGACCTCGCGCGCGGCCTCGCCGAGGTGTCGGGCGGCGACGAGATGAAGCGCCTCCGCTTCGGCTTCGACCTCTTCGACCACGACGGCAACGGGCTCATCGACCGGGGCGAGCTCGAGCGCTTCGTCAGCCTGAGCCTCGCCGAGAGCGGGGTGATGATGAGCCCCGAGCGGGTCGCCGACCTCGCGCGGGGCGTGTTCGACGACGCCGACCTCGACCGGGACGGGCAGGTGACCTTCGGGGAGTTCTGCGCGGCGGTGGGGCGCGTGCAGGGGCTTCGGTCGCTGACGTGCCGGGCGAGCGCGTCGTGGGCCTCGCCGCGCCCGCGGGACGTCGCGCCCGACGGCGCCGCGACGTGGTGGAGCGAGCACGGCCGCGCCGCCGTCGTCACCGCGCTCTACGCGCTCGCCAACGCGACGGCCTTCGCCGCGGCCTTCCTTCAGTACCGCGCCGCCGGGGCCGACGGGTACGTGCAAGTCGCGCGCGGCTTCGGGCGTGTGCTCGACCTCAACCTCCTGCTGCTCCTCCTCCCGACGCTCCGGCTGGTGGTGAGCCGCCTGCGCCAGACGCCCCTCTCGCGGCTGATCCCCCTCGACGACACGCCCGGCACGCACCGGGTGATGGGCCACGTCGTCGGCTGGGCGGGCCTCGCGCACGGCGCCGCCCACACCGCCCGCTACCTCGCCCACGGCCGCGCGCCGGCGGTCTTCGTCACCGACCTCGCCGCGGGGACGGGCGCGCTCCTCGTGCTCGTCGGCGCAGTAATGTGGGCCTGCGCGCTCCAGGTGGTGCGCCGCTCGCACCGCTTCGAACTCTTCTGGTCGACGCACCGCGCGTACGCCGTGTGGGTCGCGCTCGCGCTCGCCCACACCCCGAAGGCGTGGCCCTGGATGGCGCCCGCGGTCGCCCTGCTCGGCCTGGAGCACACGCTCCGCCGGCTGCGCCGCGTGCGGCCCGCGAAGGCCCTCGCGCTCGACCCGCTGGCCTCGGGCGTGACGCGCGTCACCGTGGCGAGGCCCGCGGGCTTCGCCCACCGCGCGGGGGACTACGTCTACCTCCGCGTCCCCTCGCTGGCGAAGGGCGAGTGGCACCCCTTCACGGTGAGCTCGGCGCCGCAGCGGCCCGACGTGTTCACGCTGCACGTGCGGAGCCTCGGCAACTGGACGCGGGCCCTCCACGAGCTCGCCGAGACGCGGGCGCGGGTGGGCGCGCGGCTGCCGCTCGACGTCGAGGTCGACGGCCCCTACGGCACGCCGAGCTCGCACATCTTCGAAGCGCGGGTGCCCGTGCTGGTGGCGGCGGGCATCGGGGTGACGCCCTTCGCGGCGATCCTCGAGTCGCTGCTGCTCCGCGCGAAGGGCGCGTGGCAGCCGACGCGGTCGGTGCTCGTCGAGCGGGTGTACTTCGTCTGGGTGGCGCGCGACGCGGTGTCGTTCGAGTGGTTCGCCGAGCTGCTCGCGGCGGTGGAGGCGTCGCCCGTCCGCGCCCATTTCGAGCTCATGATCTACATGACCGCGGGCCGCTCGGACGCGACCGGCGACGGCCTCGCGCTCGCGCTCGACCTCGTGTACGCGCGGGCCGGCGTCGACCCGCTCACCGGCCTCCGCGCCCGCACGCACCTCGGCGCGCCCGACTGGGACGCGCTCCTCGACGGCGTCCGCGCGTCGCACCCGGGCGCGACGCCGGAGGTGTTCTTCTGCGGCCCCGACGGGCTCGCGAAGGCCGTGGCGCGCGCCGCCGCCCGCACCCGCCTCCCCTTCCGCCAGGAGCATTTCTGAACCCTGCACAAGCGTCCTGCGGCTCCCCCGTTGTGCGGCGCGATCGGGCCGTGTTACCGCTGCCCGCGCCGCCATGAACGCGCCCCCCGTCGACCCGAACGACCCCGCCGCGGTCCGCGCCTGGGCGGCGGAGGTGCACGCCCTCGTCCTGCGCATGCAGACCGGCGAGCGCCGCGCCCTCGAGGCCCTCTACGACCGCACCCGCCACGTCGTGTACGGCCTCACGCTCCGCGTGACGGGCGACCCCGCCGCCGCCGCGGACGCCGCCCTCGAGGCCTACCAGAGCGCCTACCGCGACGCTTGGACGTACGAGCCCGCGCCCGCCGGCGCCGTCGCGTGGCTGCTCCACCTCGCGCGCGCCGCCGCCCTCGCGCGCGTCGCCGCCGTGAAGCGCCCGCCGGAGCCCGCGCCCGCGCCCGACGAGGACCCGGTCGCCGACGAGCGGCGGAGGGCTCGCGCGGTGGTGGGCTCGCTCCCCGAGGCCCAGCGGCGCGTGCTCGAGATCGCGTACTTCGAAGGGGCCGCGCCCGAGTCGATCGCCGAGCAGCTCCAGCTCCCGGCCGACGACGTGCGGCGGCAGATCGGCGAGGCCGTCGCCGCGCTCCGCGCCCGCCTGGAGGCCCCGTGAGCGCCGACGAGCTCCCCTTCGCCGAGCCGCCGCCCTCCCTCGACGCGCGGCTGCGCGCGCTCGCCGCCGGCCTTCGCCCCGCGGAGGTTCTCGTGCGCGCGGGCGGCGGGCTCTGGGCCGACACCGGCGTCCCGGGCCTTCACTGCAAGCCCTTGCTCCGTGACGCGCGCGAGCGCCGACAGACGCTGCTCGCCCGCTACGCGCCGGGGGCCGTCCACCCGGCGCACCTGCACGACGACCTCGAGGAGGTGTTCGTGCTCGAGGGCGACGCGGTGGTGCAGGGCCGCGCGATGGGCGCCGGCGACTTCTGCGCGGCCGCGGGCGGCACCGTCCACCGCCCCGTGACCTCGCGCGACGGCGCCCTCTTCCTCGTCAGCCACTCGCCGAAGGACGCGCCCACCGCGCGGCCCGACGAGGGCGAGCGCGGCGTCACCTTCGCGATGGCCCGCGACGCCGTCTGGCGCGCCGGGAGTGCGACCGGCGTGCGCGTTCGGGACCTCTACCGCGACGGGGCGCTCGACCTCGCCACCCTGGTGCTCGAGCTCGACGCGGGCGCGACGCTCGCGGCGGAGGGCTTCGCGTGGCAGGCGTACGTGATCCGCGGCGCGGCGACGCTCGCGGGCGTGGCGCTGGGCGCGGGGGACTTCCGCTACGCGGCCAGCGGCGGCGCGCTGACGGCGACGGAGCCCTCCGCGGTGCTGGTGGTCGACGCGCCCGCCGGCTGGAACCCGTAGCGCGGAGTTGCCACCGCGGCCGAAGGGGGGATACGGTCACCCCCGGTGCAGGCCGCATGGGAGTGCTCTCGGGCCCGACGATCGCGCCCGCCGACGTGACGGAGATCCCGCAGGTCGTCGGGGAGAAGTACCAGGTGGTTCGCCTCCTGGGCGGCGGCGGCATGGGCAACGTCTACGAGGCGGAGAACACCTGGACGCGCCGCCGCGTGGCCGTGAAGATGCTGCGGCCGGAGTTCTCCACCGACCCCGAGTCGGAGCAGCGCTTCATGCGCGAGGCGCAGACGGCGTCGCAGCTCTCGCACCCGCACGTGGTCGACGTGCTCGACATGGGGCGCGACGCGGCCACCGGGGCGCTCTTCATCGTGCAGGAGTTCCTCGTCGGGGAGGAGCTGCGGGCGCGGCTGGAGGCGCGCGGGGCGCTGCCGCCGGAGGAGGCGCTCGAGCTTCTCCTGCCCGTGATGGACGGCCTCGCCGCGGCCCACGCGGCCGGCGTGATCCACCGCGACATCAAGCCCGAGAACATCTTCCTGGTGCGCCAGCCCGACGGCCGGGTGTCGCCGAAGCTCATCGATTTCGGCATCGCGAAGGCCCTCCGGCCCGGCGAGCGGGACTTCCGCACCGACATCCCGCAGGCGATCGGGACGCCCGGCTACATGTCCCCCGAGCAGGCCCGCGGCGACGTCGACATCGACGCGCGGACGGACGTGTGGGCCCTCGGCGTGGTGCTCTACGAGATGCTCGCGGGGCGCATGCCCTACGACTACAACCGCAACGCCGAGGTCATGATCGCGATGGTGATGACGCGCGACCCGACCCCGCTGGAGGAGTCGGCGCCGTCGGTGCCGCGCGACCTCTGCGCGGTCGTGGGCCAGGCGCTCCAGCGCGACAAGGGCCGCCGTACGCCGAGCGTGAAGGCCCTCGCCGACGCGCTCTCCGCGACGCGCCAGGGCAGGCGCACCCGCGCGACGCTGAAGAAGAACGCCGCCGCCCGCGAGCGCGCGAAGGGCGACGTCTCGGGGCGCGGGCGGCGCGTGGCCCTGGCGGCGCTCGCGGCGGCGCTCACGCTCGCGCTCGCCCTCGGCGCGGTGTTCGCGCTGCGCCGGAGCGACCCCCCGCCCGCGCCCACCGCCGCGGTGGTCGCGCCCGCGCCGCGCGCCGTCGTGCCGACGCCGACGCCCGTGCCGACGCCCGTGCGGGCCACCGCGGGGACGGCCGACGCGGCGGTCGCCGCCGTCGACGCGAGCGCCCCGGGCGCGGGCCCCGTGAGCGCAGCGGTCGACGCGGCGACGGAGGCGCCGGGGGGCGACGACCGGCGCGCGCGGCGGAGGCGCCGGCGCCACGACGAGGGCTTCAAATGAAGGCGCATCTGGTGGCGTTGGCGGCGCTGGCCGCGGCGTGCGCGGAGACCTCCGGCAGCACGGCAGGCGACGCGGCGGCAGACGTGACGGACGCGACGCCCGACGTCGTCGACGCGACGTCCGACCTCGGGCGCGACGTCGCCTCCGAGACCGCGGCCGACGTCCCGAGCGGCTCATGCCGTTGGCGCGTGGGCGCGGCGGTCGACCTCCCGCGGCAGGGCGCCGGCGTCCGCTGCGCGCTCGCCGACCTCGCCGCGGGCGCGCCCGGCGCGTGGGTGGCGCGCGCGTGCGACCGCCTCGCAGGCGACGCCGACGCGCGCCAGCCCCTGGTCATCGACCGCGTGGACGCCACCGGCGCAACCGCCTCCACCACCCGCGCGGCCGAAGGCGAGACCGCCCGCGCGTGGCTCGCCATCGACGACGCGCTCGACCGACGCGCGGTGCTCCGGCGCGGCCCGATGGGGAGCGGCGAGTCGATCGTGACGCTCGGCCGCGACGGCGCCCCCGCCGTGACCCAGACGATCGGCCCCGCGCCGATGCACTTCTCGCTCGGCGACCACCAGGACCTCGCCGTCGACCGCGACGGCTTCACCACCGTGGCCCAGCAGATCCGCGCGCTGTGGGGCGTCTCGCTCATGCGCCTCGACGTCGCGGGGCGGCCCGTGGAAGCCGTCGACCTCATGCCGACGGGCGCGTTCATCCCGCGGATCAGGCGCGCCGCGACGGCCGACCGCGGCTTCTTCCTCGCCTGGGCCGAGGCCGCCGACGCGGGCCCCGGCTCGCTCCGCGTGCGCCGCTACCGGGAGAACGGCACGGCCGTCTCCTTCACCGCGGTGCTCGACGCGCGCCTCGCGCCCGCCGCGGAGACCGCCCCTCTCCGGGTGGCGATCGCCCCGACGGCCGGCGGCGCGCTCGCGGTGTGGGAGGCGGAGGCCGACACGCTCCCGCCGCTGCGCACGGTGGCGGCGCGCCCCCTCGCCGACGACGCGACGCCCCGCGCCGACGCGTCGCTGCTCACGTCGCTGGGCTTCTACGGCGGCGGCCTCGACGCGGCGGCGGCCGGCGGCGACGTGCTGGTGACGGCGGTCACGGGCTCCGGGGTGCTGCGGCTGGTGGTCGTCGCGCTCGGCCCCGACGGCGCGCCGCGCGGTGAGCCTCTCCAGGTGGCGATGGTGGCGCCGCCGTCGCCCGACGGGGTGTTCGCGCGCGTGGTGCCCACGACGTCGGGCGCGCTGGTGGCCTTCCAGCGCGACGCGGCGACGGTGGCGGTGGCGCCGCTCACATGCGAGCGGTGAGGCGCGGCCGTCAGCGCGGCGAGCGGAGCTTGTCGGCGTAGCGGCGCCAGCGCTTGTCGAAGGCGTTGCTCGCGTTGTGGAGCGAGCGCGGGTCGCTGGCGCCTTCGAGCAGGTTGCGCTCGGCGATGTGGCGCCAGGCGTCGGCGTTGGTCCGCGTCGCGTCGCGCGCCTCCAGCAGGTACCGCAGCTCCCAGCGCTCGACCTGCGACAGCCCGCGCCACGCCTCGGGCCGCACCCGCGCCTCCACCGCCGCCCAGGCGTCGTGCTCGGCGCCGCCCACTCCTTCGGCGAGCGTCGCCCAGCGCGCGGTGAGCTCGGCCACCTCGGCCTCGACGTGGGCGAGGGTCACCTTCACCACGGGCTGCGGCGATCCCTTCGGGCGCCCCGCCCACGCGCGGAGGCAGAGGCGCTCGGCGGACTGCATCACGTCGCGGTGGTTCCAGGGCCACGGGGACGTCGGGGCGAAGGCGTGGGCCTGGAGGCGCTGGCGGGCGTCGCGGTCGAGGGCGAAGCGGGGCGGGCCCTTGCCCGCGACGGGGTAGTGCCGCGCGACGTGTTCGAGCTGGTGGTGGTAGGCGCTCACGATCCGGTGACGCGCCTCCGCGAGCGCCGGGAGCGCCACGCGGTGGGTGGACAGGCGGCCGAGGAGGTCGAGGCGGAAGGCGCCCGCCCGCGCCATCGCGAGGAGGTCGCGGTTGGTGCCGACGACGAGCCGGACGTCGACGGGCCTCGCCGTGTCGTCGCCGACGGGCTTCACGAGCCGCATCCGCGCCCCGTCGAGGTCGAGCGCGGTGAGGAGGTGCGACTGGAGCTCGAGCGGCAGGTCGCCGATCTCGTCGAGGAAGAGCGTGCCGCCGTCGGCCCTGCGGAAGGCGCCCTCGCGCGCGCCCGCCGCGCCGGTGAAGGCGCCCTTCGCGTGGCCGAAGAGCTCGGGGCCGAGGAGGTCGCGCGGGACGGCCGCGGCGTTGAGCGCGACGAACTCCCCCTTGCGGACGAACGCGCGCCTCCAGGCGTCGTGGAGGCGCCGGGCCGCGTGCGATTTGCCCGCGCCGGTGGGGCCTTCGAAGAGGACGTTCCAGACGGCGGGCGCGGCGCCGAGGAGGTCGAGGGCGGGCTCGGCGGCGCCCCGCGCGGCGGATCTCCAGACGGAGAGGACGTCGCCGGGTCCGTCGTACACCACCGAGACGCGCGCGCCGAGCCCGTCGAGCGCATCGAGGAGCGCCGCGCACTGCCCCGCCGTCCCCGTCGCGACCGAGGCCACGAACTCCACCTCGTCCATCCGCCGCGCGTGCTCACGGGCGACGTCCTCCACCGCGCTTCGGACGGCCGGCGCCACCGCCGCGATCGCGTGCGGGTCGTCGAGCTTCAGCGCGTGGAGCTGCGGTTGGACGCCGCCCCGCGCCGCCCCGACGTCCTCCGCGAGCGCCTCGGCGGCGGCCCGCGCGTCGGCGTCGCCGGCGTCGAAGAGGAAGGCCGCCCGCGCCGCCCCGGCGAGCTCACGGAGCCGGAGGGCGGCGAGGGCGGGGCGGCGGTCGCCCTCGGCGGGGGCGTTGTGCCGGTTGCCGACGACGGTGAGGAAGACGCGGCGGGGGACAGGGGCGGGCGTCATGGCGGGCCGTGAGCATACCCGCGACGGCTCTCCAGACGGAGAGGGGACGTTCAGATGTCGAGGTTGCGCGCGTTGAGCGCGTTCTTCTCGATGAAGTCGCGGCGGGGCTCGACCTCGTCGCCCATCAGGAGCGTCATCACCTGGTCGGTGAGGGCGGCGTCCTCCACCCGGACGCGGAGCATCACGCGGCGGGCCGGGTCCATCGTGGTCTCCCAGAGCTGCTCGGCGCTCATCTCGCCGAGGCCCTTGTAGCGCTGGATCGACGTCCCCTTGCGGCCCTTCGCGTCGACGTACCCGTAGAGCGCGCCGCCGTGCGCAGCGGTGTGCTCGCGGTCACCGTCGACGATCGTCCAGGGCCCGTCGCCCACCCGCTCGCGGACGTAGCGCTCGACGCGCTCGAGCTCGTGCAGCTCGCTCCCGCCGAGGAAGGCGTGCGAGACCACGGTGGTGCGGCCCGCCGTGCCGTTGCGGATGCGCACGAGCACCCGCTTGCACTGGTGCTCGTGGTCGTCCTCCACGGTGTAGCGGAGCGGCGCGGACTCGGGCTCGTACGTCTGCACGTAGGCAGAGACCTTCTCCATCGCGGCGGCGATCGCGGCCTCGTCCTTGAGCGTCTCCTGGGTGAAGGCGCCGGTGCGCGCGACCGCGGCCACCACGGGGGGCTCGGCGCGCAGGCGGATCCGCTCGAGGAGCACGGCGCCCTTGTGGAGCTCGAAGGCCGCGTCGCGCAGGGCGTCGTCGCGGAGCTCGCCCGAGGGCCCGCGGAGCGCGAGCCCCTCGGTGCCCGAGCGGATGACGTAGCGGGCGAGGGCGTCGTCGTCCTTGACGTACTCCACCTTCTTGCCGCGGCGGACGCCGTAGAGGGGAGGCTGCGCGATGTAGAGGTAGCCCTTCTCCACCAGCTCGGGCATCTGCCGGTAGAAGAAGGTGAGCAGCAGCGTGCGGATGTGGCTGCCGTCCACGTCGGCGTCGGTGTTGTGGCAGCAGACGCCACCCATGCCGGCGATGAAGTTCTCGTCGCCCTCGACGGAGAAGTCGTAAACGTTGCCGTTGGTCGCCTCGACCTGTTCGATGGCCGTGATCGGCAGCGCGAGGAGGTCGCCGTCGATCGCTTCGAAGCGGCGGTTGATGCTCTGCCGCTCGCGCGCGAGGCGGGCGTCGAGCGCGGGCGCGTTGGCGTGGTCGCGCCACACCTCGCGCACGCCGTCGAGCTCCTCGCGGGCGGCGACCGACACGGTCCAGTGGCGGTGGCGCGTCACGCAGGGCTCGCCGCGGACGTCGCGGGCCACCCCGTCGGGCTCGCGCGACGAGAGGGAGGCCACGACGCCGAGCGACGAGAGGAGGTACATGACCCCGCTCGCGACGTCGCGGGAGGAGGTGCCCCAGGCGATCTTCTCGTCGACCACGGTGCCGTCGCCGAGGAGGTAGCCGCGGAGGAAGGCGAGGCGCAGCTCGCGCGGCACGTTGAAGGCGAGGTCGGGCACGCGCTTCGTGAGGGAGTCCGCGTCGCGGAAGCCGAAGACGTGCTGCCACGCGAGGGAGGCGACGCGGTGGACAAGCTTCACCTCGCCCGCCCGCGACTCGTACTCGTAGGCCGCCGCGGGCAGGCCGAAGACGGACTCGAAGGCCGCGCGCATCTCGTCGGCGAAGCGACGGTTGGCGTTGCCGATGGTGAGCCGCACGCCGTTGCGGTCGGAGCACGAACCCTCGGCGAGGTAGAAGCCGAGCAGGGTCATGAGCTCGGGGGTCACGTCGACGAAGCGGCGGACGCCCTGGTGCTTGTGGTGCTCGGGCGTGAGCGTGAGGTCGTCGCGCTCGGCGAACCACGCGAGGTCGTCGACCTCCAGCGCCGACAGGCGGACGTAGGGGCGCACGCGGTTGGCGGGCGCGCCGGCGTACTGCTCCTCCCAGGCCCGCTCCAGGCGGCTCGGGCCGACGGTGACGCGCGCCATCACGGCGTCGACGTCGGCGCCGACCGCGGCGAGGTAGGCGCGGAAGTGCGTCACGGTGGGGCGCGCGGTGCCGTGCTCCCAGCCGTAGAAGGTCACCGGCTGGCGGACGCCGACGGCGGCGCAGAGGTCGCGGTTGCTCACAGCGCGGGCGCGGCGCATCGCGGCGAGCTCGGCGCGGACGTTCGCCGGGACCTCGACGCGCGCCTCGGTGAGCTCGGGGCGGTCGGCGTGCTCGGCGGCGGCGCGGGCGCGGTACCAGTCCTCCACCGCGGGCCCGCGCACCCACACCTGCGCGGCGGCCTCGGGCACCGCGTGGAGCTCGCGCAGGAGGTCGACGCGCGCCGGGGCGTCGCCCGGGAGGCGGAGCGTGCGGGGCGCGACGAGGCGGTCGCCGACGCGGAGCTCGTCGCCGCGCTTGAGCCGGACCTCGCCCTCCTCGTGGACGAAGACGCTGTGGCTCGCGGTCACGCGCACCGAGCGGCCGTAGGCGCCGCGCACCTCGTAGAGGGCCTCGTCGAGCCCGTGGCGGATCACCGCGCGGATCGGGCGGAAGCGCACCGCGTGGTCGTCGAGGCCGAAGCAGAGCACCTCGCCGAGGTCGTCGCCGAGGTAGCGGTCGACGTCGCCCCCGCCGACGCCGCGCGCCGCGAGGGCGGCGTCGATGAAGGCTCCGATGGTGGTCATGCGGGCGCCGCGGCGGTCGCGCACGAAGACGTGCTCGTCGCCGTCCACGCTCATGATGCAAATCTTGTGGTAGCGGAGCTTCTCCAGGTCGAGGCGGGGCCCGGAGGAGGCGCTGTCGTCGTCGCCGCGCGCGTCGTTCTTGATGGTGACGCCGAGCGCGGTGATCAGCGTGCCGATCTCCGCGTTGGTGAGCATCTTCTCGAAGCGGACGCGCTCGACGTTGAGGATCTTGCCGCGCAACGGGAGGATCGCCTGGTACTTCCGGTCGCGGCCCTGCTTCGCGCTGTTGTGGACGAACACGCCGCTCGCCAGCGCGAAGTTGTGCGTGCCCGGCACCTCCAGGTCGTAGACGTCGTGGCGCTCGTCGAGCGGCTCGACGGAGGCCACGCGGTGGTTGTAGTGCGCCACCGCGTCGAGCGCGCGGGCGGCGTCGCCGTCGAAGTAGCGCCGGCAGAGCGTCTCGAACTTCAGCAGCGACTTGTCCCGCGAGGCCACGCGGCTCGCGCGGTAGGCCTCGAGGTCGACCTCGCCCGTCGGGCCCACGCACGCCTTGAGCGCGGCCAGCGTCTTGCGGCGGTAGGTCTCCTGCAGGGCCGCCCGCCGCTTCTCGCGGAACTCGCCCGTCCACTGGGCCGCCGTCTTCTCGCCCCGCCACGTCCGCAGCGCGACGTCCGACCACTGGGCCTTCGCGGCCTCCGCGAGCTCGACCCGACGCTCGGGGTGCCGTTCGAAGTGCCCGCGCACCCGCTCGGCCTGCGCCGCGCGGTTCGAACCGTCGGCCCAGTACTCCTCCTGCGCGCGGTCGAGCCGCCCGTGCAAAGCCTCGCGGTACGCCGCGTCCTCCGCGTAGAAGGCGCCCCAGCGCTCGGCCATGTAGCGCTTGTAGTCGGGGTCGTTCCACTGAGCGCGCGCCTGCTCGGAGAGCACCTCGCGCGTGCCCGGGGCCTTCATCCGCTCGCTCATGCGGGCGCGGAACCCCTCGCTCTGCCGGATCTCCCGGCACTTCGCGATCACGTCCGGGCGGTGCAGCGTCGCGGCGGCGTGCTCGCGGTGCAGGGCCAGGTGGGCCTCGCGAGAGAGGCGCCGGAGGTTGGTGGGGTTGTTGTTTCGCTTGTCGAAGTCGACGTGGTGGCAGTGCGCGCCGTCGGCCTCGGCGTAGATGCCCTTCCAGCGATTGTACCAGTCCGCGAGCTGGTGGGTGAACAGCCAGCGCGACGACCTCGGGTC
>WBZM01003270.1_pt1 | contig 12768 bp, 12 predicted proteins | sample 5204271 | NCBI WGS metagenome assembly WBZM01 (sample SAMN12344346, study PRJNA552823) | activated sludge metagenome | biome: Activated sludge suspended growth; feature: Nitrification reactor; material: Wastewater; isolation source: activated sludge from nitrification reactor of wastewater...
CGACCAGCGTCAGGGCGGCCACGGAAACGGCGGTCAGGGCCTCCATCTCGACTCCGGTGCGGTCGGCCGTCCGTACCGTCGCCCGGATTCCGACCCCCTCCTCACCGGGATCGAACTCGACCACGACGGCGTGGACTCCGATCACATGGGCGAGGGGAAGCAGCTCGGCGCACTTCTTGGCGCCCTGGATCCCGGCGATCCTCGCCACGGCAAGCGCGTCGCCTTTCGGCACGTCATCGGCCTTCAGGGCCTTGACCACGGCCGGCGGGCAGCGAACGAATCCGGAAGCGGTGGCGGACCGGATGGTCGGCTCCTTGGCGGTCACGTCGACCATTCGGGCGTGACCGGACTCGTCAAGGTGAGTGAACTTCAAGTTCTGCTCCTCGTTAGGTAGTTGTACTGCTCGGGATCCCGTAGCCGTACGGTGCTGACCGTATCGCCGGGCAGGACCTCCTCGACCTCCGCGTCAACAAGGGCGTACCCGTCGGCGGCGGCGAGACTCGCGACCAGGTGGGATCCGGAACCACCGGAGGCAGCAGGAAGAACGCTCCGCTCACCTGAATCATTGATGCGTACCGGGATCACCTGCTGCCGCCCCTTCGGTGTCCGCCACCTCTCCGAGGCCCGGGCCGGCACCTCCTCCGGCACGATCGAAAGGTAGCCCTGCATCCTGCGAAGGGCCGGGCGGACGAACATCTGGAAGGAGACCCAGGCACTGACGGGGTTGCCGGGCAGGCCAAAGAGCAGCGGTCCCGTGCCTTCCAGCTGGCCGAAGGCCTGTGGCTTGCCCGGCTGCATCGCGACCCGGTCGAACCTCACGCTGTCATCGTCACCGAAGACAGCCTTGACCGGATCGAACGCACCGACGCTGACTCCGCCGGTGAGCACGATCACGTCGGCTTCCTCCTTTCGATGAGCAAGTTCCGCGACAAGCTCTTCGGGCCGGTCGCCCACCCGGGTCGACGTGGCGGTTGCGCCCGCATCCTCCGCCAGCATCGAGACCAGCATCCGGTTCGAATCCGGAATCTGCCCCCGCTCGAGTTTCTGGCCGGGTTGCACGAGTTCATCGCCGGTGCTTACCACCACCAGCCGCGGCCGCCTGGATACCTCAACCTCGGCCACTCCGGCGGAAGCGATCGCCGCCAATGCCTCGGGGGTGAGCCCTGTGCCGGGCTCCGCGATCAGCTCCCCGGCCGCGCGATCCTCGCCCTCGATCCGGACGTGGCGTCCAAGGGGCAGGGTCTCGAAGATCGCGACAACCTCCTCTCCCTGGTCAGTCAACTCCTGGGGGACGACGGTATCGGCGTCCGTAGGTAGCGGGGCCCCGGTCATGATCCTGACCGCTTCGCCTGGCCTCACCGCCGGATCCTCGCCGGAGCCGGCCGGCACGCTGCCGGCCAGCCGCAGCTCAACCGGGTTCGACCGGCTCGCCCCGGTCAGGTCATAGGCCCGGACGGCATACCCGTCCATCGCCGAGTTCGTCCATGGGGGTACCGGAAGCCTGGCCAGCACGACCTCGGAGAGGCACCTTCCCCGCGCCCGCTCGAGTGGAACGATCTCGCTTTCGAGGGTCGGGGTCAGGGAGAGAATGCGCTCAAGGTGCTCCCCGGTGGTGATCACCGGGCCTATTCTAAGGCGGGCCGGAGGCCATCTATGATCCGCATATGGGTCGAGTCGTCTCAGAGCGGATGGTGACCCGGTTCAGCTCGGGTTCAGGCCCCAGCCGCCGCCGGGATTCACTGGTCGGCGAGGAACCGCTCGAGATCCGGATCGACGGCACCTCGCTGGTCGTCACGATGCGGACCCCGGGCAACGACTACGAGCTTGCAGCAGGTTTCCTGGTCTCGGAAGGACTGATCCGGGATGCGGCAGGCTTCGGAACTGCAAAGTACTGCCGTGGTGCCGGGGTGGAGGGGCAGAACCCCTACAACCTGCTCGACGTGTCCCCGGGCCCGGAGGCCGGGAAACCGGATGCCGGACTGTCCAGGAACTTCCCGGCGACTGGTTCCTGCGGCATCTGCGGCACCGCCAGCATCGAGTCTGTCGAGAAGAAATCCCCCTTCGAGCTTTCGGCCGACCCGACCACCGTCAGCCTCGATCTCCTGCTCGGGATGCCGGAGAAGCTGAGACAGGGGCAGGAACTCTTTGAGAGGACCGGCGGACTTCACGCCGCGGCCCTCCTTGACGCCAGGACCGGGGACCTTCTCGTCGTCAGAGAGGACGTCGGCCGACACAACGCCGTAGACAAGGTGATCGGCTGGGCCGTACTTGAGGATCGGCTGCCCTTGACCGGCTGTGTGCTGCAGGTGTCCGGGCGGGCCGGATTCGAACTGGTCCAGAAGGCCAGCATGGCCGGGCTGCCGGTCTTCTCGGCGGTCTCCGCTCCCTCATCGCTGGCCGTCGATCTCGCGGTCGCGACGGGAATCACGCTGGCCGGCTTCGTCCGCGGAAGTTCGCTGGTGGCATACAGCCGGCCCGACCGCATCCTTGCCACCGGAGCGGAGGGGGAAGAAATCCCTGGCCAGGCGCAGCGAATGGTCGTGCATTGAGCCCGGGGAAGCCACCGCGCTGCGACTTCAGCGATGACGCCATCCGGGTCTCGCCGCCGAAGAAAGTGGCTGCCGGTCTGCCTTCGATCGGTTATGCGATGGGCCCGATGCTGCGCCGGGCGGGGCCGCGCCGGACCTGGCGTGCCTCTTTCACGATGAACCACACGCGGGGTTTCGACTGCCCCAGCTGTGCGTGGATCAGTGAGGACAAGCCGCCGGCGATGGACTTCTGCGAGAACGGGATGAAGTCCCTGATCTCGGAGATCGACCCGGTGCTCGTGCCGGCCGGTTTCTGGGCGGAGAACTCGATCAGCTCCATGTTGGACAAGTCCGAGTATTGGCTGGGCAGGCAGGGAAGGCTGACCGAGCCCGTGTACAAGGCGAGGGGATCCGATCACTACGAGGTGATCGGGTGGGACCAGGCCTTCGACCTGATCGCCGATCGCCTGCGCTCGCTCGACTCGCCCGACGAAGCGGTCTTCTACACCTCGGGGCGGATCATGAACGAACCGGCCTTCCTCTACGGGCTCTTCGCCCGCGAGCTCGGAACCAACAACCTCCCGGACTGTTCCAACATGTGTCACGAGGCGACCGGTGCTGGCATGCGGCAGTCGATCGGGGTGGGCAAGTCAACGATCAGCTACTCGGACTTCGACCGGGCAGACCTGATCATCGTCATGGGCCAGAACCCCGGCACCAATCATCCCCGCATGCTGAACGCCCTTGAGAGCGCGAAACGAAACGGCGCCGAGATCGTCGGAGTCAACCCGCTGCCGGAGGCTGCACTACTCAGGTACCGAAACCCCCAGAAGCCAAGGGGCCTGGCCGGCCGGGGGACGGTGATCTCGGACCAGTTCGTCCACATCAGGGTCGGCGGGGACCAGCACCTGCTCCGCGCGATCGGCAAGCGCGTCCTCCAGGCCGAGGCCGATGCACCGGGCGCCGTGATCGACCACGATTTCATCGCGGAGCGCTGTGACGGCTTCGAGGCCTACCGGGAGGCAGCGCTGGAGCTCGACGACGCAGAGGTCGAGGCCGCAACCGGCCTTCGCCGGGAAGAGATCGACGAGCTTGCCCGGCGCTACATCGAGTCCGACGCCACGATCATAACCTGGGCTCTCGGACTGACCCAGCAGCAGTCGGCAGTCGAGACGATCACCGAGGTCATGAACCTGCTCTTCCTCAAGGGCAACATCGGCCGACCGGGGGTGGGAGCCTCGCCGATCAGGGGTCACAGCAACGTCCAGGGCGACCGGACGATGGGGATCTGGGAGCAGATGGGCGACGGCTTCCTCGACGCCCTGGAGGCCGAGTTTGGGATCGAGACGCCCCGGGAACACGGCCATGACTCGGTCCGGGCGATCGACGCGATGGAGCGGGGAGAGGTGAGCTTCTTCATGAGCATGGCCGGCAACTTCGTGGCCGCCGTCTCGGACTCGTCCCGAGCCGAGCAGGGCATGCGGAGGACCGGGATGACGGTTCATGTGTCGACCAAGTTGAACCGCTCCCATGTGGTCTGCGGGGAGGAGTCGCTGATCCTGCCCGTGCTGGGCCGGTCCGAGCGCGACGAGCAGGAGTCGGGTGACCAAGTGGTCACCGCCGAGGACTCGGTTTGCCGGATCACCGCCAGCAAGGGAAACATGGCGCCGATCGCCCGAAACCTGATCTCGGATGTTTCGGTGATCACCAGGCTCGCAGAGAGAACCTTTCCCAGTTCACCGGTTGACTGGCCGGGCTTCGAGGCCGATTATGACCGCATCCGGGATTCGATCAGCCGGGTCATTCCGGGCTTTGAGGGGTTCAACGAGAAGCTGGAGCGAGACGGCACCTTCGTGCTGCCCCACGGGCCACGTGACTCCCTCACATTCCCGACCCCCGACGGTAAGGCCCACTTCATCGCCAGCCCGATCGCGACGCTCGAGGTTCCTCCCGGGCGGTTGATCCTCAACACCGTGCGGGCACATGACCAGCACAACACGGCGATCCTCGGCCTGAATGACCGCTATCGCGGGATCCGTTCCGGCCGCTTCGTGGTCTTCGTAAACCCCGAGGACCTGGAGGAAATGGGTTTCGCCGACGGCGACACTGTTGACGTCTTCAGCGAAAGACCCGGGGAGGAGGACCGGGTTCTACGCGGCTACCGGGCCGTCTCTTATCCGACCAAGCGGGGTTGCGCCGCGATGTACTTCCCCGAGGCCAACGAACTGGTCCACCGGTCTGCGGTGGATGCTCAGAGCAACTGCCCGGCCTACAAGGACGTGATGATCCGGCTCGAGCCGGGCAGAAACCGTGTTGCGGGCGGGCGTCCGACCGCAAAGTAGGGCCTTTGAGCTTCCATTATCCGCGTACGCGGGGAAAAATACCGTACTTACCCGTATATGCGTCCGTAGTAGGGTCGAAGGGTGACCTCCACCGAATTCAAGGTTTCCGAAGCGGCCGACCTGCTCGGCGTAAGTGATGACACGGTTCGCCGTTGGGCTGCCGACGGTCGGCTGACTCTCCGGGAGGGGGGCGGTGGCAGCAAGATGATCGACGGGAAAGAGCTCGCCAAGGTCGCCTCGGAGTCTCTCGTCGAAGTGGAGGGTGGCGCCACCTTCTCGGTCCGAAACCGGATGAAGGGAATCGTCACCGCGGTCAAGACCGACGAGGTGATGGCCCAGGTGGACATTCAGGCCGGTCCTTTCAGGCTGGTTTCCCTGATCAGCAGTGAAGCGGTGGAGCAACTCGGGATCGAAGTCGGCAGCGCCGTGATCGCCACGGCGAAGGCCACCAACGTCGGCGTCGAAGTTGCTTCCTAGCGTTCCAATCGCACTCCGGTCATTCGCCGGCCTGCTCGTGGTCATCGTCCTGGCCGTCGGGGTAGCGGCCTGTGGCTCCGAAGATTCCGCTTCAGCTGAAGACGGCAAGGTGACCGTCTTCGCCGCCGCGTCGCTTACCGAGGCGTTCACGGAACTCGGCAAACGGTTCGAGGAACAGAACGAGGGCACGACGGTCGTGTTCAGCTTTGGTTCCAGCTCCGACTTGGCAGCGCAGATCGATCAGGGCGCCCCGGCCGACGTCTTAGCCTCGGCCGACGAGCCGAACATGGAGAAGGTCGTGGATGCCGGCATGGCTGATGGTGAACCGGAGGCGTTCGCCGGGAACGTTCTCGAGATCGCAGTGCCCAAGGGCAATCCCGGGAGAGTTAAAGGGCTCGCCGACTTCTCTGACGGCGGTCTCCGGCTCGCGATCTGTGATCTGGACGCGCCGTGCGGGAATGCCGCCGGTGAGGTCCTCCGGAAAGCAGGCGTGGATGCCTCCATCGACAGCTACGAGCCGGACGTGAAGGCGGTCCTGACAAAGGTCGAACTGGGCGAGGTCGACGCAGGGCTCGTTTACCACTCGGATGTGCTCGCAGCGGGCAACGGGATCGAGTCGATCGTGATCCCGTCCGCCGACCAGGTGGTCAACACCTACCCAATCGTCGTCGTCAAGGACGCCGGTAACCCCGACGCAGGTCGGGAGTTCATCGAACTGGTTCTCAGCGACGAAGGCCAGGCGGAACTGGCCAAATGGGGATTCCGCGAACCTTGAATCCATCTGCCGGGTACCAGGAGGTGGCCCGCCAGTCCCGGCCGCCACTGGCCCTGACCTGGCCGGCCGGGATCGCAGTCCTGTTCTTGTCCCTGCCGCTGGTAGCCGTAATCCTTCGGGTGCCCTGGGGTTCGCTTACCGAGATCCTCACGAGGGAGCAGACCCTCGAAGCCCTCGCCCTTTCGCTCGGCACGGCAACGCTCGCAACCCTGGTCTGTCTCCTGATCGGGATCCCGCTGGCTTGGTGGCTCGACTGGCTCGGACGCACGCCGGGCAGCCTCTCCTACCGGCTGATTCGCGCGCTGGTCCTGATCCCGCTCGTCCTGCCGCCGGTGGTCGGCGGCGTTGCCCTGCTGATGCTTCTCGGCCGGCGGGGGGTGCTCGGGGGCCCGGTATACGACCTGACCGGACTCTCGATCCCGTTCACGACCGCCGCGGTGGTGGTCGCGCAGTCCTTTGTCGCGCTGCCGTTCCTCGTGCTGGCGGTCGAGGGGGCGCTTCGCTCGATCGATCGCAATCTCGACGAGGTCGCACTCGATCTCGGTGCGACCCCGGCCCAGGCCTTCCTGCTCGTTGTGCTCCCGATCATCCGTCCCGCCGTGATCTCGGGCGCCGTGCTTTGTTTCGCCCGAGCTCTCGGGGAGTTCGGGGCAACCATCACGCTGGCCGGAAACCTTCCCGGGGTCACCCAGACCATGCCGATTGCGACCTACACTACGATGCAGAGTGATCCCGACGCCGCGATCACCCTCTCCCTGATCCTGCTGCTGGTCGCGGTGGCGATCCTCGTCGCACTCCGTGACCGCTGGACCCGAGGCGTCTTCGGATGATCTTTCTTCGCACCTGAACGGGGGACCGGTTTCGGGTCAGCGGCCCGGGGTAACGGGTTGTTACGGTGGCCCGGTGAGTGAACTTGCGATAGAGACAAGAGGTCTGGTCAAGGTGTTCGGAGAGAATCGTGCGGTCGACGGCGTCGACCTGCGGATCCAGCCGGGAATGGTCTTCGGTCTGCTCGGCCCCAACGGCGCTGGCAAGACGACGACGATCCGAATGCTGGCGACTCTGCTGCGCCCCGATGGTGGCTCGGCGACGGTCCTCGGACACGATGTGGTGAAGGAAGCAGACAAGGTCCGGAGCAAGGTCAGCATGACCGGTCAGTACGCCTCGGTCGACGAGGATCTGACCGGAACCGAGAACCTGATCATGCTGGCGAGACTGCTCGGTTTCGACAAGTCCGGCGCCCGGGGTCGGGCGGCCGAACTTCTTGAGGCCTTTGGTCTGAGCGACGCTGCCGACCGCCAGATCAAGAACTACTCGGGTGGCATGCGACGCCGGATCGACATCGCCGCAAGCATCGTGGTCGCCCCGGACCTGATCTTCCTCGACGAGCCAACCACCGGACTCGATCCCCGGAGCCGGAACCAGGTCTGGAACGTGGTTAGGGCACTGGTGGCCGACGGAACCACTGTCCTGCTCACCACCCAGTACCTCGACGAGGCAGACCAGCTGGCTGACCGGATTGCCGTGATCGACCACGGCCATGTGATCGCCGAGGGCACCAGCTCCGAACTGAAGGCTTCGGTTGGTGCCGGTGCTCTGCACGTGAGGGTCGCCGATCCGGACCAGACCGAACAGGCCGAGCGGATGCTGGCCCAGGCGCTCGGCGTCGAGGTCGTAAGGGAGACCGACGGCATCTCTCTGTCAGCCCGTGCCGACGACCCGACCAGCGTCTCGCTGGCGCTGACCGAGCTCAATCAGGCCGGGGTCGAGGTGACCGAATTTTCGCTTGGTCAGCCCAGCCTCGACGAGGTGTTCCTGGCGCTGACCGGGCACCCTGCCGAAGACGAAACCGAGAGAACCGACGAGAACCACGAGGAGGTTGCCCGATGACGATCAGCAGCGAAGTTGCAGCCGATGAAGCCACAGGCGTCCTCGATGACTCGAAGCTGCGTGACGCGATCGGGAAAAGGGAACGCCCGGGAGCACCCGGTCCGCTGTCGGCTTCTTTCACCTTCGGCTGGCGGGCGATGCTGAAGATCAAGCACGTACCGGAGCAGCTTTTCGACGTGACCATGTTCCCGATCATGTTCACGCTGCTGTTCACCTACCTGTTCGGCGGCGCGCTCGAGGGCTCACCGACCGAGTACATCCAGGTGCTGGCCCCCGGGATCCTGGTCCAGACGGTGGTCTTCATCACGATGTACGCCGGCATGGGGCTGAACAACGACATCAAGAAGGGCGTCTTCGACCGTTTCCGTTCGCTGCCGGTCTGGCGTCCGGCCCCGATGGTCGGTCTGCTGCTCGGCGACGCGGTGCGGTTCGTGCTCGCCTCGCTGGTCGTCCTGACCCTCAGCCTGATCATCGGATTCAGGCCCGAAGGGGGAGTGCTCGGTGTCGCAGCCGGCATCGCACTGACCATCGTCTTCGCCTTCAGCATCTCCTGGATCTGGACCCTGCTCGGACTTGTCATGCGCACTCCCGAGGCCGTGCTCAACACCGCGATGACCGTGCTGTTCCCGGTTATTTTCGCGTCCAACATCTTCGTCAACCCGGACACGATGCCCGGCTGGCTTCAGACGGTCGTGGATCTCAATCCGATCACTCACCTGACTTCGGCCGTACGCGGACTGATGGGCACGGGAGCGGAGACCTCTGATCTGATCTGGGTGTTCGCCTCCTCGGCGGTCCTGATCGCGATCTTCGCCCCGCTGACCATGCGTCGCTACTCGCGTCTCTAGGGGTCCGGACGCGCTGCGGGGTTACCCGATCGAGAGCGTCGCGGCGCCGATCAGCACGATCACTATTCCGGCAACCTGCTGCCTGGAGAGCCTCTCTCCGAGGTGGAACCTGGCGAGCAGAATGGTCACCACCGGGTAGAGCGAGCTGAGCACCGCGACCACGCTAAGGACGCCCTTGACGGTCGCGACCGCGTAGAAGGAATCGGCGACCATGATCAGCAGGCCGATCAGGGCCAGCCAGCCCCAGTCGGTGAGTTTGAGCTCGCCCTCCGGCCTGATCAGCAGGAACGCGATGGTGAAGAGGCCCACGGTGGTCACCCTGGCGGCGATCAGCGCCCACTGGACGCTGCCATCGGCGGCGCTGTCCATGGCGAGCAGGAAGAACCCGAGGCCCAGTGCGGTCAGCAATCCGTAGGCGATGCTGACACCCGGGCGGTTCAGGGCGTGGGGGTCGTCCTCCTTGGCGCTGCCGAGAGCGAGCAGGCTGACGCCCCCGATTGCGATCACGATTCCAATCCACTGGAGCGCGGCCGGAATGTCGCCCGAGACCACCGAGGCGACCACCGGGACCGCGGGTGCGGTGGCGGCGACAGCGGCCACGATGCTCATCTTCCCGACCGCCAGACCCTGGTAAAGCGCTGCCAGGCCGACCGCCTCGGCGACGCCCGCAAGCATTCCGTAGACGAGAAAGCGGGAATCGGGAACCTCGCCCACGGCGATCGCCAGGGTGGCAACAATCCCGAGCAGGGCCGCGGTCTGCGAGACCAGCAGGACGGTGAGCGCAGGCAGAAGGCGGCTCTTGAGACCTCCCAGGTAGTCGGAGAAGCCGTAGGAAAGGCTGGAAAGGAGGGCGAGGAGTACCGCGGGCATCAGGACCGTTTCCGACGGAATTTGAAGAACGGGGCCATGCCGGCGGCGAACGCTACACCGGCGGCCACTCCCGCGGTCAGCTGGCCTCGCTTGACGGCGGGGTCATGGACAAGGTTCCTCAAGCCCAGAACACCGGCCGGAAGCAGGGCGAGCGCGGCGCTGGCGAGGCCTGGGTCGTACCGGCGTTTCCTCACCGCCCAGCCGACATGCAGCGCCGCATTGCCTATGTGGCTGGTGAAGAGCATCGCCTGGGGCGCGGCAGCTACCGGTCCGGCCAGGACCGAAAGCGAGAGAAGCCAGCCGAAACCGACGTTGATGATCAATCCGGAAGTGCGATCGATCGGGAACTCGTCGTCGTCAGACCCGAGAACCTCACGATTGATCCAGGGCAGAAAGCCACCGGGCCACACCCATTCCTCGGTCTGGTGGGAGAGCAGAGCCGCGAGAGGTCTGAGCCGGGGTTCGCTGACTGCCGCAGCTGCGACCGGGGCCAGAGCGGCGGCCCCGACGATCGGCCACCTTCCGTGTGTATTCAGACTGCGGTCGGATGCCTCGGGCATCCGCGGAGACTATTCGCTCGCGTCCTGCTCGATGAGTCCGGCGAACACCCGCTGGAGCTCCTCGGGGCCGATGACCATGTCCGCTTCGCTCAGCTCCCCGGGCTCGTGAGTTGTCGTCACGGCAACCACGAAGCAGCCTGCAGACTTGCCGGACCGGATTCCGGCTGGTGCGTCCTCGACCACCACGCAGTCTTCCGGACTCGCACCAAGCCTCTCGGCGGCGAGCAGGTAAGGGTCCGGTGCCGGCTTCCCCGACTCAACGTCTTCTCCTGAGACCAGCACCTTCGGTTCCGGCAGGTCGAGTACCTCGAGGTTGCTGAACGCCGTCGAGCGCATGGCCGAAGTGGCGACCGCAACCCGCTCCCGGCCGAGGGAGCGGTAAAGGTCGCAGCCTTCCTGCACCTGGTGCTCTGGCAGGGCGCGGGATGCGATTGACATCTCGACCCGCTCCGCCTCGGCCCCTGGCTCCCCGGAGGCTCCGAACTCGTTCACGACCTCAATTGTGCGACGGCCGTGTACGAAGGCGAGAACCTGATCCACGTCGTGCCCGCTCTCCTTGGCCCACTGGGTGTACCCGGCCTGGACCGCGCGTGAGGATTCGATCAGTACCCCGTCCATGTCGAACAGGACATAGCTGACGTTCCCGGGCAGCGACATCTTGTTGACGTTACCTGCGGCCGTCTGGCCAGGGTCCGCGGAAGCCTGGCTAGAGGATTTCTGCGAGCCGGGTTTCGAGTCGCTCGGCGATCTCTTCGCGCACCGGGCCTTCACCGAGTCGCTCGACCAGTGACTGCAGGAAGCCTTCGACGACCAGGGACCTCGATGTCTCTTCACTCAGCCCCCGGCTCTCCAGATAGAAGAGCTGGTCCTTGTCGACCTGGGCGATTGCGGCTGCGTGGGTGCAGGCGACGTCATCAGCGAGGATCTCGAGGCCCGGAATGGCGTCCGCGTGGGCGTCGGTGGAGAGCAGCATGTTGCGGCACTCCTGGAAGGCGTCGGTCTGCTGGGCACCCTCGTCGACCTTGATCATTCCGCGCCAGACGGCAGTCGACTTGTCGGCAAGGACACCGCGGAAGGCGAGGTCGGAAGTGGTGTGTTCGGCCGCGTGCTCCTGAAGCGTGTCGTAGTCGATGTGCTGGGAGTTGCCGCCGGCGTAACCACCGGTGACGCGAGCCTCGGCACCGGTTCCGGCGAGGTTCGTGGTCATGCGGACTTTTCCGCCTCCACCGCCGAAACCGAGAGTGGCCCAGTCGAGTGAGCCGTCCCGTTCGACTTCGCCCCGCTGGGAGGAGAAAAGCCAGGATTTCTCGGAGAGATCCTGGGTGGACACGTAATGAAGGTTGGCAGCCGGCCCGACGACGAGTTCAACGACCGTGTTGAGAAGGGCATCGGTTTCATCCGAAGCGGAGCCGTGGTGCTCCCAGACTTCAGCCTTGGCGTTTTCCTCGAGGACCACGAGCGTGCGCCAGTTGACGGCGGCACCGTCAGCGTCGAGATGGAGGTCGACCTTGATCGGCTCGTCGCACTCGACGCCCCGGGGCACATAAACGAGCACGCCGTCGTTCAGGGCGGCTTCGTTTCGGGCAACGAAGGGATCCTCGACTGAAACCAGGGAGCCGAGCTTCTCGGAGAGCAGGTCGGAGTGCGCGGTGACCGCCTGGTTTAGCGGCAGAACCACGACTTCTTCGCTGCCTCCGCTGATCGTTACGTCAGCCGGGGTGTTCTCATAGGCCTCGAGGTCTAGCCTGGAGATGTCGGTGAACTCCCAGCCCTTGGTCTTGTGGTGGGGCAGCTCGATCGTCTCTACGAGGGCCGCGCCCTTTTCGCGTCGCTCGGCAAGCCAGGCAGGCTCGGTGATCGTTGCGTCAGCCAATTGAACCCTCCATCTGGAGCTCGATCAGGCGGTTCAGCTCGACCGCGTACTCCATCGGGAGTTCCTTGGTGACCGGCTCGATGAATCCGTTGACGATCATCTTCGAGGCCTCTTCCTCGGAGAGCCCGCGGCTCTGGAGATAGAAGAGCATGTCGTCGCCGACCTTGGAGACGGTGGCCTCGTGACCCATGTCGGCATCGGATTCGCCGATCCTGATCGTCGGGTAGGTGTCGGACTGGCTCTTCTCGTCGAGCAGGAGGGCGTCACAGACCACCTTGGAGCGGGTGCCGGTGGCGCCGTCGGCGACTTCGAGCAGGCCCCGGTAGGTGGAGCGGCCGCCGTCCTTGGAGATCGACTTGGAGAAGACCGAGGAGGTCGTGTTCGGGGCACCGTGGATGATCTTGGCGCCGGCATCCTGATGCTGGCCTTCGCCGGCGAAGGCAATCGAGAGGACTTCGCCGTGGGCTTCCTCGCCGAGCAGGTAGATCGCCGGGTACTTCATGGTGACCTTGGAGCCGAGGTTGCAGTCGACCCATTCCATGGTCGCCCGCTCCTGGGCGATCGCCCGCTTGGTGACCAGGTTGAAGACGTTCTGCGACCAGTTC
>WBZM01003271.1_pt1 | contig 12766 bp, 8 predicted proteins | sample 5204271 | NCBI WGS metagenome assembly WBZM01 (sample SAMN12344346, study PRJNA552823) | activated sludge metagenome | biome: Activated sludge suspended growth; feature: Nitrification reactor; material: Wastewater; isolation source: activated sludge from nitrification reactor of wastewater treatment...
CGCAGCCGCCCGAGCTGGGCCACTCCGATGTGCTCGCCCTCCGGCCCGCGCCAAACGTCGGGGGGAAGATCGTCCAGGGCTTCGACGATGCTCGGCTCGTCGAGCACCTCGGGAGCCAGGTCGACCAGCTGGTCGGCCGTGTCGTCCAGCCCCTCGTCCTCGTCGCGGTGACCCGGGTCGAGGTCGAGGGGGAGCCGACCGAGTGCCTCGGCCTTGACGACGCGCTGGCGGAACTTGGCCCACGCGTGCAGCCCGTCGAGGTCCGCGGCACCGAGCCGACACATCGGGCCGGTGAGCAACCGCATGAGCGCATCGCCTCGACTCGGATCGGCAACCACACGCAGCGCGGCGACGAGGTCGAGGATCTCGGGGGTGAGCAGCAGACCCCCCAACCCGACCACTTCGTAGGGAATGTCGGCCTCGTCAAGCGCCTCCATCACCGGACCGAACTGAGATCGCTTGCGGCACAACACCGCTGCTGTCGTCCCCGCGCGGCTTCGCGCCTGCGCTACCCAAGCGGCAAGGTATGCCGCCTCCTCTAAATGGGTGCCGACCCTCGCCACCGTGACATCCCCGGGACCGGCGTCGGGCCGGACCGCCAAAGGGGCCACATCGACCCGGGCCGAAGCGCGTAACGGCGCCGCAAGGTGGTTGGCCACTCGCAGGATTGATGCGTCGTTGCGCCACGTCGTGGCTAACTGCCGAACAGGGGTGGGAGATCCGTCGGTGAATTCGGCAGGGAAGCGGGTCAGGGTCGTCGCGCTGGCGCCGCGCCACCCGTAGATCGACTGGTTGGGGTCGCCCACCGCCGTGACCGGCACTCCCCCGTCTCCCGACACGAACAGCGCCCGCAGCAGGACCAACTGGGCCTCCGACGTGTCCTGGAACTCGTCGAGCAGCACCACCCGGAACCTCGCCCGTTCGGCGGCGCCGATGTCGGGGAAGCCCAGGGCGAGCCGTGCGGCCAAGGCAACCTCGTCGGCGAAGTCGAGCGCATCCCGCGAGCGCTTGAGCTCGGCGAAGGCGTCGACGATAGGCAGCAGCGCCCGCCGCGCCCGAAGGGCTTTGCGCAGGTCCCTGGCGTCGCCTGACAGCATGCGGGCCCGGGGGGCGAGCGGCGTGGCGTCAATGGCCGCGACGACCCGGTCGATCTCGTCACGAACCTGGTCGGTCCCGACGAGATGCTCCGCCAGCTCTCCGGCAAGGTCGACGACCGCCCCGATCGCCGTCGACTCGGCGTAGCCCATCTCCGACATGTCACCGTCGTAGCGAGACGCTGCCTCGGCGGCATACTGCCAAGCTGCCGCCTCGGACAGCAGCCGTGAGTCGGGCTCGTAGCCCAGACGGAGGGCGTGCTCGCGGACGAGGCGACCGGCATACGAATGGTAGGTGGCGACGGTCGGGGTGCCACCCAGAACCTCCGCACCGTCTTCGTCGGGCGCCGGCACCCACAGTCTCGCAGCGCGCAGTCGACGCAGTCGCACCTCGATCCGCTCGGCCAACTCGGCAGCGGCCTTGCGGGTGAACGTCAACCCGAGCACCTGATCGGGTGCGACCAGACCGTTGGCCACGAGCCAGACGACCCGCGCGGCCATCGTCTCGGTCTTGCCGCTGCCGGCCCCCGCCACGACGAGCATGGGCTGCAGGGGCGCCTCGATCACCGAGGCCTGTTCCGGCGTCGGGGCGTGTGCCAGCCCTGCGGCGCGGGCCACCTCAGCGGCACTGAGATGTCCACGGGCCATCAGATCGTCTGCCCTTCCGGGCGGGCGGGACAGGCGGCGACGACTGGGCACATCCGGCAGTGCTCCCCCGGCGTTGCCGTGAACTGCGCCCCGCCCATACCGTCCGCAGTCTGCTCGACCAGCCGTTGCGCCCAAGCTGGGTCTTCGTCGTCGACCAAGGCCGGCTGACTCTGCATCGTGACCGACGTGTTGGCCGCCTTGCCCAACTGCAACAGCGCCGCTCCTGCCGACCGGTCCCCCAGCTCCCCGAACGCGCCGTGCTCGACGGCCACCTGATAGACCCCCAGCTGCGGGTGCCGGGCCAATTCGGCATGAGTGGGCTTGCTCGACCCGGTCTTGTAGTCGATGACCCGCAGCGACCCATCGGTATGCCGTTCGAGCCGGTCCACCCGTCCCTTGAGCACCGCCCGCCCCACCTGGACCTGCGCCTCCATCTCGACCCCGACCCGCTCCCAGCCGGCCGACTCCTTCGAGGTGAAGTAGGTGGCCGCCCGCTGGGCCATCGCCCGGGCCTCCTCGCGCTTGCGGTCCTGCACCCAGCCGGGAGCTAGCCCCAGCTGCCCCCACCGGCGCTCGATCTCGGTCTGCAAGGTGTCCGCGTCGACGTCGCCGAGCTCGGCGATCACGTCGTGGACGAGGGTCCCGATGGACGCGGACGGACTCTTCGTCCCGTCGCCCCCGCTCGACCGCAACAGCCAGGCCAGCTCGCACGTCGCGAACTGCTCGACCTTGGACGGCGACACCCGGACCGTCGCATGTGACGCCCGACGCGGACGCTCGTCGGCAGCAGGCACGAGCGCCCACCACTGTGCGGGGTCGGCGGCCACCACCCCGTCATCGGCCAGCCGGGCCAATAACCGCCCGGCCTGAACTGCCGCAACCGGATCTGTGCGCCCCGAGGCGGCAACCTGCCGCAGCGCGCCCACCACGCCGGCCGTCGTCAGCGTCCGAGTCACGGGGGTGAACGAACGCCCCGCATCTGAGCCGTCGGGCAGCGGATCGAGCAGGTCGAGATAGACCGACGGTTGCTCCTCGTCGTTGCGGACCGCGCTGACGATGAGCCTTTCGCTGGCCCTGGTGACCGCGACGTGGAAGAGCCGGGTCTCGTCGTAGCGCACCGCGGCCTGGGCCGCCCGCACCGACCCACCACGGCCAGTCACCAGGTCCACCAGGTGTTCTGAGCCCAGCAGCGACCCGCGCAACCGCAGGTCGGGCCAGACCCCTTCTTGGACCCCCGCCACGCACACCAACCGCCACTCCCGGCCCGCTGCCGCGGCCGGAGTCAGCACCGCCACCGTGTCTAGGGCCGGAGCCCGCAACGCCAGCGTGTCCCCCGGCACTTCTTCCCCTCGGACGTGGTCGAGGAACGCGTCAGGTCCAGACCCAGGCAACCGGTCGGCATACCGGGCCGCGGCGTCGAACAACCCCACGACCGCGTCAAGATCGCGGTCGGCTCGGGACCCGCGGCTGCCGCCATCGAGCGCTGCTCGGCGCCAACCAGCAGCGAGCCCCAGCGCCGACCAGATCGCCCACAACACCGCCTCAGCGGTGACGTCAGGCGCCCATCCGTCCCCATCGGGGGACCGTCTCGCGGCACTCACTCCGGCGAGGATCGCCCGAGTCAACCGTCGCAGCGGCTCGCCGTCGGTGCCGGAACCAGCGCTGAGCACCGGGTCTCCCAGGGCCGCGGCCAGTAACTCGTCGCTGGATCGACGCCCGCCGCCGTCCAACTCGACGCGCCGCAAGGACCGCCGCAAGCGCCGCAGGGACACCGCGTCGGCCCCGCCCACCGGCGACAGACACAGATCGACCGCCTCGGTCGGGGTGATGAGAGCAGCCGGGTCCCGGGCCAGCCGCACACACAGGTCGAGCAACGCCAGCAGCGGACGGACCGCGACCTCGTCACGCACCGGCACCTCACCATCGGGCGGGGCGAGCGGCACCCCCGCCGCGGCCAAGACCCGTCGCAACGTGCCAGCCCGACCGCGACCCCGGACGAGCACGGCCATCTCGCGCCACGGCATACCCCCGTCGAGGTGGGCGCGGCGCAACGTCGAGGCAATGAAGCCCGCCTCCTGGGCGACCGACCGCAGAAGGGCGACCTCCAGCTCGCCCCCCTCCCGCGCGGCCCGGCCCACGCGCCGCTCCCCTCCGCCGGTCGCTCCGATCCGGCGCACGACCTCCCCCGCCGCGGCGTGCAGCCGATGCGGGGTCCGGTATGCCGTGCGCAGCACCACCGTGGGCGCGTCACCGAGGGCGGGCCACTGGTCCCACCACAGCAGCCGCGGATCGGCGCCACGGAACGTCTGGACCGCCGAGTCGGGGTCACCGACCAGGACGAGCTGCATTCCGGGGTGGGCGATGGTCCGCAGCAGCCGAGCTGCCGCCCAGGTGAGCTCCTGGGCGTCATCGACGACGACGAGCCGCACGTCCTCACGCAGCCGGGCCAGCGCCTCCGGGTCGTCGTCGAGCAGGTCGGCCGCTGCCGTGAGGATCCACGCCGGGTCATATGCGCCCGGTTGCGAGAGCGCCGTGACCTCGTCGTACTCGTCCAGAACGGTCGCTGCTGCGACCCACTCGGGTCGGTCGTGGATGTGCCCAAGCTCGGCGAGCCGCGACGCCTCGACCCCGTGCTCGACGGCACGCATGAGCAGGTCGCGCAGCTCAGCCCGGAACCCGCGGGTGCCCAACGCGGCCTGCACCCGCTCGGGCCAGTGCGGCCCTGCTCCTGAGACCTGATGCCCGGCGAGCAGATCCCTCAGGACGACGTCCTGCTCCGGTCCGCTGAGCAGCCGCGGGGTCGGCGCCCCCTGCAGGGCGGCCTCCCGACGCAGGACCGCAAAGCCGAACGCCTGATGTGTGCGCGCCAGCGGCTCGGTCGACGTGCGCGCCAGCCGGGCCGTGATCCGCTCCCGCAGGCGGGCTGCCGCCAACCGGGTCGGCGCCAGAACGAGACACTGGTTGGGGGTCAGCCCGAGCCGGTCGACCCGGTCGACGACGATCTCGACGGCCACGGTCGAGGTGCCCGTCCCCGGACCGCCGAGCACCCTCACCAGGGGCCCCGTCGCCGCAACGGCAGCGCGCTGGGTCGCGTCGAGCACGGGAGGCTCGACGACGACCGCCGGGGCACGCCGCAGGCTAAGCATGGACTCATCCCACCACGAGCCACCGACAGCCAGGCCAGCGACGCGAGGTCGGCGTCACCGGGTCAGGTCGCGACCACCTCGACCTCGAAGCCCTGGCCATCCTGCAGATAGGCCGCGTAATGTTCGGGCCCACCGGCATACGGATGTCGCTCGGCGAACAACAGCTCCCACCCGTGTGCCGACGCCGACGCCACGAGGGTGTCGACCTGCTCGCGGGTGCCACCGTGGAAAGCCAGATGGTTGACGCCGGGCCGCGTGCGCTGATGCTCGCCGGCCATCAGGTCCGGCCCCGATTCCAGGACGAGGTAGACCGGCCCGAGCTCCCAGGCAATCCCCTGACCCCAGTCGTCACCGAGAGCCCACCCGAGCTCCTCGAGCAGCCAACCCCAGCTGGCCCGCGCCGCGTCAAGATCCGCGACCCACACCTCCACGTGGTGCAGACCCCCGCGCCCGTATGCCGTCCGCCCACCCTGCGTTTGCCCAGCCGGCCTTTGCCCACCCGGCGTCTGCCCCGACGGCGCGGTCACCGACTCCGGTGACCACCGCGCACGGCGCAGGTCGACGCGATAGCCACCACGCGGCAGACCGGCACTGTCGGGCAGCCCACCGACAAGGGGCGTCCCTTCGACGCGGTAGTGCTCCAGCGCCAGTTCCTCGTGTCCCACCGGAGGGCGCCCGCTCGTGCGCAGCACCCGCCACCACGGCACGTCTGAGCCGTAGCGGCTCATCACCTGCCCCACCTGACGTGCCCCGCCCACGCCGACGAGCTTGGCCAGGTCGCCATAAGTCGCCACCCGCCCGGCCGGGATCGCGCGTGCCAGGGCCAGCACCACTTCGGCGTGCTCCGGAATGCCCGCCGGGCCCTGTGCGTCTCTGGCGTTGCCCACGTCGCCTGGCATCAGTAGGTCGCCAAGCTCGGGTCGACCTCACGCACCCAGGCCAGGACGCCGCCGGTGAGGTTCGCGGCATACCGCCAGCCCGCGGCGGCCACGAGGCGGGTGGCCTCTTCCGAGCGGGCGCCGGTCTTGCAGTAGAGCACGAGGGGCGTCTCCACGCCCCGGAGTTCGGGACGCGAAAACGCTTCTCCGGAGCGGAAATCCGCGAGATCGACCGTCACTGCCCCCGGGATCGACACGATCGCCCGCTCCGGCCCCGACCGTACGTCGACGAGGACCGGCGGGTCAGGGCGACGCAGCTCAGCGGCCAGCTCGCGCACGCTCACCGTCGCGACCGGTTCGTCCGCATCCGGTATGCCGCCCTCCCGCACTCCCAGCCTGTCCCCGCCGAGCGCTTGCCCGCCGCCCACCCCACCGCCGGTCCCGCAAGCTGCGCACGACGGATCTGCTCGCACCGCAACGCTGTCCCACCTCTGTCCGAGCGCATCTTGGATGAGCAACCGCCCGACGAGCGGCGCGCCGATCCCCAGCACGAGCTTGAGCGCCTCGGTGGCCTGCACGGACCCCACCGTCCCGCACAAGGCTCCGAGCACCCCCGCCTCCGCACACGAGGGCACCTCCCCGGCCGCTGGCTCATGCGGGAACACGCAGCGCAAACATGGCCCGTGCCCCGCCCACCACACCGCCACCTGCGCGTCGAACCGCAGCACCGAAGCCCACACCAGCGGCACGCCCGCCCGCACGCAGGCGTCGTTCACGGCATACCGGGTGGGGAAGTTGTCGGTCCCGTCGACGACCACGTCGTATGCCGCGACCAACCGATCTGCCGTCGCCGCCGTCACCCGCCCGGCGTGGGTCTCGACGCGCACGGCAGGGTTGACCCGGGCGACCGCATCCGCCGCCGACTCGACCTTGCTCCGACCGACGTCCCCGGTGCCGTGCGCGATCTGCCGCTGGAGGTTGGTGAGCTCGACGACGTCGTCGTCGGCGATCCCCAGGGTTCCGACCCCGGCGGCCGCGAGATAGAGCAGTGCCGGCGAGCCCAGTCCGCCCGCGCCGAGCACGAGCACCCGGGCGGCAGCCAGGCGCCGCTGACCGGCCATCCCCACCTCGGGCAGCAGCAGGTGCCGGGCGTAACGCGTGCGGGCGGTGGCGTCGGCGAGCTCGTCGGGGCCCTGCCCGGGTCCGGTGTCCATCGAGGCCGAGATTACGTCACGAGCGGGCGGCTACCCGTGAGTACGATGTGCGGTGGCGGCCTGACGACAGGACGCCGGCGGCCCTCGCGGTCGCCGCGTGGCCAAGACGTCCAGGGCAAGACGGCGAGGGTGGTAACAACGGTGGTGAACAACCCACGAGCGGGAGCGGCGGCTCCCGCGACCGCCGCGCCCCGCTCCGCGGTCCCGGCCCCGCTCCCAACCCCGCTCCCGGTGCCGCGGCCAGCGACCCCCGAGCAGCCGTTGCGCGGTCAGCGACTGCCGCGCCCGGCGCGTCGCGCCCAGCTCCTCGAGGCGGCCCAAGCGGCGTTCGTCGAGTCCGGCTACTACGCGGCGGCCATGGACGACATCGCCGAGCGGGCCGGTGTGTCCAAACCTGTCCTCTATCAACATTTTCCGAGCAAACTCGAGCTCTATCTCGCACTCCTGGACGACCGGGCCAGCGAGCTGGTCGAGTCGGTACGTGCCGCTCTGGCGAGTTCGACGGACAATAAGGCCCGAGTCTTCGCGACGGTGTCCGCCTACTTCGACTTCGTCGCCAAGGAGGGGTCGGCCTTCCGGTTGCTCTTCGAGAGCGACCTCATCAACGAGGAAGCGGTCAGCAGCCGGATCGACGGCGCGCTGACCCGCTGCGGCGAGGCCTTCGCCGATGCCATCGCCGCCGACACTCATATGTCCCGGGCCGACGCGATGGTCCTCGCGATGGCACTCACCGGCATGGCCCAGGTCGCGGCACGCAATTGGGCGGCGCTGGACACCTCGGTGGGTCGCGCCGAAGCGGCTCGCTTGGTCGGGCAGCTCGCCTGGCGCGGGTTGGGGGGCTTCCCCAAGGCTGCGCCGTCCGTGGCGTCGGTCGAGGCCCCGGACCTCGGGGAACACCCCACGCCCGCCTAGAGTTGAGGGGATGCAGACTCCGCCCGGGTATGCCGTGCACCCGGGTCTGCCTCGTTCGTTCCCGGTCTCCTCGGGTGGGGCGAGCAGGTCGCAGTGGCGAACACACGGCATACATGAACTGACGAAGGGAACCCGACGTGGAGGTCAGGATCGGCGTGCGCGATGTCGCGCGCGAAATCTCGTTCGAGACCAACGAGAGTGGTGACACCATCGCTGAAGCCGTTGCCGAGGCGCTGCGTGACGGGACTCTGCTGGATCTCTCCGATGACAAGGGACGACGCTATTTCGTGCCCGCGGCGATGATCGGCTTCGTCCACGTCGGCGAGTCCGAAAAGGGCAAGGTCGGCTTCGGGGCGCGCTGACCGGGCGTCTGGGGGGGTCGGCAGCGCTGCACACCATTGGCCTGGCCGCGCGGCGTCGCCGTCCGGCAACGAAAAGTTGCCGCCTAATCCCCGAACTCGCTCCCAGTTCGTGAGAGTTTGAGTCCTGGGGAGCCTGCCCCACCCGGGCACACCGGGCTCAACACGGGTCGCGGCTGCGGCCAGAAGGAGTAACCATGAGCGTTCTGGGGGCCATCATCGGCGGTCTTGTCGTGGGCCTGTTGGCACGGTTCATCCTGCCGGGTCGGCAAAATCTCAGCCTTCTCGTCACCACCCTCATCGGCATCGTTGCGGCCCTCATCGGGTGGTGGATCGCTGGAATGCTCGGCGTGCAGACGACGTCCGGAATCGACTGGCTGCGCTGGATCATTAGCATCATCGTCGCAGCAGTGGGCATCGTCATCTACGGATCAGTGACCAAGCGCGCCTAGGGTCACCACGACTGATGGAGTGTGGGGCTCGGCCAGTCGGCCGAGCCCCACACTCTTGCGCCCCCCGACGTCCCAGCTCAGGCCGACCGGTTCAGGCCGACAGCCCAAGAACCTCCATACGAGCCGTGTGAGCGGTCTGTATGCGAGCGAACATTCGACCGACCTCATTGAGGTCCGACCCCGGCTCGCCCCCGACGAGCAACGCCGTGAGCGAATCGCGTTCGACGGCAACGCTTTGGGTCGCGTGAATAGCCTCCCCCATGATCCGTCGCGCCCATAGGGCGAGTCGGCCACCCAACCGCGGATCGTCCGCCATCGCCAGGCGCACCTCGTCGACGATCGCGTCGGCACCTCCTGCACTGGTCAGCATCCGGATCAGGAACGCCGTGTTCTCGCGGTCCAGGTGCGAGGCCATCTCGGTGTAGAAGTCGCGGACAATGCCGTCCCCGACATAGGCCTTGACGATGCCTTCGAGCCAGTCGCTGGGCTTGGTGCGCTCGTGGAACGCATCGAGTGCGGCCACGAACGGTGTCATCGCCTCCTCCTGGCTCGCCCCGAGCTCACCCAATCGCGCCCCCACCTGTTCGCACCGGTGAAACATCTCCACCCCCATCCGCGCGAATGCCATCTTGGCGCGTAGGTGCGGGGTCATCTGGGCGTCGGCTGCCAGTGCCTCGAAGCCGCTGAGCTGGGCATAGCTCAGCGCCCCCAACAGGTCCACCACGGCCTCGCTCGCTGAGGCCCCGCTCTGGTCGCTCATGGGCCTTGACTGTAGTGGCGGGTTTCCCCGAGGCCAACGGGCTACTGGGGCCGCGCAGCGGGGTCGGCCCGCTGTGCCAGGGGCGCGCGGCATACCGGAGAGTCACTGAGCACCGGCTAGACTGAGCGCGACCACGGTGCCCGATCGGCCCGAATCGACCCCCGCCGAGTGGCTCGGCGATCTCCACGAAGACTTCCGATCGGCCCCTCACGCCGAGCCGGCCGCGCGCACGCTGCGCCCCCCGCGATCTCGGCCCGATCGGAAGCGACTCCTTCGCGTGACTCCTTTGGTTCCTCAAGAGGCCGAACCCACCTTCGCCGACTTCGGCGTCCACCCCGACATCGTCGCAGCGTTGGCCGACGCAGGGATCGTCTACCCGTTCCCCATCCAGGCGATGACCCTGCCGGTCGCCCTCGGTGGGCACGACATCATTGGCCAGGCCAAGACGGGCACCGGCAAGACGCTGGGCTTCGGGGTGCCGATGATCCAGCGGGTCGTTGCGCCTGGCGACGCGGGATGGGGCGACCTGGTCAAGCCCGGCAAGCCGCAGGCCCTGGCGGTTGCCCCGACCCGCGAGTTGGCAGTGCAGGTGTCCGGTGATCTGGGGCGAGCCGGCAAACAGCGCGGCGTGCGAGTGCTGACGGTCTACGGCGGGCGGGCCTACGAGCCGCAGGTCGAGACGCTCACGCGCGGCGTCGAGATCGTCGTCGGCACGCCGGGGCGGCTCATCGACTTGGCCAAGCAGGGTCATCTGGACTTGTCGCAAGCCCGGATCGTGGTGCTCGATGAGGCCGACGAGATGCTCGATCTGGGCTTCCTACCCGACGTCGAGACGCTCATGTCGCTGACGCCGGCCGGGCGCCAGACGATGCTGTTCTCGGCGACCATGCCGGGGGCGATCGTCGCGCTGGCTCGCCGCTATATGACCCAACCGACGCACATCCGGGCGATGGGCGACGAGACCGAGAACGCTCACACGGTCAAGGCCATCGAGCAGTTCGTCTATCGCGCGCACTCGTTGGACAAGGTCGAGCTGCTGTCGCGGGTGTTGCAGGCACGCGACCGCGGGTTGGTGTTGATCTTCACCCGGACTAAGCGGGCTGCGGCCCGGGTCACGGACGACCTCGTCGAGCGCGGTTTCGCCGCGGCGGCCATCCATGGCGACCTCGGTCAGGGCGCGCGGGAGCAGGCATTGCGGGCGTTTAGGCACGGCAACATCGACGTGTTGGTGGCCACCGACGTCGCTGCGCGCGGCATCGACGTCGAGAACATCACCCACGTCGTCAACTACCAGTGCCCCGAGGATGAGAAGACCTACGTCCATCGGATCGGGCGCACCGGGCGGGCGGGTAACACTGGCATCGCGATCACCTTGGTTGACTGGGAGGACATGCCGCGGTGGTCGATGATCGACCGGCAGCTTGACCTCGGGATCCCGGAGCCGGTCGAAACCTACTCCTCTTCCGAGCACCTCTATGCCGAGCTCGACATCCCCACCGACGTCGCTGGCTATCTGCCCAGCGCCAAGCGCACCCGCGCCGGGCTGGATGCCGAAGAGCTTGAGGACCTCGGCGAGACCGGCCGGTCCGGCGGGCGCCGCGGTTCTGGTGGCGCAGGCGGTGCAGGGGGTCGTGCCGGCGGTCGTCGCACTGAGGGTCGCTCTGGTGGCCGAGACGGGCACGGTCGGGATCGCGAGCGTGACGGTCGCCTTCGCGAGGGCTCTCGTCGCGATGAGGGGTATGCCGCTCGCGGCACCTCCGCGACGAACTACGGCCGTGCTGGTGGCGACACCGGCGCTGGACACCAGTCCGGTCCGGGAGCTGGGTCGGGGGCTGGGTTGGATCAGCCGCGTCGTCAACGCAGCCGCCGCCGCACACGGGGTGGCGCCGGCCCGATCGACTCTGGCACGAGCGGGGGCAGCCCGTCACGATCTGACGGCGACGCCGGTCCCGCCTCCGAGCCCAGGTTGCGATCAGGGTCGGCAGCAAACGGCACCTCGGACTCCCGCACCCGGCCGGAGTCCGGTGCGGCGCACTCCGGGCACTCCGAGCACTCCGAGCGCGCCGACTCGGTCGACGCGAGCGGTGCGCGTCGTCCTCGGCGCAGGCGTCGTCGTGGCGCCGGTGGGGGTGGGGCTGAGGCTGACTCGACCACCTCGACCGGTTCGGAATAGCTCGACCCCTGACGTCGGGCTCGCCGTTCGTCGGGTTTCGCCTCCGTCCCTCCAGAATCATCGGCGAGTGTGAGGAAATCCGGCCCCTCCCGACTCACCGACCCCGAAACCATCGGCGAGTGTGAGGAAATCAGCCCACCCCGACCTGGACGACAGCCAACGGGCGCGTGCTCCGTGATCGACGGCATACCTGACCGGCAGACTCGGCCACAAGGTGCGCCGACGGCTGCTGGTAGCGTCGGACCGACCCCGAACCACCCGACGCGAGAGGGAGATCCCGTGAGCACCGCCCCCGTTAAGGTGGCCGTCACCGGCGCCGCCGGTCAGATCGGCTACAGCCTGCTGTTCCGCATCGCCAGTGGTGCGTTGCTCGGCCCGGACACCCCCGTTCAGCTGCGGCTGCTCGAGATCACGCCGGCCCTCAAGGCCCTCGAAGGCGTCGTCATGGAGCTCGACGACTGCGCGTTCCCGACCCTCGCCGGTGTCGAGATCGGCGACGACGCCGAAAAGGTCTTCGAAGGCACCAACCTGGCGATGCTCGTCGGTGCTATGCCGCGCAAGGAGGGCATGGACCGAGCCGACCTGCTGGCCGCCAACGGCAAAATCTTCACTGGCCAGGGGGCCGCGCTCAACAAGGTGGCCGCCGACGACGTCAAGATCCTGGTGACCGGTAACCCGGCCAACACCAACGCCCTCATCGCGATGTCCAACGCCCCCGACATCCCGCGCGAGCGGTTTAATGCCCTCACCCGGCTGGACCACAACCGGGCCAAGACCCAGCTTGCCCAGAAGCTCGGCGTCCACGTCGACTCGATCACCAACCTGGCGATCTGGGGCAACCACGACGACTCGATGTACCCCGACCTCTACAACACCATGGTCGACGGCAAGACCGCGGCCGACCTCGTCGACGAGGCTTGGATCACCGAGACGTTCATCCCGACCGTCGCCACCCGCGGCGGCGCGATCATCAAGGCGCGTGGCCTGTCCTCGGCCGCGTCGGCCGCCAACGCGACCATCGACCACATGCGCGACTGGGCTCTCGGCACGAGCGACTGGGTGTCGATGTCGGTGCCGTCTGACGGGTCCTACGGCCTGACCGAGGGCGTCGTCTCCTCGTTCCCGTGCGT
>WBZM01003272.1_pt1 | contig 12764 bp, 5 predicted proteins | sample 5204271 | NCBI WGS metagenome assembly WBZM01 (sample SAMN12344346, study PRJNA552823) | activated sludge metagenome | biome: Activated sludge suspended growth; feature: Nitrification reactor; material: Wastewater; isolation source: activated sludge from nitrification reactor of wastewater treatment...
TACAACACGGTCAACCTGAAGCGCAGCGATTTCGGTGCGGCAGGCGTGCTGTACTACCGCTTGGACGCTGGAAGCGACAGCGCCACCCGGAAGATGATTCTGGTGGACTAATGACATAGCCGCTAAGGCGTGCGGCCGGCCCCTTTGTGGGCTGGCCGCCGCTGGCTGTGGCTACTGTCATCCGACTAGCAAACGAATATGAAGAGATACTCCAAGTACCGTTTTTCAGTGACCTGAAAAGGAAAATTTAAATCGGTTTTTGGGATGGCCTCTCTCCACGGAAGTGGAGGGGGGCTTTTTTGTTTTAGTAGCAGTTAAAAAATAACTTCTTGTGGTTGTGGCGGCGAAGCCGCCACAACCACAAGAAACTTCCTAAAGGTTGCCGCCGGGTATCTATTTAGCGTGGCAGGGGGGGGCGGAACGCCTCCAAGTTCTCCTTACTCCCCGGCAGCGGCGGCGGAGCCGCCGCTGCCGGGGAGTAATTTTTGGTTGTTTTTTAAAAATTGCACAGCAATTTTTAAAAAACAACCCTGCGCTAAATAGATACGCCGCCGGAGGCGGCAAACTTTAGGAAGTTGTTTTTTAATCGTTGCTTAATGCACTTATTACACTGTACGCTAAATGAGCTTACCTTTTCAAAGTAGGGGTTTGGGGAGGATAATCTCAAGTGTCCCCCTCCTCCCGGCTGAGGCAGCCAAAGGCTGGCACAGCCGGGAGGGAGATTTTTGGATTGAAGAATTGCGAAACAATAGATTTATTCATTGGGGAAGGCGATGGGGAAGGGCTGTATGTGATTTTCACAAAACCTCTTACCGTCGAGTAGAAAATATTGTGATAGTGGGTATGCATTGGAGGTTCTTAAAGAAAAGACGAATTAGATAGGGCAAACTGAGTATTGTCACTTGAAAAAATTTTGGAAAATTTTCGAGAACGATTATCTTTGTACTTGAATTGCCAGCTTTCTATTTTGAATCCCTTTATTGATGTTTTTACTATGTGTTTTTTGATTGTTTTGGGTAGAAGGGAAAATAGAATATGGTTTTAAATTTGTATTCTTTTTTTTGGAATGCAAATCCAAAATTATTAGACAGCAAGAATTTAGAATTATAATCCAAATCCGTGAGCATTTTATGGTTCCACTTTACTTCTTTCATTCGAAGGATTTTTCATCTTTCCATCTGGACTCGATTCAGAGCCATTCAATTGATTCCTTTTCACTTCCTTGTCTTCATTTTCTGGTGGAAGCATAACCCAGCGGGTTGGTTGTTTTGATTTTTGCTTTTAGGTATTACTGATTTTTCTTTAACTATAATACACACATCAATAGCGTATTGCCTTGATTTTCAGGGTTTTGCCATTGAATGTAACGCTAAATGACAAATTGTAATCCCATCTGTAAGACGAATCTTACGTCTATTGCCCATGCGGAAAGGGGTAGTGCTTTGCTGTTGGAGCAAGTCACTACCCCTTTCTTGTTGTGTGCATCGTCCATCGGATGTGGCCATAGAAAAGCAAGGTGATTTAGGGTGTAGGCTCTAACGCCTCGCTACAAATTGCTCTTTACATCAATATTCTTTAACTAAATTTTTTAACTTATGGAAAAAGTGAAATTCAAAGTTGTCTTAGGGGCACTTTCGTTCGCATTCTTTCTCTTTTTGGGGATGAATCGTGTGGAAGCCCAAAGCACAGCTCCCGATTTTCAGTCGTCAACGACTGCTGTCGTGGACATCCCGCAAGGGAGTTTCGTGAATTCAGACGAAGCACGAAACAGACTGGCCGCAGCAATGACCAACATGAAAAGTCAATTGGCTGCGCTTTCGTCTGGCAACTCCATTTACACGGCTGTCGAGTTGAACTATGTTTACTATGGTGAAATTGACAGATTGCTGGAGGGAGGTACGCCCGTGCCGAACAGCATTGCGCAAGGACTGAGCATCTTTGTTACCGATGTCTATCCTACGAGCGATACTATCGTGCAACAACTCCGCCAGACGGCCATTAACCTGTTGAGCAACTAATCGTCAAGGCGATTCCTTGTTCATTTTTAACTCGTTTTTTATTAACAAATCTTAATCTCATGCGAAAAGTAAATTATACATGGCAAAACCTCAAGACGTGGCTTGCCTTGGTATTGCTTGGGGTAAGCGCTATTGGCTACTCCCAGGCTACATTCACAGGGGCTAACTTCAATATTCCGCTTGCGGCAGGCGCTACTTCTGGCGCTGCCTCTGGAACGGTTGGCGTTGCCTGCGTTGGTACTATCGCCAACGGTGCCAACATTACGTTGAGCGTAAACTTGGCTCACACATTCACGGGCGACCTCAACATGTGGCTGACCGCCCCAAGTGGTCAAGTACTGGAATTGTCAACCCGCAATGGTGGTGGCAACAATAACTTGAACGTTGTCTTCTCCGATGCTGGTGCCACAAACATTGCTTCGGCAGTAGCTACCACATCCACTGCCCTTAACTGCCCAACTACTTCTTGGGCCTACAATGGCACCTTCAGGCCAGAGGGCCGGAACAACGTGATTACCGCATTCAACGTTGTTCCTTCCAACGTGCCTGCCGTGGGTACCTTTACCTTTGCCAACACCTTTTCTGGTGTAAACGCAGACGGTAACTGGAGGTTGACTGTTGATGACGGTGTTGGTGGCGACGCAGGTGCTACATGCACTTGGTCTATCAGCTTCGCTGGCGTGCCAGCTCCTGCTGCTTGTACCTTTGTGGGTGGCCCAGTGCTCCCTACCCTGAACCTTTCCACTGCTACAGATAACTGCGTGGGTGTTCCTGTAGCTGTTCCTGCTACGCAAGGTAGTTGCGCTGGGGCCGTAATTGAGGCTAGTGTTGATGGTGGTGCCTTCACCCCCGTTGTTGGCCCAACTATCCCTGGCTTGGCTGCTGGTCCGCACTCCATCGTTTGGAGGGTTACCAATGCTTGCCTTCAAGTAAGCACAGCTACTCAAACAGTCAACGTTGCTGACCTCGTGCCGCCAGTAGTCACCTGCCCGGCCAATATCACCATCAACTTGGACGCTGGCGAGTGCTCTGCTTTCGTTAGCTACAATGTAACAGCTACCGACAACTGTCCTGTATTTGGTCCAATCACTACCCTTAACACCATTACTTCAGGTGGTAACGGTGGTGGTGTTGGTGGAACAGTATTTTTTAACCTGACCAACAATACTGCTGGTCCGCTGGTCATTACTGGTTTCAGGATGAATATCAGTGCAGCCACCATGGTAAATGTATATACAAGGCCAACTACTTTCGTAGGTGCGACTACCAACGTTGGTCTTTGGACTTTTCAAGGCCAAGCGAATGCCATGACAGGCCCATTCTCTGGCCCGTTCCCAGGCAGTGGTACGCTGACGAACGCAACGCTTGCAACTTCATTGACGTTGCTTCCAGGCACCACAGCCATTGCATTGCAGACGCCAACGGCATCACAAAACTACACGAATGGTACTGGTGCCAACCAGACTTACACTGACGGAAACCTTACCTTGTTTGCTGGTGCTGCCAGCAACGGTGCGTTCAATGGCAACTTTACCCCTCGTGTTTTCAACGGTTCTGTTAACTACCGTACGGAGGCTGCTACAGTTCCTCTCGTGCAGACTTTCGGCCTACCTTCTGGCAGCGAGTTCTTCGTTGGTACTACTACGAACTGCTTCACGGCCACTGACGGTGTAGGTCTTCAATCTTCTTGCTGCTTTGACGTAATCATCCGTGAGTACGCCAACCCATCACAACAGATGGCCTGCAACGACAACGTGCAGATCAGCCTCGACCAGAACTGCGAAGCAGTCATCGGTGCTGACGACATCCTTGAGGGTGGCCTCTACGGCTGCTACGACACCCGTTACACGACGATGATTGTTACGCCGATGGGCGGCATCATCAGCGGCCCGAGCGGCGAGGCCATCGTGAACAGCCTCTACATCGGCGGTCCTCACACGGTGAAGGTCGTTGACGTGGTTACCGGCCAAAGCTGCTGGGGTACCATCATGGTGAAGGACAAGCTCCCGCCAGTGGTAGTATGCCGCAACATTACTATCCCATGCACCTTGGATCCAGAAGATCCATCCATCCTTCACCCATCACCTGAAATTGCAGCTACGGCACCCGCATTGAATACCATCAATGCAGGCGGAAACGCAGGTAATGTTGGTGGTGCTGTTTATTTCGACATTGACAATACAACTTCAAACCCAATCACAATTACGGAATTGGGTATGAATATTTCGGCTGGTAGCATAGTGAATGTATTCACCAAGTCGGGTACTTCTGCAGGCTTTGAGGCCAACGCTGGTGCGTGGACGCTTGCAGGTACTGCAGATGCAACTGTTGGCCCATTCTCTGGCCCATTCCCAGGCAACGGTACTATCACACCTGCTCCAACCAGCATCGTAATTCAGCCAGGTATAACTGGTTTCGCATTGGTGACGCCAACTGCTCAACACAACTACACCAATGGCAACGGTGCCAACCAGACTTTCACCGATGGTACAATTACCATCAATCTTGGAACGGCATCCAACTTCCCTTTCACTGCACCTACTTTCAATCCTCGTGTTTGGAACGGTTCTGTGGCATATGAGATATTTTTGCCTTTAGTGGATCCTACGGACAACTGCAGCGGCGTGAGCCTTACGCACGTTGACAGCCAGACAGACGGCACGTGCGACGCCGGTACGATCACCCGCGTATGGACGGCGACTGACGACTGGGGCAACACGGCCTCGTGCACGCAGACGATAGACATCGAGCGCCCGACGCTCGACGACGTTCTTCCTCCTGCGGACGTGATGTGGACCTGCGAGCAGTACGATGCGTTCCCGAACGTGACCGCCGCCACTGCGCTGCACCCGTACATCACGGACTCTAACCCTGCGACTGCGGTGATAGAGGTGAACCTCGACCCGAACTGCGACGACCTGGACCTGAACCTTGGCACGCCTGCGACGCAGGACGAGCCGAGCATCAACGCCACGAACGTGGCGAACGGCGGCCTTGGCTGCCCGGGCTCCAGCCCTGCGTTCGGCAACAACGGCCTCGACGACGCTGACGTGCTTGCGCTGACGGGCTCGGGCCTCCCGACGTTCGACGGCTATGCGCTGAACGCCAGCTGCGAGATCACGTGGGACCACGACGACCTGCTCATCAACGAGTGCGCGGGGACGTTCAAGATACTCCGCACGTGGACGCTTGTCGACTGGTGCGTGAACCCTTACCGCGTTGAGGAGTTCGTGCAGGTGATCAAGGTCGTCGACAACAAGGCGCCGGTGCTCGAGCTCTTCGCCGTACAGGGCGAGACGACGAGCAACTACGGCACGCACGACATCCCAGCGCTGGGCAACGGCTCGAACAGCAACAGCCCCGGCGGCCAGGGCGGCGGCTGCAACCAGGAGCCCCAGCTGAGCGGCGGCACGTCCTTCCGTGCGCTGGTGCAGCTCCCGCAGAGCCTGACCCCCGAGCAGTTCACGAACGTCCGTTTGGAGAAGCTCTGGCTGGAGGTCGACCACGCCCGCCTGAGCGACCTGGACATCTTCCTGCGCTCGCCGGACAACCGTATCCTCCAGATCACGGCGAACAACGGCGGCAACGGCAGCCGGATAGCTGCGGACTTCTACGACGCGGCCCCGGGCAACGTCAACGAGGCGCAGTTCAACGTGGTGGGCGACTTCAAGCCGGAGGGCCACAACCAGGTCCAGTACAGCTACACGAACGTGTTCGGCCAGGGCAACAGCCCGAACTACACGGCTGTGTGGAACGTGACTTACAACAACACCCCGCTGGTGTTCAACTTCAACCTGACGCAGGCGAACGCCATGTCGCAGCTTGCGAACCTGATGAACGCCAACGACCCTGCAGCGGGCATCCCGCCGTACGTCCCGAACTGGACGGTAGCGGCGCCTGCCGGCAACTCGAACCTGTTCTTCATCAGCGGCGGCTACTCGGGCGGCGGCGTGCAGTACGGCCAGCTGGTCATCACGCACACGCAGACGGGCACGGTGACGATCATCAACCCGACGACGCACGGAGCGAGCTGCGGCGGCTTCGTGGGCAACATATCCAGCTTTGCGCAGTTCGACAACCCGAGCCTTGCGTTCACGAGCGACGTGCTCGGCACGTGGGAGCTGCTGGTGTTCGACGAGGTGTCCGGTGCGACCGGCAAGGTGGTTAACTGGAAGCTGTTCTTCTCGACGGGCCCGCTGACGATAGACGTCTACAATGCGAGCACGCCGCAGAACAACGGCCCGCACGCGGTGTGCCAGGGCACGGTGGTCGTGCCTCCGGTGGACGGCTACGACAACTGCTCGGGGATATCGAGCTACAAGAGCGAGCTGTGGACGATCGTCCCCGGCACGAACCCTGCGCAGCCGATGGCGCTGGTGGCCAGCGTGAACACGAACGGCGGCGTCTTCAACAACGTTCCGCTGTTCCAGAACGGTGCGAACGCCCGCTACATCGTGCGCCACTATGCGAAGGACGGCTGCAACAACACGTCGTACATCGACCGTGTGATCCAGCTGCGGGACAAGGTCCCGCCGACCCCGATCTGCGTGGAGTACTCGGAGATATCCATCACGAACAACTCGAACCAGACGGGCGGCAGCTGCTCGAGGCTGTACGCCGAGGACCTGGACCTTGCGAGCTACGACAACTGCAAGCCTGTGTACTTCCTGATGGCGAAGATGAACGACGCTACGAGCACGAACATCTTCAACCGCTGCTACTACCCTTACAGGGACTTCTGCTGCGAGGACATCGGGAACCAGCAGGTGATACTGCTGGTGCTGGACTCCGAGCCCGTGCTGACGGCCCAGACGCCGAACGCCGCCCTGGGCTGCGACGGCACGCCTGCGCTGTTCCTGAGCCAGAGCGCCCAGTTCAACACGAGCGGCCTGAACTTCTCCACCTGCATGGTTGACGTACAGGTGACGGACAAGATCCACCCCGTGCTGGTGAGCTGCCCGCCGAGCCAGCGCATCAGCTGCGACTGGTACGCCGACAACCTCGAGACGCAGCTTGCGTCGCTGACGACGCCGGCCGAGCGCTCTGCGCTGCTGACGAGCCTCGGCTTCGGCGCCCCGACGTACTACGACAACTGTGCGATAGACCTGCAGGTGACGTTCACGACGAGCCTCGACCAGTGCCTCGAGGGCACGATCACCCGCTCGTGGAACAACACCCGCGACGGTGCGGGCAACCAGGCGATCCAGCCCTGCACGCAGACGATCAACGTGGACCACGTGTCCGACTTTGCGGTGGAGTTCCCCGCCGACGTGACGATCAACTGCGGCACCAACCCGCAGCCGTTCGGCGACCCGGAGATCTTCTACGAGACTTGCGAGCTGGTGGCCGTGACGAGCGACGACGAGACGTACAACGTGGTTGCCGATGCGTGCTACAAGATAGTCAGGACGTGGACGGTTATCAACTGGTGCGTTGTGGGCAGCGAGATCGACCAGGAGGTCGTGGAGCAGCCCGAGAACCAGCTGGGCCTAGCGCTGCCTGGCTGCGACATCGACCAGGACGGCGACTGCGACGCCCGCACGTTCCGCGATTCGTGGAGGGGCAGTGCGCCCGTGCCGAACCCGTTTGCGCCGACGGCGTACCGCCTGCGCCCGTTCGTGAACGATGCGCACACGCCGAACTCGAACCCGGTGCTGAACTTCCGCAACCCCGACACGGACGTTGACACGGACCCATGGGACGGCTACATCACGTACCAGCAGGTGATCAAGGTGCAGGACCAGGTGGACCCAGTGTTCACGAACGGCTGCCTGGTGCCAGACGTGTGCATCGAGGACAACGGCTGCACGGCGACCGTGCTGCTGCCCGAGCCGGAGATCACGGAGTGCAGCGACCACTACACGGTGACGGGCCACGTGCTCATCGGCGGCGTGTGGGTGAACGGCTTCAGCCCGATCCTCGGCGTTGCGCCGGGCACGTACCAGGTCCGGTACGTTGCGAACGACAACTGCAACAACCAGACGCAGTGCCTGAGCACGGTGACGGTGAAGGACTGCAAGAAGCCGACGCCTTACTGCAAGAACGGCGTGATCATCGAGATCATGCAGACGGGCATGGTTGAGGTATGGGCGAGCGACCTGGACGCCGGCAGCTTCGACAACTGCCCTCCGACGCAGGACCCGAAGCTCAGCTTCTCGGCCAACGTCAACGACATCAGCATCGTGTTCACCTGCGACGACCTGGGCACCCAGGAAGTGGAGCTGTGGGTGACGGATGCGAGCAACAACAAGGACTTCTGCACAACTTTCGTGGTTATCCAGGACAACATGGGCGCATGTGACGACGACGACCCGCTCGTGGCCGGCACGATAGCGAACGAGGACGACCTCGCAGTTGAGGGCGTGGGCGTGAACGTGAACAGCCCGCAGGGCTTCAACGGCAACGCCGTCACGAACGCCGCCGGCCAGTACGGCGTGAACGTTCCGAGCGGCAGCGACGTGACCGTCACTCCGGTGCTGGACGAGAACCCGCTGAACGGCGTGTCGACGTTCGACCTGGTGCTCATCAGCAAGCACATCCTGGGCGTGACGCCGCTGGGCAGCCCTTACAAGATCATCGCGGCCGACGCCAACCGCTCCAACAGCGTGACGACGTTCGACCTCGTTGAGATCCGCAAGCTGATACTGTTCATCAACAGCGACTTCCCGAACAACACGTCCTGGAGGTTCGTTGACGCAGCTCACAGCTTTGCGAACCCAGCAAACCCGTTTGCTGCTTCGTTCCCAGAGGTGATCAACCTGAACGACGTTACGGTCGACCAGTTGGACAGGGACTTCGTTGCCGTGAAGGTGGGCGACGTGAACGGTTCCGCAGCGGTGAGCCTCCTGGGCTCCGCCGAGGACAGGAACAAGGTGGGCGACCTGGTGCTGAACGCCGACGACATGGAGCTGGAGGCCGGCAAGGAGTACACCGTTGACTTCAAGGCGACGGACTTCAACGTGAGCGGCTACCAGTTCAGCATGGGCTTCGACGCCAAGTCGCTGGAGTTCGTGGGCATCGCCGCAGGGCTTGCCGACGCGAGCAACTTCGGCACGACGATGGTGAAGGAGGGCGTGCTGACGGCGAGCTGGAACAGCGACGAGGCGAAGGCCCTTGCCAGCGGCGAGGTGGTTTTCGGCGTGACGTTCCGTGCGCTGCAGGGCGGCCGCCTGAGCAGCCTGGTGAGCATCGGCAGCAGCCACACGGTTGCGGAGGCGTACAACGGCTCTAACGGGCTGATGAACGTTGCCCTTTCGTTCAACAACAACCTGGTGGCTGGCGGTTTCGACCTGTACCAGAACACACCGAACCCGTTCGCCAGCGTCACGACGATTGGCTTCTATCTGCCCGAAGCAACTTCTGCGACGCTGACGATCAGCGACGTCCAAGGTAAGGTGGTGCGCGTGGTCGAGGGCGACTACAGCAAAGGCTACAACACGGTCAACCTGAAGCGCAGCGATTTCGGTGCGGCAGGCGTGCTGTACTACCGCTTGGACGCTGGAAGCGACAGCGCCACCCGGAAGATGATTCTGGTGGACTAAGAAAGAATATTGAGCAAACGTGTGCAGTTGGCAGCAATGCCAACTGCCATTTTTGCGAATGCTTTCTTACAGACACGAATATGAAGAAATGCACTAAAGACCGTTTTCTGTAATAGAATAAAGACTTAAATCGGTTTTTGGGATGGCCTCTCTCCACGTAAGTGGAGGGGGGCTTTTTTGTTTTATAAAACAGGGATAACTGCTGCCATGTGTATTTTTTAAGCATAACACTGCTCCCAAAAAAAGGTGGAACTAAAATTTTGCGGAGCAAAAAACCAATTTGCTGCCCATCAAGGAGTCTCGCCTTTCTGCGAAGCGAGGAGGACGTTTAATGTGGATACTGCCGCGGAGAAACTGATTCAGGCAGCGTCTCGCAATTTGAGTAGGTGATAACAAAACATGGGGTGGGGATCCCTTGCTATTGCTCAATAGCGGTGATGACCCCATTCTCTGATTGCAAAGCATTTAAGATGTTAGGCACATGGTGTCATTTGCCTTCTCCCCTCACTAATACCAATAAGGTGTAGAACATTATCTTGAAGTCCAAGGCCAAAGACATGTTCTCGATGTACAAAATATCAAAGCGGAGCCGCTGCAGCATTTCGTTGAGATTGGATGCATAACCATATTTTACTTGGCCCCAAGAGGTGATGCCGGGCCTTACTTTTAATAAGTGGCGGTAATGGGGAGCTTTTTCAACGATTTGGTTTATGAAAAACTGCCGTTCAGGCCGTGGGCCTACCAATGACATGTCACCAACCAAAACATTGATAAAATTGGGCAGTTCGTCAAGTCGGTATTTGCGCATGGTAACGCCCCAGGAGGTTATCCGAGGGTCGTTCCCTTGTGAAAGTTGTGGGCCGTCTTTTTCTGCATCCGTTCGCATGGAACGGAACTTGATGAGTTGGAAGGCTTGGCCGTTCAGGCCGATTCGCTCTTGTCGGTAGAATATCGGGCCTGTTGAACTCAACCTTACTCTTATCATTATGTACAGGTAGAGCCAACTCAACCCGATAAGCACTGAAATTGAGACACCAATATCAATCAGGCGCTTGGCAACCCGTTCCCATTTTGGCAACAGTTCTTGCCTTATATGCAACAGGGCAGCCCCATAAACTTCGCTCATGCGCACGTTGCCGAGCAGGTTGTCGTAAAGGTCTGGGATTATTTTGATGTGGAGCGATTCCCCGAAATCGAACAAGCTGTCGAGGATACTGGTAAGGTGGTGGTGTTCGGTTGGTTCTATGGCAATCAGTACGTCTTCAATATTGTTTTCCTTGATGATGATGCCCAAGGAGGGCAAGCTACCAAGCTTGTTCAAGCCAAAATTTGGAACAATGTTTTTCTTTTCCACCTCTACATAGCCCATAAAGCGGTAACCAGGTTTTTTCTTCAAGGAAAGCAAATCTTGTAGGAGCAGGTTTGCCCGCTCTCCATTTCCAATAAGCAAGGTGGGGAAGGTCACTATGCCTTGCTGGATTTTTTGGTGGGCATGCGTTAGTATCAGCATTCTGAACATGGCCGTTAGGAAGAAATGCAGGCCGAAAAGTACCCCAAAGGATTTATAATAAGTTGTGTAATCCTTGACAAAATCATCGAGCATGAGGGTGAAGAACAGGAACAAAACCCCCAAAAGTGAAAGGAAGAAGGTACGGGTCAAAGTGGCCAACCTCGACATTCTGTACACATTCCCGTAGTCGTCGAAGAGGGAATAAAACAGGTGCCAGCCAATGGGGATAATGAAAATGCCATAAAAGAAATTCAGGTCGTTCAATGCTGGGAGGCCAAAGGGCACGCCTTCCAACCATTTCCTGTAAAGAAAAAACAGCGCCCATGCCAAAAGGGCGGCGAGGAAGTCAAATAATTGATAAGTGCGGGTGGCATTATTCATAGTTGGCGTGGCAAATATAGGCTTCACTACCCGCTTTTCGGAAGCATGCAGGGTGCATTAAAAATGTACCAACTTGAAATTATCGAACAGAATCTCAGCCTCTGTAAGCGTAAATTTGCCATTCTCCACCGGCATCGTGCTGCTAAAAGCAATAGCGAACCTTTTGAAGTTGGTAGTGCTGATGGCATCGGTGAGGTTGAAATAAATCTTGTTCCATTCATCCCTTGCCACTACGAACCATTCCCATATCGGGTCGCCCTCCTGACCATTGTCAGATACAGGTATAATCCCGAACGTAAGTGGCACGTCTGTTTTGTAATTCAATTCGATGAAAACCTTGCCAGAAGTGGCAACGGAAAGGTCAAATAGCCCTTCTGTTTGGGCAACTATGCCGACGTTGGCAGTATCTAATTTTACCAGCCCAACGTATTGTCCCTCAAAGACATCTTCGGTCGAACGCACCACGGCTGTATTCGCATTGCCATCCCTTTCCACAGAAAATAGGGTGCCACTGTTCTCAAAATCCTCGATTACTTCAAAAACAGCGTCCTCGTTGTATTTGGTGGAAGGTTTGACCGATTGCGGCGCATCAGACTTCAAATTTATGGGCTTCGAAAAACGGGTGTAGAATGGGTAAGCCTGCAAGTTCAAGGAACTGCCGTTTGCCTTGATGACGGGGTCAATATTAAGGCTGAAATTACCTGTGTTGAGCACCGGAATGGTGGCAGGTAATTCAAACACGCCCAACGAAACGCTCTCGTTGTTGGTGCTGTCGAACATGAAAAGGTCGGCATGCGTGATTTTTTGGGAAATACTGCCGTGCCAGCCCAAGTCTGTCTCCAATAGTTCGAAAGGCTCAATGGTCAGGTAGGATGGGATAGGCTCGTCTTCCCGGTCGCAGCCAATGAACCCTATTGCAAACAAGGAGGTCAGCATTGCGAAGCGAAAGCCAAGGCCCAAATCATACATGTATTTCTTCATCGAATCAAGGTTGAAAATCATCAGTTTTAGTTAGCTTTAAGTTTAACGGCTTGAAGAGCAAAGAGCGGGATTCTGTCGAAGTGGTTGTGTTGAACGTAGGTTCCGAACACAAAACGTCTGCTATACGACCTACGTTGCCCACCAGTGTGTAAATCCTTTTAAACTAGCCACAAAACTACGGCCTAAAAAATAAAACGGCTGCTTAACATCCTTTTGAGGAATTTTGCGGCATTGAAAAACAGGCAAATTGCCAACCTTGTGACACATGGCTGAACAAAAAAAAGACTCCTTCCTCGCCTTCCGCTACCCGGAATTCCGCTACTACATGGCCGC
>WBZM01003273.1_pt1 | contig 12764 bp, 16 predicted proteins | sample 5204271 | NCBI WGS metagenome assembly WBZM01 (sample SAMN12344346, study PRJNA552823) | activated sludge metagenome | biome: Activated sludge suspended growth; feature: Nitrification reactor; material: Wastewater; isolation source: activated sludge from nitrification reactor of wastewater...
CGCTGGACATCGTCGGCGTCGGTTGGGATCAGGTGCAATGGCTGGTCGCCGCGCTCGGCGTGGGCCTGGGCATCGGCCTGAAGGAAATTTTCAGCAATTTCTTTTCCGGCTTGATCCTGCTGCTGGAGCGGCCGATCCGGGTGGGCGACACCGTGACGCTCGACAATTTGAGCGGTACCGTGTCGCGCATCAACATCCGCGCCACCACTATCACCGACTGGGATTGCAAGGAAATCATCGTCCCCAACAACACCTTCATCACCAGTTCGCTGGTCAACTGGGCCAGGAGCGATCCCATCACCCGCGTGGTGATTCCGGTGGGGGTCGGTTACGACAGCGATCCGGCGCGAGTCCACGAGGTGCTGTTGGCGGTGGCGACCGAGCATCCGCTGGTGGCGAAAGAGCCAGCCCCGGCGGTGCTGTTCCTGAAATTCGGCGACAGCGCGCTGGAGTTCGAGGTGCGGGTGTTCGTGCGGGAGCTGGCCAACCGCCTGCCGGTGGTCCACGAGCTGCACAACCTCATCCTGCGGGCGCTGCGAGAAAATAAAATCGAGATTCCTTTCCCGCAGCGAGACGTGCATTGGCGCGGCTTGCCGGCGGAGGCGCCAGCGGCGCGGTTCGCATCCCCGGTCCGGTCGGACTCTCAACCGAACCTCCAGGTCAAACTTGACAAACCCGACAGTGTCTAGAGGTGTTTTAGTGCGGGCTCTTTTGGGGTAGGCCATTGAAAATAAACCCTCACCCCCAGCCCCTCTCCCACAGGTAGAGGGGTGTTTGTTTAATGTCGCCGGTGCTCGGCGAAGGCGATTTTGTCGATCACCGCCATCAGCAGCGCCGAAACCACGAAAGTCAGGTGGACGACTACCAGCCAGAAGATCTCTTTTTGCTCGTTGCCGCCGACGTTCATGAACGCTCTGAGCAGGTGGATGGAGGAGATGGCCACGATCGACACCGCCAGCTTGATCTTGAGGGTGGCGGCGTCCACCTTGCCCAACCAAGAAGGTTTCTCCTGCCCTTCCGCCAGATCGAGCGTGGACACGAAGGTCTCGTAGCCGCTGAGAATCACCATCACCAGCAGATTGGCGATCAAGGCCAGGTCGATCAGCGCCAACACGGCCAGCGTGATTTCGATCTCGCTCATGATCAGCACTTTCTCGAACAGGTGGATAGTTTCCTGGACCGCTTTGATGCCAAACACTGCCAGCGTTGCCGCCAGCGCCAGATAAACCGGAACCAGCAACCAGCGGCTGGCGAGAATCGTTTGCTCAATGATTCGTTCGATCAATCGCATGATGTAACTCCGCGCATGGTGCAGGTAACGAAATTTCTTTCATTCCCCCGACTGCAACAGCGAGCCGCGCTCCCGCGCCTTGTGGATCGCGGCCAGAAACACGCCGATGCCGAGACCGAGATATGCGACGTTCAGCAGCAGAGCGTACAGCAGATAATCCGGCCGGAACGCGTGTTGCAGCAACACCGCTCGCATGCCCTCGAACACGTGGCTGGCCGGCAACGCCCAGGCCAGCGGATGTAGCCAGCCGGGCAGGGTGGCGATGGGGTAGTAGATGCCGCAGAGGGGGGCCAAGGCGAAAATCGCCGCCCAGGCGATGCTTTCCGCGCCCATGCCGTAGCGCAGCACCAGCGCCGACACCAGCAGGCCGATGGCCCAGCCCATCAGCAGCAGGTTGAGAAAAAAGCCGGCCAGCGGCGGTCCGAGCTGGAACAGATTGAAGTCGTAAAACGGTATCGCCAGCAGCACCGCGAAGCCGACGCCGATCAGGGTGCGCGCCAGACTGACCAGCATCAGGGACAGGATCAGCTCGATCGGTTGCAGCGGGCTGACGAACAGTTGCCCCAGATTGCGGGAGTGCAGCTCCTCGAAGAACACCACCGACAGGCCCAACTGGCTGCGAAACAGGATATCCCATAGCAGCACGCCCGACAGCAGCAGACCGGTCGCCTGGTTCAGCACGTCGCTGTGGCCGGCCAGATAGCGGGTGATGAAGCCCCACAGGATCATCTGCACGGTCGGCCAGTAGGCCAGTTCGACGACGCGAACCCAGGAACCGCGCAGCAGGTAGAGGTAGCGCAGCGCCAGCGCGCCGATACGTTGCGGGGAGATGAGGCTCATTCCAGCACCTCGCCGCTTCGGATGCCGCGGGCGATGTCGAGAAACACTTCTTCCATGTCCTTGCGGCCGTAGCGGTGGATCAGCTCGCGCGGGGTGCCGGTGGCGACGATGTGGCCCGCCCGCAGCATGATCACTTGATCGCAGAGCCGCTCCACTTCGCTCATGTTGTGGGAAGCCAGCAGCAGCGTCGCGCCGCTCCGATCCCGATAGTCGGTGAGAATGGAGCGCATCCGGTCGGCGCTGTCGGGATCGAGCGAGGCGGTCGGCTCGTCGAGCAACAGGATTTCCGGCTCGTTCAGCAGCGCCTTGGCCAAAGCCACGCGGGTTTTCTGACCGGCGGACAGGCTGCCGTAGGGGCGTTTGAAAAAAGCGTCGATATCCAAATCCCGGCCCAGCGTCGCCAGTCGCTCGCGGATGCGGCGCACCCCGTACAAGCGAGCGTAGACCGTGAGGTTTTCCGCCACCGTCAGCCGTTGCGGCAGATCCATGTAGGGGGAGGAAAAATTCATGCGCGGCAAAACTCGCTGCCGATGCCGTGGCACCTCTTCGCCCAGAATCCGAATCTGGCCGCCGGTCGGCAGCAGCAAGCCCAGCAGCATGGCGATGGTGGTGGTTTTCCCGGCCCCGTTGCCGCCCAGCAACGCGCAGGTCGCGCCGCGCGCCACCGTGAAGCCGATGCCATCGACGGCCCGCACCGCGCCGTAATGCTTGCGAAGATCTTTGACTTGGATGACTTGGATGACCGGCTCCGCGATCATGCGCTCCGCTCCAGCGGTTCGAGCGCGATCAGCCAGCCCTCCTGTTCGGTCACGGCGATGCGTTGCAAGGATTGCCGGGCGCAGGGTCCCGAAACGCAATAGCCGTCCTCAATGCGGAACAGCGCGCCATGAATGCCGCATTGAATCACGGTGCCGCTATAGTCGAGGAACTGGTCGGGCTCCCACTCCATCGGCGCCCCGGTGTGCGGGCAGCGGTTGCGGTAGGCGTAAATCCCCGTGCGGGTCCGTACCACCAGGATGTCGGCGTAGTGGGAGCCCGGCTGGAGGGCAATGCCCTTGCTTTGACCTTCGGGCAGGTCGTCCAGGCGGCAGAGAGGGTGTTCGGGCATAAACGGGTTCACCAAACGGCCCGCGCCAGTCGCGGCAAGTCGCCTTCCAGTCCCATCGCTCGGCGAGCGATCAAATTCTTGAGCGGTCCGGCGGCGTCGGTCAGCTTGAGCCCGATGTTTCGCAGGAGCGGCACCGGTGGCAGGGAAGCGCCGAACAGCCGCTTGAAGCCGTCCATCACGCCCAGCATCACCAAGTTGTCGCCTTTACGCCAGCGCTCGTAGCGGCGCAGCACTTTCAGCGAGCCGATTTCCCGCTGCTCGGCGACAGCATCCGCGATCACCTCCGCCAGAGTGGCCGCGTCCAGCAAGCCCAGGTTGACCCCCTGACCGGCCAGCGGATGCACCACATGCGCGGCGTCGCCGATCAGGGCGAGACCGGGCTTGACGTAGCCGCGAGCGTGTTGCAGGCGCAGCGGGAACGCGCCCCGGACTCCGACTTGGATGATCGGGCCCAGCCGCCATTCGAGCGCCTCGCCCAGCGCGTGGCCGAAATCGTGCTCGTCCAGGGCCAGCAGCGAATCGGCCCGCTCGGGGGAGGTGGACCAGACGATGGAGCAGCGTCCGTCGTGCAGCGGCAGAAAGGCCAGCGGCCCGGTCGGCAGAAACCGTTGCCAGGCGGTTTCCCGGTGCAGTTCGGCGGTGCGCACGTTGGCGACGACCGCCTTTTGGTCGTATTCCCAGCCGCCGGTGTCGATGCCGGCCAATTGCCGCACTTTCGATTGCGCGCCGTCCGCGCCGACCAGGAGCCGGGTGGTGAACTCGCGCCCGTCGTTCAGCGTTATCCGCCAGATGGAGCCATCCTGCGGGTGCGCGGTTTCCAGCGCCGCCGGGCACAGCAGCTCCACGCCGGGCAGTTGCCGCGCCCGCTCCAGCAGGGCGAACTGAATCACCCGGTTTTCGATGATCCAGCCCAGCAACGGCTCGCCGATGTCGGCGCTGTCGAAATGGATCTGGCCGGAGCCGCCGGCGTCCCACACCCGCATGTCGCGGAACGGGCTGACCCGCCAAGCGGTCATGCCGTCCCAGGCGCCCACCGCCGCGAAAACGCGCTGCGAGGCGCGGTTGATGGCGGAGACCCGGATATCGAGGTCCTCGGTCGGGCGGATGCGCTCCGACGCGGCCCCTTCGAGCAGGGCGATCTTCAAATCGGCGTCGTCCAGCGCACAGGCCAGCGCCGAGCCGACCATGCCCCCGCCGACGATGATGAGGTCGTAGTCGATGCTCATTGGATCAATCGATCGAGGCTTCGAGCCGCAGTCGGTTGGCCCGGAGGTGGATTTCCCGCGTTCGTCCCCGTCCGGACGAAACGGCGGATTCGACAGCAACGAGGCCGTAGCGAGCCAATGCGTCCACATCGCGTTTTATCGCGCCACGATGGCGGTGCAGGCGTTGGGCCAGTTGCGCGATCGAGGCGGGGTGTTCCTTGAGCGTTCGCAGAAGGGCCAAGCGGCCTGCGGTCAACAGTTTCAGCATTTCGGCCGGGTCTTCAAAGCTGACGCTATATTCTTCCGGTAACGGTTCGGCATGATCGACCAGTCGGGCGATTTCGCGGCCGCGTCGAAAAAAATCGGCTTCCGTCGCAATTTTCATTGTTACTTGACTCATCTCGATTTCCTCAAGGCCAGCCAATCCGTTTCGAATCGCGCTTCGATTTCCTCGAAGCTCTCGAAATTTACGGTCTCCACCACACCGAAATAGTGGCGGTGATGATAACCGTGCCGGTTGTCGTAACCCAGCACGCGCCCGTTGTCTCCCTGGAACAAGGCGTGGTTGATAAAAGCGAGGTTGTAGCGGACGACGCGGCCGCGCTCGTCAACCCAGACCTCGCGACGCAACTGCCCGTTCCCGCGCCGGTCCGGGATTTTATGTGCTTCATCGATGATTTTCTGGCCAGCCATGATGGCGGTTGCGGTTCACGCCGTCAGCGGCAGACCCCGCGCCAGCCTGGTCAGACGCCCATCCAGGCCCATCGTCTGGCGGGCGAACAGATGCTTGAGCGGCGGACAAAAGTCGAAGGCCAGCAGTCCCAGATTGCGGGCGGCGCGGACCGGCGGCAGCGGATTGACGAACAGCCGAGTCAGGGCGTCGGTGAAAGCGATGGTTTGCCGCTGGTCCCAGCGCCGCCAGTCGGCGTAACGGTCCAGCACCGCCAGATCGCCGATGTCCCGCCCATCGTGCCGGGCGTCGGCGACGACTTCCGCCAGCGCCGCCACGTCGCGGATGCCGAGATTGAAGCCTTGACCGGCGATGGGGTGCAAGGTGTGGGCGGCGTTGCCGATGATGGCGACTCGATGCCGGGCGTGTTCGCGGGCTTTCAGCAGGAACAGCGGATACGCTTGCCGACGACCGATGCGCGAAAAATCGCCCAGCCGATCGCCGAAACGCTGCTGCAACAAGACGGCAAATCCGGCATCGTCCAAGGCCAGCACCGCCGGCACATCGGGGTCGTTCACCGTGCAGACCACCGCGCAGCGATGGTCGCTCATCGGCAACAGGGCGACCGGACCCTCTCCGGTAAACCGTTCGTAGGCGACATTCTGGTGGGGTAGGGTGGGGGTGACGTTGGCGATGACCGCCTGTTGGCCGTATTCCCAGCGCAGGGCTCGGACGCCGAGCTGCTCGCGCACCGGCGAGTTGGCGCCGTCGGCCGCCACCAGCAGCTTGGCGCGGAGTTCGGCGGTTCGCCCGTCGCCCAAACGGATGCTGGCGCGAGCGATGTCCGGTTCGATGGCGACTTTCTCCAGCCGGGCGGGGCACAGCAGTTCGACGCCGCTCAAAGTCGGCAGTTTCGCCAGCAGCGCCGCGCCGATCAAGCGCGCCTCGGCCACGAAGCCGAGCGCTTCCACGCCTTCCTCCCGGCCGTCGAGATGGGCGAAACCGGCGCCGCCGCGCTCGGAGATGTGGATTTGCCGGATCGGGGTGGCGGCCGGTCCCAGCGCTTCCCACAGGCCGAGCGCTTGGAAGATGCGCTTGGTGCCCTGCGCCAAGGCGATGGTGCGGTCGTCGTAGCTGGGATGGGCGCTGAGGGTGAGCGGCGCGATTTCGACCAGGCCGATCCGCAGATGCAAATCGGCCAGCGCGCAAGCCAAGCTGGCGCCGACCATCCCGCCGCCGATGATGAGCAGGTCGTGATCGGCTGATTTCATCGGCCCTCCCGCATCAGCGCCTCGATCTCGTCGCTTTCCTTGGGGGCGGCACGGGTGAGAATCTCGTTGCCGTCGGGCGTGACCAGCACGTCGTCCTCGATGCGGACGCCGATCCGCCACCAGCGCTCGTCGAGTTCGGCCTCGAGATGGATGCCGAGTCGCGCCCAATGGGCATCCATGATTTTGCCGCCGGCGGGGATGTAGAGGCCCGGTTCGATGGTGGTGACCATGCCCGGCTCGAAAGCCCGCCAATCGTCGCCGGTTTTGTAATCGCCGACATCGTGCACGTCCATGCCCAGCCAGTGGCCGGTGCGGTGCATGTACAGCGCCTTGTGCCGCTCTTCCTTGATCAGCCCCTCGACCTCGCCGTGCAGCAGACCGAGCGCCACCAGCCCCTCGGTCAAGGTCCGCACTGCCGCGTCGTGCGGCTCGTTGAAGTGGCAGCCGGGCCGCACCTTGTCGATCGCCGCTCGCTGCGCGGCCAACACGATTTCGTAAATGGCGCGCTGCTCGCCCGAGAAGCGACCGTTGACCGGGAAGCTGCGGGTGATGTCGGAGGCGTAGCCGTCCAGCTCCGCGCCGGCGTCGATCAGCACGATGTCGCCGTCGCGCAGCGGTGCGTTGTTCTCGGTGTAATGCAGGATGCAACTGTTGTCCCCGCCGCCGACGATGGACGGATAGGACCAGCCGGCGCCGTTGCGGACGAAGGTGTGCAGAATTTCCGCTTCGAGTTCGTATTCCATCATGCCGGGCCGGCAGGCCCGCATCGCTTGGCGGTGCGCTTCGGCGGCGATGCGGGCCGACTCGCGCATCACGGCCGCTTCCTCCGGTTCCTTGCGCAAGCGCATGGCGTGCAGCAGGTGTTCCAGCGCGACGAACACCGCCGGCGCCCGCACGCCGGTTCGCGCTTTGCCACGCACTTGGGCGATCCAGTCCATCACCCGCCGGTCGAAGTCCGGGTTGTAGCCGATGGCGTGGAACACCCGCTCGCGATTCTCCAGCAGGGGCGGCAACAGCTTGTCGATTTCGGCGATGGGGTGGGCGTTGTCCACCCCGTAGCGATCCATGGCGCCTCGCGGCCCAGCTCGGCGGCCGTGCCAGATTTCCATGTCCGGGTCCCGCTCGCGGCAGAACAGCAGGAACTCGTGCTCGCCGCCCGGCGCCAGCACCGCGACGGCTTCGGGCTCCGGGAATCCGGTCAAGTAATAGAAATCGCTGTCCTGACGGTAGGGGTAATGCACGTCGCGATTGCGGGGCATGGACGGCGCGGCGGGCAGCAGGGCGAGCGAGCCCGGCCCCATCCGGTCCATCAACTCGCGGCGGCGGCGGGCGAACACGGCGGGCGGTATGGCGCGGGAAAACATCGGCGAGGATTCCGGGTTCAGTGCAAGCGGGGGTGGCTCGGCGGGTTCGACTGCCGCAGATCCTGATGGACGAGCAGCAGCCCCACTCGCAGGTATTCGACCACTTCCGCGTAAGCGGTTTCATCCGCTTCGCTGGCCTCGTCGGCCTCGAAGCCAGCTTGGGCGATTTCGGCCGCATCGCGAAGAAACTCTCGGCTTTCGGCGGACAGTTCGCCGCGCCGCTCCACCTCCCCCAACCCGAGGCCGTACAGCAGACCTTGGCACCAGATGCCCAAGGCGTCGGCGCGCTGGCTCAAAGGCGCATCGTCGTCGGGCAGCAACGGCGTCGCCGACCAGTCCAGAGCGTCGAGTTGCGCGGCGCCATACTCGAACAGCTTGAGGAGCAAGTCGCGGACGGATTCCGCCAGCTCGACATCGTCGGGCAAGTGGTTTCGGGCGTGGAACAGCCACCGCTCGGGGTCCAGATCGGCGTCGGCGCACAGCAAGCCGCACAGCAAGCCGTGCAGCTCGGCGGGATCGAGCGGATCGAGCAGTCGTGTCAGGCGTTCGAATGGCCGCTGGTTGATGGGGTGCATGGCGGATTTCGCGGGCGGATAATAGGGCGACGGGCAATCCTAACATTCCGCGAGCGGACCTTGATAGCGAGCCCGAAATTGACCTGATCGGAAGAGCCGCTCTATAGTACTCACATGAAAATCGACGAACTCTACGAAAATGCCGCGCCAACCGAGGCCGATCCGCTCGACGGCGTGACCGAAACGGCCGCGAGCGGTTTGGCTATCCTCGCCGAGCGCGTGGAACAGATCATCCGTTACTGTGAGCAACTGCTTGAGGAAAACAGAGCTTTGCAGGAACATCGGTCGGAACTGCGGGCCGAGTGCGACGAATTGCGCGAGAAAAACGAGCAATCGCGGGCTCGCATCGAAGCCATGATCGTGCGTCTCAAGAGCCTGGAGCAAGCGTCGTGAGCAGCGAAACCATTGGCGTCACCGTTCAAATTCTCGGCGGCGAGTATCGCTTTGCCTGTCAGCCGGCCGAGCGGGACGAGCTGGTGGATGCCGGCCGCTATCTCGACGACAAGATGCGGGAAGTTCGGGATCGCAGCAGCAAGCTGTTGAGCCTGGAAGCGATCGCGGTGATGGCCGCCATGAATATCAGCCACGAGCTCCTGAAGCAGCAACGTCAGTTGGCCGAGACGGATACGGTTGTCAACCACCATGTGCAAGAAATAGTGCAAAAAATTGACGCGACTCTTAGTAAATCCGTACCGACTGAGTTATAATTGGTCGTGACTTCTGGTTTTTCGGTTCGGGCGCTCTCTGCGGTGTTCGAGTAGTGGGCTGGGTAACCCCTTGATCCTAATTAATTTTACCCTGGAGGACGGTCGTCGGCGTTGTGTGCATGTCCGCCTTGTAGCGGGAAGCCTGATTCGCCGCTCTGTTCCCCCACTTGAGCCGCCTGGTTCAAGGGCAAAGGCCCGAGACGGCACAGGCGGAGAACGCCCCCTCATTTGGTGATTGGCGAGCTTGGCGACCGAGGTCGCCTTTATTTTTTCCGCGCCGCTGTCCGTGAGCCTCGATCCATACCACCTTCGCCGCCGGTTGCGCGCTCGGCGCCGGGACCTGCCCGATGGCGAGCGGCGGGCTGCGGCGCTGGCCATCGCCCGCCGTTTGGCGGACTGGCCCCGATTTGCCGAAGCGACCCGGATCGCCGCTTACTGGGCTTGCGATGGCGAGCTGGACCCGGCGCCGGTGCTGGAAACCGCCTGGGCCGCCAACAGGGCGGTTTATCTGCCCGTGCTGGCCGATGCTCCGCCCGCATCCCTGCAGTTTGCGCCCTACCGACCCGGTCGCCCGATGCGTCTCAATCGGTTCGATATCCCCGAGCCCGATGTCGCGCCGTCGGAGCGGTTGCGGCCCGAGCAACTGGATTTGGTCTTGGCGCCGATGGTGGCTTTCGATGCGACCGGTACCCGGCTGGGCATGGGCGGAGGATTCTACGACCGGAGTTTCGCTTTCCTGCTCGACCCGGACTATCGCGGCCGGCGACCTCTGCTGCTGGGAATTGGCTACGAATTTCAGAAAACCGGCGAGCATTTGCTTCGCCAATCCTGGGATGTGCCCCTGAATGCGGCGGTGACGGAAGCCGCCCTGCATGTGTTCGCTCTAAACCGACAAGTCGGCGGGAGGTGATCCGGTGGGATGCTGGCTGCTAAAATCGGAGCCGACCGTGTTCGGCTTGGCCGATCTGGAGGGCGCACCGGCCCAGGTCACGCCGTGGGAAGGCGTGCGCAACTACCAGGCGCGCAATTTCCTGCGGGATGGGATGCGCCGAGGGGATCAGGCGTTTTTTTATCATTCCAGCACGGCCAACCCCGCCATCGTCGGCATCGTCGAGGTGGTGCAAGACGGTTATCCCGACGAAACCGCCTTCGATCCCGCCAGCCCGTATCACGATCCCGCCAGCACGCGCGACCGGCCCCGCTGGTATCGGGTGGACGTGCGGCTGGTCCGGCCCTTGCGCCGGCCGATTGCGCTCGCCGAACTGAAGCGCCATCGGGAGGCGTTGGCCGATTTCGCTCTGCTGCGCCGGGGCAACCGTCTGTCGGTTTTGCCGGTGACGGCGGCGCAGTGGGAATTCGTGCTCGCTTTGGAAGAAACGCCGGCCGCTTAGCTCCGGCCGTCCAAAAACAGCCGGTAAGCGGGATTGTCCGTCTCGTCGCGCCAGGGATAGCCCAGCTTGTGGATGAACCGGTGGAACTGAGGCCGCTCCGCTTCGGGAACCTGGAGGCCGACCAGCACCCGGCCATGGTCGGAGCCGTGATTGCGGTAGTGGAACAGGCTGATATTCCAGCCGTGCGCCATGCCGGTCAGAAACTGCAACAAGGCGCCGGGCCGCTCCGGGAACTCGAAGCGGTACAGCAGCTCGTCGCGGATGCCGGGAGCGTGGCCGCCCACCATGTAGCGGACGTGCAGTTTCGCCATCTCGTTATCGCTCATGTCGATCACCGGATAGCCGTGTTCGCGCAGGGCGTCGATGATGCGGTTCTTTTCCTCCTCGCCTTCGGCGAGCTGGATGCCCGCGAACACTTGGGCTTGCCGGGAATCGGCGTAACGGTAGTTGAACTCGGTGACGGAACGCTTGCCGATGGTTTGGCAGAAGCGGCGGAAACTGCCCGGTTGTTCCGGGATGGTGACCGCCAGCAGGGCTTCGCGCCGCTCGCCCAGCTCGGCCCGTTCGGCGACGTGGCGCAAGCGGTCGAAATTGATGTTGGCGCCGCAGTTGATGGCGATCAGATGGGCGCCGGTGACGCCGGTGCGTGCCACGTACTTTTTCAAGCCGGCGGTGCCGAGCGCCCCGGCCGGTTCGGCGATGGCGCGGGTATCGTCGAAAATGTCCTTGGTGGCCGCGCAGATTTCATCGGTGGACACCAGGATGATGTCGTCCACCAGTTCCCGCGCCAGCCGGAAGGGTTCCTCGCCCACCTGCCGGACCGCCACGCCGTCGGCAAAAATCCCCACCTGATCGAGCATCACCCGCCGGTCGTGCTGGAGCGCCGCGTGCATCGAGGCGGCATCGTCCGGTTCGACGCCGATGATCTTGATTTCCGGCCGTAGGTATTTGACGAAAGCGGCGACCCCGGCGATCAGGCCGCCGCCCCCGACCGCGATGAAAATCGCCTCGATGGGATCGGGGTGCTGGCGCAGGATTTCCATGCCGATGGTGCCTTGGCCCGCGATGACGTCCGGGTCGTCGTAGGGGTGGATGAAGGTCAGCCCTTTTTCTGCTTCCAACTGGCGGGCGTGCTGGTAGGCTTCGTCGTAGGTGTCGCCGAACAGCACGGTTTTGCCGCCCCGGTCGCGCACGGCCTGCACTTTGATGGCGGGGGTGGTGCGGGGCATGACGATGGTGGCTTTCGCGCCGAGCCGCTGGGCGGACAGCGCGACGCCTTGGGCGTGATTGCCCGCCGAGGCGCAAATGATGCCTTTTTCCAACGCTTCGCGCGGCAGCTTGGCGATCTTGTTGTAGGCGCCGCGCAGCTTGAAGGAAAAGACCGGCTGCAAGTCCTCGCGCTTGAGCAGCACCCGGTTGTTCAGCCGCTTCGACAAGCGGTTCATGGCATCCAGCGGCGATTCGATGGCGACATCGTAAACGCGAGCGGCGAGAATCTTTTTGATGTAGTCGTGCATGATCGTTGAAGAGGCTGAAAGAGGAGAGATCGATGCCCAGCGATGACCAGAAAAAGCGCGCCGCCGAAGCCGCGCTCGCCTACGTGGAAGACAACGCGGTTTTGGGGGTCGGCACCGGATCGACGGTCAACTATTTTATTGAGGCTCTCGCGCGCATCAAACATCGGATCGACGGGGTGGTGTCGAGCTCGGAAGCGACCACCCGGCGGTTGAAAGCGGCCGGAATTCCGGTGCTGGATCTGAACGCCGCCGGCCCCTTGCCCTTGTACGTGGATGGGGCAGACGAAGCCAACCGTCGGTTGCATCTCGTCAAGGGCGGCGGCGGGGCGTTGACCCGCGAGAAAATTATCGCCGCCGCCAGCGAGTTGTTCGTTTGCATCGCCGACCAGTCCAAACTGGTGGAGGTGTTGGGCGCTTTTCCGCTGCCGGTCGAGGTGATTCCCATGGCCCGCAGCCATGTGGGACGCGAGCTGCTCAAGCGCGGCGGCCAGCCGGTGTTGCGGGAAAACCTTGTCACCGACAACGGCAACCTGATCATTGATGTTTATAACCTGCGCATTCTGGAACCGGCCAAGCTGGAAGCGGAGTTGAACGATATCGTCGGCGTCGTCGCGGTGGGGCTGTTCGCGCTGCGACCGGCGGATGTGCTGCTATTGGGAACCGCAGACGGCGTGCGAACGATTCGCCCTTGAGCCAAGGGGGCGGGCAACTCAACAACCACCGGCTGAAAGCCGGTGGGTTGAAGTAACGGACTGAAAGTCCATGTGCGCGTCGCCTCAACGACGCGCCTACGGTTCAACCCGAAAGTCACGCGCTGGATCCGGC
>WBZM01003275.1_pt1 | contig 12760 bp, 9 predicted proteins | sample 5204271 | NCBI WGS metagenome assembly WBZM01 (sample SAMN12344346, study PRJNA552823) | activated sludge metagenome | biome: Activated sludge suspended growth; feature: Nitrification reactor; material: Wastewater; isolation source: activated sludge from nitrification reactor of wastewater treatment...
CGGGATCGGCGGCGTGCTGGCCGTGAAGATGCTCGGGCGCCTGCTGCCGGCCGGGGTGGCCCGCGCCCGGGCCGGCGAGCCGGCGGTGCTGGCGTGTCGGTTCCTGGCGACGGCGACGTTCATGGGGGTCGACGGCTTCATCCCGCTCGCGGCCGACCGCATCCACGGCGTGTCGCCGATGGCGCAAGGTTTCACGATCATCGGTGCGGCACTCACCTGGACGGCCGGACAGGCGGTGATCGCGAAGCGGCAGGACATCAGCACGCGCACCGCGGTGCGCATCGGCTTCTCGTTGCTCGCGTGCGGGGCGCTGCTGTCGTCGCCGGTGCTGTGGAGCGAGTGGCCGCTGTGGGCCACGTTCCTCGGTTGGGCGGTCGGTGGTGCCGGGATGGGCACGCTGTTCAACCCCACCACCGTGGCCGCGATGAGCTACGCCACCGACGGCAGCGAGGGCGACACCGGCGGCCAACTGCAGCTGGTCGACTCGCTCGGCTTCTCGCTGATGGGCGGCGTGGGCGGTGCGGTGGTGGCACTGGCCGACCGGACGTCGCTGTCGCTCGGCGCCGCGATCGGATCGTGCTTCGCCCTCGCGGTCGCCACCGCGGTCGCTGGTGTGGTCGCCACCCGGGGGTTGCGCGAGGCGCGTTGATCGTGTCCGTCGACCCGCGTCGCCGCGCGGTCGACGGACGTGCCACGATGCCCGCCCATGGGGCCACTCGAGGGTGTGAAGGTCGTCGACCTGTCCGTGATGATCTCCGGGCCGTTGGCCGGGATGATGCTCGCCGACCAGGGCGCCGACGTGGTGAAGGTCGAGTCGCCGGGGTTGGGCGACATCATGCGTTTCCTCGGCACGAACAAGGGCGGGATGACCGGCATCTTCGCCAACAACAACCGCGGTAAACGCAGCCTGGTGGTCGACCTGAAGCACGCCGACGGGCTGGCGCTGGTGAAGGCACTCATCGCCGACGCCGACGTGGTGATCCAGAACTTCCGTCCCGGCGCGATGGAGCGACTGGGGCTCGGCTACGACGACGTCCGGGCGTTCAACGACGACGTCGTCTACGTGAGCATCAGCGGCTACGGACCCGACGGCCCCTACAGCCACCGCCGCGTGTACGACAACGTGATCCAGGCCGCGTCCGGCCTGGCCTCGGTGCAGACCGATCCGATGACGGGTGTGCCGTCGCTCTACCGCACCCTGCTGTGCGACAAGGTCACGTCGTACACCGCGGCGCAGGCGATCACGGCGGCGCTGTTCGCACGCGCGACGGGTCGGGCGGGCGGACAGCACATCGTGCTCGCGATGCTCGACGCGGCGATCGCGTTCATGTGGCCGGACTCGGCGATGGACGCCGCCCTGCTCGACGACGACGCGGTGCGCACGCCGACGATCGGGTCGAACTATGCGGTCACGCCGCTCGCCGACGGGTATGTGTCGGCCGGCGCGGTCACCGATGCCGAGTTCCGCGGCCTCTGCGCTGCGTACGGTCGGGCCGACATCGCCGACGACCCGCGCTTCGCGACGACGGTCGCGCGTTCGCAACACGTCGTCGAACTGGTCACGATCATGCGCGACCTCGCCGCCGCCACCACCGTCGAGCAGTTCCTCGCCGGCGCGGAGCAGCACGACGTGCCGGCCTCGCGGATCAACACGCTGCACGAGATCCACGACGACGCCCAGGTGGTGCACAACGCCGTGTTCGTCGAGCGTGACCACCCGATGGCCGGGCGGGTGCGCGAGCCGCGGCCTGCGCCGCGCTTCTCGACGACGCCGGCCGCCGTGAGTCGCCCTGCGCCCCGATTCGGCGAGCACAGCGACGAGATCGCCACCGAGCTCGGCTTCGACGCCGCCGCCCTGCGGTCCGCGGGCGTGATCCACTAGCCGCGTCTGTTCGCCGGCGCGTCGATGTGACGCGTTCGCGCACAGACGCGGTGGTGGGAAGCGTCATCGTTTCGCGAGGCGGAACGGACGGGTCGTAGCATCGACGCCTCATGGCAACGACCCCCACCGCCGCGTTCTCCATCACCCTCGACTGCCGCCTCGACAACGTGCCCGGCACGCTCGGCAAGCTCTGCACCGCGATCGGCGAGGCGGGCGGCAACATCGGCGCGCTCGACGGTTTCGACGTGCGCGGCCCCGAGTTGCGCCGCTGCCTCGTGGTGCACTGCCGCGACGAAGCACATCAGCTGAAGGTGGTCGAGGCGGTGCAGGCACTCAAGGGCGTCACGCTGGTCGACTGGTGGGACCGCACCTTCCGCATGCACGAGAGCGGCAAGATCCGCACCGAGGCAGCGATGCCGATCAACGACCGCGACGACCTGTCGATGGCCTACACGCCGGGCGTCGCCCGGGTGTGCATGGCCATCCACGACGACCCGAAGCTGTCGCACCGCTTCACGATCCGGAAGAACACCGTCGCGATCGTCAGCAACGGCACGGCCGTGCTCGGCCTCGGCGACATCGGGCCAGAGGCCGCCATGCCGGTGATGGAGGGCAAGGCGATGCTCTTCAAGGAGTTCGGCGGCGTCGACGGCTTCCCGGTGTGCATCAACGCCCGCACCGCCGACGAGGTGGTCGACTTCGTCGAGCGCATCGCGCCCACCTTCGGCGGCATCAACCTCGAGGACATCAAGGCGCCCGAGTGCTTCGAGATCGAGGAGCGCCTGAAGGCCAGCCTCGACATCCCGGTGTTCCACGACGATCAGCACGGCACCGCCGTGGTCACGCTGGCCGCGCTGTGGAACTCGTTGAAGATCACCGGCAAGAAGATGGAGGACCTCACCGTCGTCATCGCCGGCATGGGTGCGGCCGGTGTGGCGATCGGCAAGATCCTCATCAACGCCGGGGTCGGCGAGATCATCGGGTGCGATCGCACGGGGGCCATCTACGACGGTCGCGGGGACCTGAACGTGGCGAAGGAGTGGTTCGCGGTCCACACCAATCCGTCGCGCAAGATGGGCACGATCGGCGACGTGATGCACGGGGCCGACGTGTTCGTCGGCGTCAGCGGCCCCGATCTGATCACCGCCGCTGACCTGCGCAACATGGCCAAGGATCCGATCGTGTTCGCGATGGCCAACCCGAACCCCGAGATCCGACCCGAGGCCGCCGACGGCCTGGCCGCGGTCATGGCCACCGGTCGCAGCGACTACCCGAACCAGATCAACAACGTGCTCGCGTTCCCGGGCCTGTTCCGTGGGGCGCTCGACGTGAACGCCACCGACATCACCGAGAACATGAAGCTCGCTGCAGCGATCGCGATCGCCGAGTCCGTGAGCCCCGCCGAGCTGTCGCCGGCGTTCGTGGTGCCGAGCGTGTTCGACCACAGCGTCGTCGAGCGCGTGGCGCCCGCGGTCAGCCGCGCGGCCGTCGAGGACGGCGTCACCCGCCCCTGACCCAACGCGTGTGCGGACTTCGGCCCCACTATGGTGCCGCAGTCCGCACACGCAGTGGATCGTCAGCTCGACAGGGCTTCGGCGGTCATGTCGAACACCCACAGGCCGCTCGTGTTCGGCCGTGCGGCGTCTCGTCCGTCGGGGTCACCCTCCACGTAGCCGCTGCCCCGGTCGTCGACGAGGTACACGCCGAACAGGTCGTTGGCGTGATCGATCCACGGCCGGAAACCGAACTTGCCGTCGCTCGACACCACGATGCCCCGACCGTCGGCATCGATGCCGTCGAGCCATTCCCCGAGCCCGTAGGGCGTGCGCAGCGTCATCCGGTACGGCGCGGCGGCCGCGTACTCGGCATCGCCGATCTGGTTCGTCTGCATCTCGGCGATCGCCGCCTCGCTCAGGATCCGCGTGCCATCAGGAGCGACACCGCCGTGCACGAGCATCTCGAGGAACCGCGCGTAGTCGCCGAGCGTGGTGGCGGCTCCCCCTGCGGGCATCGGGTGGTCGACGGTGGTGGAGGTGGGATCGCGGAGCTGGAAGAACACCGTGTGATCCATCCCGAGCGGCTGCGCGATCCGCTGGTCGAACAGATCGAAGAACGATCGGCCCGTGACGATCTCGGCGATCGCCCCTGCCACGTGCATGTGCTGGCTGCCGTACACGAACGCCGAACCCGGCGGACGGACGGCACCGAGCCGCAGGATCTCGGCAGCGCACTCCTGCAAGGTGCCCGTGCCGGTGGTGACACACGCCGGCGCACCGTTGTCGCCGACGAGCCCCGAGGTGAACGACATCAACTGCCGCAGCGTGATCGTGCCGACGGCGAAGCCGGACAGTTGCGGGACGTAGGTGGCGATCGGCTCGTCGAGCGCCAGCACTCCCTCGTCGACGAGCGTCATGATCATCGCCGCCGTCAGCCACTTGCTCCCCGACGCGATGGGGACGCGCGTGTCGAGGGTGTACTCGCCCCACGCCTCCTGCTCGACGATCTCACCGTGTTGGACGACGAGGAGCGACGCCCCCGGCAGACCGGCGTCGTCGAGTGCCGTCGTGATGCGCTGTTCGAGCGGATCGAAGCGAGGGTCGTCGACGACGGTCGCGTCGATCGCCGAGAGGTAGCCGCCGGCCGGCACCGTCGGCGTCGTCGGGGCGGGTGCGCTGGTCGTCGAGGTGGATGCAGCGGTCGAGGTCGAGGCGGTGGTCGTGGTCGTTGCGCTGCCGTCACCGTCCCCGGCGACCGTGTCGGGCGGCGCCGCAGTGTCGCCGGCCCGTTCGCTCGACGACACCGCCGGCGAGTCGTCGGTGCAGGCCGACGTCGCGACGAGTGCGCACACGAGCGCGCCCGACGCGAGCAGGCGGACGCACGATGGCAGGAGTCTGGGGCTCACGACGAGCACGACGGTACCTGACACCGCCGGTTACGAATCGTGGTGCTCGGCGCAGCGCCGCGCCCCGAGGGAACCGAACGCGTACGTTGGGCGTGGATGGGGGTGCGAAGACGTTCCGTCGCGCTCGCAGCGCTGATCGTCGGATCGACCCTGGCGGTCGACCCCGGAGGAGCCTCCCCCTTCGGACCGGCCCGTTGGTGGGTGATCTCGACGCTCGCACTGCTCGGTGGCGGGCTCGCGCTGCGCGACGGCGATCGGCGGCTGCACCGCCCGACCATCGTGCTGTGGGCGGCGCTGCTGGCCCTGCTGACCGCAGCCGCGCTGGCCGGTGACGACGTGCGCGTGGCGCTGCTCGGCCATCCCGTGCGCCACCTCGGCGTGATCACCTGGCTGCTGTTCGCACTCCTGTTCGTCGCCGGTCAGCAACTCGGCGGCGACGCCGACCGGCGCGTGCTGGTCCGAGGTGTCGCGCTCGCGACGGCCGGCATCGGCCTCTGGTGTGCGTGGGAACTCACGGTCGGCCGGCCGGTCGACGTCGGCGCCGACACCGACCGCCTGCTCGGCCCGTTCGGCTCGGCGGCGATGCTCGGCGCCGGGACCGCGCTGCTGGTGCCACCCGCGGTGGGCCTGGCCCTCGACACGACCGAGCGACGGGCGGGGCGAGCGGTCGCTGCGATCGGGGGTGTGCTCGGTGTGACAGCGCTGGTCGGCTCGGGGTCGCGCGCCGCCCTCGTCGGGATCGCGGTCGCCGGCGTCGTCCTGCTCGTACGCAACCACTCGAACGTCGTCGGCCAGCGGTCGCCTGGCCGCCGCCGGCCGACGACGTTCGTGGTGGGTGGGGCCGTGGTCGCGCTCGCGCTCGTGGCCCCGCGGCTGGGTGAGGTTTTCGACCGCACCGAGGGCGCCTCGTCGCGATTCGACGAGTGGTCGCTCGCGTTCGACGTGATCGCCGACCATCCCGTGCTCGGTGTGGGACCGGAGGGCTACCGCATCGCCGCCGTCGGCACGGTCGACGCCGACTACGAGCGCTCCTACGGACGCGACCGGGTGCTGCCCGACCGGGCACACAGCGGACCGCTCGACGTGGCACTCGACGGCGGCGTGCTCGCCGCGCTGATGCACCTCACGCTCGTCTGTTCGGTGCTCGCCCTGGCGCTGCACCGCTCGCGTGGCGCGAGGCCCACCGCGACCGGTCTCGTCGTCGGACTGCTCGCGTACGCCGTGCAGCAACTGCTGTTGTTCCCGCTGGCCGAACTCGACGGAATCTGGTGGCTGCTCGCCGGCACCGCCGTCGCCGCGCCCACGCCCGCCCCGACTCGCGCGCTACGCCGCGTCGGTACCGCAGCGCTCGTGCTCGCACCGGTCGCGTTGGTCGCCGGCCTGCTGGGCGTGGCCGCCGATCGGCTCGCGCACCGTGCCGTCACCGACGCCGACCCCGCGGCCGCCGTACGCGACGCCGAGCGAGCGGTCGACCTGCGGCCCGACGACCTCGTGCTCCGCTCGTACGCGGTGCACCTGCACCTCGAGCGCGGCACGCTCGCCGACGTCGACGCCGCGATCGACCAGGCCGACGCGGCGCTGCGGTGGTCGCCGCACGACCCGATCGCGCTCGACGACAGCGCAACCGCGCTGCTCGCTCGCGCCGGCATCACCGGCGACACGGCCGACGTCGACGCCGCGATCGCCGCCTGGCGCGCGCTGGTCGAGCTCGATCCGGTGCGGGCGCGCTGGCAGATCGAGTACGGCCGTGCCGCCGCGCTCGCCGGCGACGTCGACACCGCACGAGCGGCCTGGACTGCGGCGCTCGCGCTGCGACCCGACGACCCGACGGCGGCGGATCTGCTGCATGCGCTGGACGGCGTGGGATGACCGCAGACGACGTGGAACCGAATCGGGGCGACGGGTGTGTACCCGACGTGGACTTCGCGATCGACCGAACGACCGGCGACCGGCACCTCGTCGAGGTGTCGCACGTCGACGACCGTGAGGCGCTGCGCTTCGCTTCGTTCGAGGACTTCTACCTCGCCAACCGCGCCTCGGTCGGTCGGGCGCTCGCGCTCACGTTGCGTGACGACGACCTGGCCCGCGACGCGGTCGACGAAGCGATGGCGCGGGCGTACCAACGGTGGTCGCACGTGGGCCAGCTCGAGAACCCCGGCGGCTGGGTGTACCGCGTCGGACTCAACTGGAGCCGGTCCGTCGTGCGACGCCTGCACCGCCCGGCGCCGATCTGGATCGCGCAGCCCACCGACACACCCGCCCCTGCCGTGCAGGACCCGGCGATCGACCGTGCACTCGACGAACTCAACGTCGACCAACGCGCCGTCGTCGTCTGCCGGTTGCTGCTCGGCCTCAGCGAGCACACCACCGCCGACGTGCTCGGCATTCGCCCCGGCACCGTGAAGAGCCGCCTCGCCCGCGCGCTCGACCGGCTGCACCCCCTGCTCGCCCCGTTGCAGGCGTCCCACGAGGAGGACCCCCGATGAGCTCCCCCGATCTCGACCCCGACCACACGCTCGACCCGCGCACCCGCGGTGTCGCCGACCGTCTGTCGCGCCGGGCCGGTGCGATCGACCTCGGCACGCCGATGGTCGAGGTCGTCGTCGCCCGCGGCCGTCAGCGCCGCACCCGTCGTCGTGCCACCGTCGGCATCGTCACCGCCGCCGGTGTGTGTACTGCATCGATCGTCGCCGTCGGTGTGCTGAGCCGTCCGAGCGACGAGGGCTCGGTCACCGCGGCACCGACCGGCACCGATCAGGCCGGGTCGAGCGCGCCGGTCGACACCGCCACCATCACCAGCGCCTCTGACGAGAGCACCACCTCACTGGCGCCGATCAGCACGGGCCCCGCCACCGACACCGCCGACACCGCCGTCCCGCTCGAGCTGTCGCCATCGCCGTTCGTCTGGAACCGCGTCGACGTCGGTGAGTCGGAGGCGGTCAGCCTGTTCTGGGGTGGCGCCGACCACGCCGTCGCCGGCGACGGTCCGTTCGTCGCGTGGTCGACCGCACCGGGGCGAACCGACGACTACCGACCGACACTGTGGCGTTCGGACGACGGCCAGCGCTGGCAGCCCGTCGAGACCGACCCGTCGTTCGTGGCGCGCAACATCGCCGAGCGCGACGGCACCTTCTTCACCTACGGGACGTCGCCCGCCACCGCGGCAGAACGGAGATCGGACCTGTCGATCGGCACGTCGACCGACGGTGGCCTCACCTGGCAACAGTCGGTGTTGCCGCTCGACACCACCGACCTCGCGCAGGAACCGGGCGTGCAGAGCGTCGGCGTGACGGCGACCTCGATGGCGACGTCGACGGCCGGTGTACTGCTGAGCGCACAGGTGAACGCGAACATCGACATCGCCGCTGCGCTGCCCCCCGAGTACCGGAACGCGGCGTGGAACGTCACCGAGCAGGGCGTGCAGGTGGAGTCCGGCGCCGGGTGTGCGTCCACGATGACGACCGTCGTCGGCTTCGGAGGTGATGTCACCTCGACCCTCCCAGGGCCCGAGACCACGTCGGTCACCGGCTGCGACGCCGTGGTGATCGGCTGGTCCGAGCTCGGCATCTCAGAGCGCGCGGCCGCTGCGGTGATGCACCCCGAGCTGATTCTGTTCTTGTCGACCGACGGCGCCACGTTCGAGCCGATCGAGGCACCCACCGGCTTCGACATCTTCTGGACCAACGCCAGACTCACCAGCTTCGGTGACGGCTTCGCGGCGCTTGTCAACGACTCGAACGGGATCATCCGCCTGCTCTCGTCCCCCGACGGCCGTTCGTGGAGCGATCTGGGCGACGTGCCGATCGGCTACCCGGAGTCGATCGACGAATGGGGTGGCCGGCTCGTGCTGAGCGGCTGGGGCGGCAACGGCAACCGGCAATACCTGGCGGTGCGCGACACCACGGGCGCGTGGACCACGACGGACCTGCGCAGCTTCCTGCAGCCCGGCGACGGGGTGCTGCCCACGCTCGGGGCATCGCACCTCTCGGTCGGGCCCACCGGGATCACGGTCATCGGTTGGCTGGTCGCCGACCCCGTCGCCGAGCTGGGCGGGGTGACCGTCCCGCTCGACGGCGGGATCACGCTCCAGGTCGCCGACACGAGCCTCGGCCACCTCGTGTACGGCCCCGACGGCACACTGCTCGCCAAGGTGACCTACGACGAGTCGTCCGACCCGGCGCTCGTCACGCCGATCCAGGACGACACCTACGGCGTGCGCTGGGAGGTGCACACCGAAGCCGGTGGCCCAGTCGTGGCCACCTACAGCTTCGACGACATCAATCAGGCCGTCACCGACGCCGGCGTCTACGACGGCGCCCCCTGGACGCAGCTGCTCGTGCTGCACTCGACCGACGGGCTCAGCTGGTCGCGCGAGTCGCTCGACGAGCTCGCCGGGGCGAAGGTCACCAGCAGTGGCGGCATCCGCGTCACCGGCAGCCGGGTGATCGTCGCCGCCAACCTCGCCGACGACCGCAACCCCGACGGCACACCGAAGCAGGTCCTGCTGGTCGGCACGATCGCCGGCTGACCCAGCCGCTTCTCCTCACGTTTGCGGACTGCGGCCCCATCATGGGGCCGCAGTCCGCAAACCCGTGTGCTCGTGGAACCGAATGGCCGGCTCGGACGTCTGTGTGACGTGGATCCCACCCTGCCGGACGACGAGACGTTGCTGCTCGTCGCCGGACCCTCGGGCGACGGCGCACCCTCCGGGCCGTCGTTCGAGACGTTCTACGTGCGCCATCGCGACCCGATCGGGCGGGCGCTCGCGCTGACGCTGCGCGACGCCTCGCTCGCCGCCGACGCCCTCGACGAGGCGATGGCCCGCGCCTACCAGCGATGGGAGCAGGTGGGCTCGCTGGCGAATCCGGCGGGGTGGGTCTACCGCGTCGGGCTCAACTGGGCGCGGTCGGTGCTGCGCAAGCTGAGCCGTCCCGGCCGTGCACGGCGAGCGTTCGAGATGGTGTCGGCCTCGCCGACGTTCGACGCCGACATCGATCGAGCGCTGCGCCAACTCAACGTCGATCAGCGCGCCGTCGTCGTCTGCCGCTTCTTCATCGGCTACTCCGAGCTCGAGACGGCCGAGGCGCTCGGCATCCGCCCCGGCACCGTGAAGAGCCGGCTCAGTCGAGCGCTCGACACCCTGCGTTCGTCCGCCCATCTCCGGTCGATGGCCGGGCTCAACGAGGAGGTGCACCCGTGAGCGACCTCGACGATCTCGTCGCCGATCCGGTGCTGCGCACGCGCGTGGGCGAGCACCTGACGTACCTCGCCGCGACGGCGGACGTGCGCCGCACCCCCGTCGAGGCGATCGCCCGCCGCGCGGCCACCCGCCGCCGGCGGCAACGGATGGCGGGAGCCACGGGCGCGGTGGCCGTCGTCGTCGGTGCGACGGTCACCGCCCTGCTGGCCTTGTCGTCACCGCGCACGATCGCGCCGGAGGACGCCCCGCCGACGGTGGACGTTCCGGCGACGACGGATCCCGGCTCGACGCCGACCTCCACGCCGGAGAGCGCCGGGAACGGCTCCGAACCGACGACACCGACGACCTCGATCGACACCACGACCACGATCGTGCCGTCGTTGCAGATCGAGGGCGCGGGCGCTCGCTGGGGCCGGGTACCCGTCGACGCGACCGCCGAGTTCGTCCTCGACGAGTCGGAGTCGATCGTGTTCGACAGCGACGCGGACGTGACGTGGACCGTGGACGCTGATCCCGAGGTGGTCGCGACGCTGTGGCTCACCGACGACGGCATCGCGTGGCGCGCTGCTGCGTCGACCCCGGCGCTCGAGCCGGTCGCCGTGGTCCGTGACGGGCCCGTCATCGACGTCGCCGGCTGGACGGTCGCCCCGCTGCCGCCGGGGTTCCAGGTGGCGACGACCGCCGACGGCGGCGCCACCTGGTCGTCGCGGACCGTGCCGCTGCCCGATGGCGTTCGTCCCCTGGTCACCTCGGACGCGGCGAGCGTCGACCTCGCTCGCCTGGGCGGCACCGTGGTCGTGACGGTGCCCGACCTCGTCGAGGGAGACGGGCTGGACGATCCGCAGATGTTCGCCGCAGTCGACGGCGACGCGTTCGTTCGTGTCGTGCTCCCCGCCGAACTCGACCCACAGGGCACGCTCGGGCTCGAACTCGGTGCGGGCGCCCTGCTCGCCACCTCGTTCGACACCGCCGATCTCACCTGGCACCTGCTGCGCAGCACCGACGGCGTGACGTGGGCGCGCCTCGGTGTGCTGCCGTACTCACAAGGGCAGGTGGGGAGGGTCGGTGACGCGTATGTGGCGCTCTCGTCGAACGCGACCGCCGACGGTGCCGACGTGTGGAGCAGCGACGACGGCTCGTCGTGGACGCCGATCCGGCTCGCCGACATCGCTGGTGGGGATCTCGCCTGGGCCGCCAGCCCGTACGGCTGGGTGGTCGACGATGGCGGGCTCACCCTCGTGGCCGGCGCCTACAGCGCAGCGACGGCACGACTGCAGCTGTCCGACAACGGTGTGACGATGCTGTTCGACGCAGGGTTGAACGACATGGACATGATCGACGACGTGACGGGTCGCACCATCGGCGGCTACCACGACGGGGCATACGTCGGCCCGGTGCGGCTCGGGGCCGACACGACGCTCGAGGTGCTCGACGAGTCGGGGAACGTCCGCGCGTCGTTCACCCTCGACGAGGCGACCGCGGCGATCGACTCGGCGCCGCAACAGACGGGCACGTCCGAGGTCGCCGTGTTCCGCACCGTGGACCTCGTCACCTGGTCCACGATCACGATCACTGCACTGTTCGATCAGCCGGCGCCGTTCGTGGCGTCCGCCGGCTCGGTCGCTGGGACCGTGGTGTTCCGCTTCCCCGACGGCGGCGGCGACAGCCACCAGGTGGTCGTCGGCACCCCGATCTGACCCCGCGTGTATGCGCGAACGCGTGCATACGACGCGGACGTGAACAGACGCGCTACCTCGGGGTGGGGAGTTCTTGCTCGACGGTGAGGACGGGGGCGAAGAGGTCGCCCCATTCCTCGACGCGCTCGAGCACGTCGGCGGTCTCGAACACCAGGCGCAGCTCGCCGTCGGCGCACCGCTGCACCTCGTCCCACGTGACCGGGGTGCTCACCCACGGACGCACGCGTGCACGCATCGAGTACACCCCGATGGTGGTCTTGTGGCGGCTGTTCTGGCTCCAGTCGACGAAGATCTTCCCCGGCCGTTCCACCTTGGCCATCACGGTCGTCACCCGGTCGGGCATCCGGCGCTCGAGCACCTGGCCGACGGCCAGCGCGAAGTCGCTCGCCTGCTCGTGCGTGCACGGCGTGTTGAGCGGCACGTACAGCTGCAACCCCTTCGACCCCGACGTCTTGCACCACCCCTCGAGCCCGACGGCCGCCAGCACGTCGCGCACCTCGAGCGCGATCTGGCAGCACTCGACGACCGTCGCCGGCGCACCTGGGTCGAAGTCGAACACCACGGCGCGCGGCGACTCGAGGTCGGCAGCGAGCGCCATCGGCACGTGCAGCTCGAGCGCGGCCAGGTTGGCCGACCACACCAGAGACGCAGGCTCGTCGAGGCGGCAATACCCGATGTCGCCACCCCGGTCGCCGGGACCGATCGCTGTGTCGACCCACTCGGGTCGGTGCTTCGGGCAGCGTTTCTCGAAGAAGCCGGGCTTGTCGGCGCCGTCCGGGAAGCGCAGGAACGTGATGCACCGACCGGCGAGGTGCGGCAGGATCCACGGCGCGATGCGCGCGTAGTAGTCGATCACCTCTGCCTTGGTGAACGCCGGGCCCAGATCGGTGGCCGGATAGAGCACCTTGTCGAGGTTGGTGAGCGTGAGCTCGCGCCCGCCGACGTGGACGACGGTGCCCTTCGACGCCGCCACGCGTCAGGCGCTCTTGCGCACGCGCTTGGGCTTCGCGATCGCTGCGGTGTCGTCATCCGACGAGGACGACGAAGCCGTCTTCGACCCGGCCTTCTTCGCCGGCGTC
>WBZM01002105.1_pt1 | contig 12759 bp, 11 predicted proteins | sample 5204271 | NCBI WGS metagenome assembly WBZM01 (sample SAMN12344346, study PRJNA552823) | activated sludge metagenome | biome: Activated sludge suspended growth; feature: Nitrification reactor; material: Wastewater; isolation source: activated sludge from nitrification reactor of wastewater...
TTTGCTGCTGTCGCCAGCGAGCTTCGGGCTGGCCGCGCCGGAGGCGGTCCAGCCGACCGGCCTGGCGCTGGTGTTGGAAGCGCGGGGCGCCATCGGTCCGGCCAGCCGCGATTTCATCGTGCGCGGGCTCGAAGCGGCGCGGTCGCGCCGTGCGGCGGTGGCGATTCTCAAGCTCGATACGCCCGGCGGTCTGGACAGTTCGATGCGCGATATCATCCAGGCGATCCTGGCCTCGCCGGTGCCGGTGCTGGGTTATGTGGCTCCCGAAGGCGCTCGCGCCGCCAGCGCCGGCACTTATATTCTCTATGCCTGCCACGTCGCCGCGATGGCGCCCGCCACCAATCTCGGCGCCGCTACCCCGGTGCAAATCGGCGCGTTGCCGCTGCCGGATCGACCGCCGAAGAGCGGCCGATCCGACGAGCCTTCCGCGCCCAAACCGGCCGGATCGCCGGCGGCCGAGCCGGATGCCGGGTCCGTGCCGGCGGCGGACGACATGGAGCGCAAACGGGTCAACGATGCCCGCGCCTACCTTCGCGCCCTCGCGCAGTTGCGCGGTCGCAACGCCGACTGGGCCGGACGAGCGGTGACCGACGCGGCCAGTCTCAGCGCCCAAGATGCCCTGCAACGAGGCGTGATCGACTTCATCGCCGTGGGTGTGCCCGACCTGCTCGCTCAGGCCGACGGCCGGTCGGTGGAGATCGCCGGCGTTAAACGGCCGCTGGCAACCCGGGGTCTGACCGCCGAAATCCTTGCCCCCGACTGGCGCAACCAGTTGCTGGGGTTGATCGCTCACCCGCTGGTGGCCTACGTGCTGCTGTTGGTCGGCATTTACGGATCGATTTTTGAGCTGGTCAATCCGGGTGCGGCGCTACCCGGCGTTTTGGGCGGAATTTGTCTGCTGCTCGCGCTGTTCGCGTTCCAGGTCCTGCCGGTCAACGCCGCCGGTCTGGCGCTGTTGCTGCTCGGCTTGGCCTTGATGGTCGCCGAAGTTTTCGCGCCCAGCTTCGGCGCGCTGGGGCTGGGGGGTATCGCCGCGTTCGTCGCCGGTTCGCTGTTGTTGTGGGATGAAACCGGTCCCGGCTACGAAATCCCGCTCGCTCTCATCCTCGGATTCGCGCTGGCCGGCGCGACGGTGTTGATCGGCCTGACGACGCTGGTTTTGCGCCAGCGCCGCCGGCCGGTGGTCGGCGGCGCGGAAGCGATGCTCGGCGCGACAGGCACGATCATGGGCGACGATGCCGGTCGGGCGTGGGTTCATGGCGAATCCTGGCGAGTCCGCGCCGACCGGCCGTTGCGGCCGGGCGAGCGGGTCCGGGTCGCGGGCCGCGACGGGCTGCTGCTGTTGGTACAACCGCTGAATTGCGACAAAAAGGAACCACCGCCATGATTTTCAATCCATTGATCATCGCGCTGTTCATTTTGCTGCTGCTGGTGCTGGCCTCGATCAAGGTGCTGTACGAATACGAGCGCGGCGTGGTGTTCTTGCTCGGCCGCTTCCAGGCGGTCAAGGGGCCAGGGCTGATCGTCGTGTTGCCGGTGGTCCAGCAGATGAAGCGGGTGGATTTGCGCACCATCGTCATGGATGTGCCCAGCCAGGACGTGATTTCGCGCGACAACGTCTCGGTCAAGGTCAACGCCGTGATCTACTTTCGGGTGATCGACCCGGAACGATCCATCATTCAGGTGGAAGATTACTACAACGCCACCAGCCAGTTGGCGCAGACCACCCTGCGCTCCGTGCTCGGCCAGCACGAATTGGACGAGATGCTGGCGGGACGGGACGAACTGAACCGGGACATCCAAAATATTCTCGACGCGGAAACCGACGTGTGGGGGATCAAGGTGTCCAACGTGGAGATCAAGCGCGTGGATCTCGACGAGAGCATGATCCGGGCCATCGCCCGGCAAGCGGAGGCCGAACGCGAGCGGCGGGCCAAGGTCATCAACGCCGAGGGCGAGTTCCAGGCGGCGGAGCGGATTCGGCAGGCCGCCGAGATCATCGCCTCCCAGCCGCAAGCCTTGCAGTTGCGCTATTTGCAGACGCTCAACGACATCGGTATTCAGAACAACACCACGGTGGTGTTTCCGGTTCCGCTAGACTTGTTCAAGCCGTTGCTGGAATCCCAGCATCGGGAACCACGCTGACGCCGGCACCCGCCGGGCGGCGTCGGCCGGCGGGTGAAGTCCGGCGCTATCGCCCGCTTCGCCGCTTGCTTAGAGTGTCCGCCACGTTGTTCGAAGGCATGCCGGGAAATGGCGGTTTGGTGACTATTTTGTGATAATACCGTTGAATCCGCTTTCGGGAAGACCCGCGCGCTTTAACTCATCCAGTTAAGAAGATACTAGATCCTTTATGACTATCAATTTCAAATCTCTTGCCAAGGTGGGCGTGTACGTGGACGCCGCCAACATTTCCCGCAACGGCGGGCAGCGCATGCAATACGATGTTTTGCGCGAATTCGCCTGCCGCGATCACGCCGAGCCGCTGCGCCTGAACGTTTATCTGTCCTACGACGAGGAGCGCGCCGAGACCAACACGGTCTATCGCGACAAGGCCCGCGCCTATCAGTCCGCCCTGCGCGAGCTGGGCTACAAGGTGATCGAAAAACGGGTCAAATGGTTCCAGGACGAGGCGGGCAACCGGTTTGGGAAGGCCAACGCCGATCTCGACATGGCCGTCGATGTGCTGTTGCAGTCCGAAAATCTGGACCGGGTGCTGCTGGCCACCGGGGACGGCGACTTCGTGCAGGTCGTGCGCGCCTTGCAGAACAAGGGCTGCCGGGTGGAAACCCTGGCCTTCGACAACGTGTCCGAGGAGCTGCGCCGAGAATCGGACATGTTCGTGTCCGGCTATCTGGTGCCGGGCCTGCTCCCGACCCGCGGCGACGATTATTTCGCGCCGGCGTGGGGTTCCATGGGTTCGCGGGTGCGCGGCTACTGCTATCATCACGACGACAACAAGAGTTTCGGGTTCATGCGGTTTCTGGTCAAGCTGTCGCCTTTTCTGTGGAAAACCGATTCCCGCGATTCCGACTCGCCGTACCGGACGGCGTTTTTTCACGATTCCAGCTTGCCGGAGGGCTTCAACGTCATGAAACTGCCATCCCGCAACCACATCTTCGAATTTACCCTGGCCGAGCCGAACGGCAAGCAACCCGTCGCCACCGATATCGTTCTGGTCCATCCCGCCGCTTCGACCTGAACCGAACCCGGTCGGGGCGACGCGTCGAGATCCGTTTTTGTCGAGAAGCACCATGCGCACTGTTCGAACCCTGAAGCTGTTGGCTCCGCTGGCTCTGATTTCCGTTCTGAGCCTGTCCTGGACGTTCGCCAAGACGGCCGATCCGGTCGTCGAGGTTCCGGTCAAGACCCTGGAGCCCACTCCCCAGCACACGTCCTTGGACCAGACGATCGCCAAGCTGCTGTCGCAGCACCACTATCGGCAAAGCAAGCTGGACGATCGGCTGTCCGCGCTGATTTTGAACACCTATCTCGACGATCTCGATTTCGGTCGGGTGTATTTCCTGGCCGGCGATATCGCCGATTTCGAGCAGTATCGCAACACGCTGGATGATGCCTTGAAGAGCGGCAACCTTCAGCCGGCCTACGGCATATTCAACGTCTATCTGCGCCGGCTGGCGGAGCGCACCGCCCGCGTTCAAACGCTCCTCCAGCAGGAGTTTCGCTTCAACGTGGACGAATCCCTGAGCGTGGACCGCAAAAACGCGCCTTGGGCCAAAACGCCGGCGGAACTCGACGAGATTTGGCGCAAGCGGTTGAAGCACGAGATGCTGACGCTGATGCTGTCCGGCAAAGAACAGGCCGCCGCCCGCGAGCTGTTGACCAAGCGCTACGACAACCGGTTGCGGCAGGCGCTGCAATCCACCGGCGACGACGTGTTTCAACTGTACATGAACGCGGTCGCCCAGGCGTTCGATCCGCACACCGCCTATTTTTCGCCCCGCAACACCGAGAATTTCAACATCCAGATGCGGCTGTCGCTGCAAGGCATCGGCTGCGTGTTGCGCATGGACGAGGAGCAGGTGACGGTGGTCGAGCTGGTGGCCGGCGGCCCGGCCGATCTCAGCCAGCAAATCAAGCCCGGCGACCGGATCGTGGCGGTGGCGCAGGGCGACGGCGATCCTTGGGTGGACGTGGTGGGCTGGCGGCTGGATGACGTCGTGGATCGGATTCGCGGCCAGCGCGGCTCGGTGGTGCGCTTGAAGGTGCTGCCCGGCAAGGCCGGCGCGACGGCGGCGGAAAAAACCGTGCGCTTGGTCCGCGACACCATCAGGCTGGAGAAGCAGGCCGCCAAAAGCGAGATCAAAACTCTGCGCGGCGCGGACGACCGCGAGCTGCGGATCGGGGTGATCACCATCCCGGCGTTTTACAGCGACTTCGACGCCGCCCGGCGCGGCGATCCCAACTACCGCAGCACCACCCGCGACGTGCGCGCCTTGCTCGGCGACTTGCGGGGCAAGGTCGATGGCCTGGTGCTGGATCTGCGCGAGAACGGCGGCGGTTCCCTGCAGGAGGCGGTGGATTTGACCGGCCTGTTCATCGAGGACGGGCCGGTGGTGCAGGTCAAGAACGCCGGCAGCGACGACCCGGAGGTGGAAAAGGACAGCGATCCCGGTCAGGCCTACGGCGGCCCCCTGGCGGTGTTGGTGGATCACGCCAGCGCCTCCGCCTCGGAAATCTTCGCCGGCGCCATTCAGGATTACGGGCGCGGCATCGTCATCGGCGATCCGACTTTCGGCAAGGGCACGGTGCAGACCTTGGTGGATCTGAATCGGCTGACTCGGGCCAAGGAACCGCAGGGCCAGCTCAAGCTGACTATCGCCAAGTTCTACCGGGTCAGCGGCAGCAGCACCCAGCATCGCGGCGTGCGACCGGACATCGCCATCCCCTCGGTGGTGGACAGCGAGGAGATCGGCGAAAGCGCCCAGAAGAACGCGCTGCCCTGGGACGAGATCGCCGCCACCCGCTACCGGGGCGACCGGCGCCTGGTGGCGCTGGTGCCGGAGCTGGCGCGGCGACACCAGACCCGCACCGCCAGCGATCCGGATTATCAGGCTTTCCTGCGCGACCTCGATTTTACCCGTCAACAGCGGGAAAAGACCACGGTATCGCTGCTGGAAAGCCAGCGTCGGGCCGAGCGGGAACGCATCGAGAGCTGGCAGCGAGAGCGGGAAAACCGTTACCGCAAAGCCAAGGGGTTGGCTCCGCTCAAGCCCGGCGACGAAATACCCGAGGGCAAGGACAGCGCCATTCCGGACGCCGCGCTGGAGGAAAGCGCCCGCATCGTCGGCGATCTGGTCGTCCTGGGCGGTTCCGGTAACGTACCGAGCGCCTTGGTGATGGGCCACTAGGCGCCATGGCGCCGGTGACGTTGACGCTCGACGGCGCTCTGGTCGAGCGGCTGGCCGCCGCGCTCGAACGGTTGGAAGCGCTGCTGCCGATGGTCCCGGCATCGCCCGATTGGGAGCGGTTTCGAGCTTTTCGCTGGCGCCGGCTCGGCCAGCGCGGTCACTTGCAAGCGGTGCGGCATCCCCACCGCTTGCGCTTGGCCGATTTGCGCCGGATCGACCGCCAAAAGGCGGTTTTGGACTTGAACGTCCGACAGTTTCTGGCTGGTCGGCCCTGCAACAACGTCCTGCTCTGGGGGGGGCGCGGCACCGGCAAATCCTCGCTGATCAAGGCCCTGCTCAACGAATACGCCGACTGCGGGTTGCGGCTGATCGAGGTGGACAAGCACGATCTGCTCGATCTGCCGGAAATCGTCGAGCCGCTGTACGACCGGGCGGAGCGGTTTTTGCTCTATTGCGACGATCTGTCTTTCGAGGCTAACGACCCCAGCTACAAGGCGCTCAAGGCGATGCTGGACGGCTCGATCAGCGCGGCGCCCGACAACGTCTTGCTCTGCGCCACCTCCAACCGCCGCCACCTGCTGCCCGAGTACCTGCGGGAAAATCAGGACACCCGGATCGTCGAGGGCGAACTGCACCACGGCGAGGCGGTGGAGGAAAAAATCTCGCTGTCGGAGCGGTTCGGCCTCTGGCTGTCCTTCCATCCCTTCAGCCAGGACGACTATCTCGCCATCGTCGCCCATTGGCTGGAACAACTGGGCGGGTCTGAGGGGCTGGATGAGGCGGCGCGCGAGGAGGCGCTGCGCTGGGCCTTGCAGCGCGGCTCGCGCAGCGGCCGGGTGGCCTGGCAGTTCGCCCGGGATTGGGTGGGGCGGCGGGGATTCCAGTAGGCTCGCCCGCCGGGTCAGAGACCGGTCGCATCCTCGGCGTAGCCGAACACCTCGATACCCAGTTTCTCGGCGACGGCGCGGACCGGCTGGGGCACCATCGGCGAGATCGCGATCCGGCGCTGGGCTTGACGCTGGTGGCGCTGTTCGTAAAAGCGCACCTTGCGGTCGAAGGCGTACATGTCGGACTTGGACATGGACGACTTCAGCTCGCAGATGATCAGTTCACCGTTCCTGACGATGATGTCGATTTCCACCTGATCGGGTGCTCCGAACACCATGCCGGTGTCGTCGAACTCGTTCACGTTCAAGACTTGGGCGCCGAAGCTTTGCTCTAGGATTCCTTTCAGCGCGGCGCGGAAGCTATGCTCGGAGGCGATTCCCCAACGAGCGCCCAGCGCGCCGATGCCTTGTTCCTGCCGGGTGCGACCGAGCTTGATCTCTTGGAGCATTTCGTCGTTTTTGCGGTTTTGCTCGTCCCACTTGCGGTTTTGCTCGTCCCACTTCAGCCGGTCTTCCTCGACTTTGGCGTCGTATTTGGCGACCCATTCCCGCCATTCGCGGTCGTGCTCGTCCCATTTGCGGCGCTGTTCGGCGCGATCCTCGGCGAACTCCCGAAGCATGCGGTCGAAACGGGCGTCAAAGTTTTCCTGCGTCACGGCCGTCTCGCGGATCAATTGTTCCAGCCATTGCCGGAAACCGCTGTCTTGCTTGAGTAGTTCGGGCAATTCGGCTTGCAAGCGAGCTTTCAGGTCGTCCACGGTCATGCCACTTACCTCTGATTCCAGCGTCCAGAAACGATTCTAACCCGCCAGCGCCCGCCGATACACCGCTACGGTTTCATCGACGCAGCGTTCCCACGAAAACAGACTCGCTTGTCGTAACCCGCATTCGACCGCTCCTGCTCGCCATTCGGTATCCGTCAGCAAACGCTCCAGCCCAATGGTGAGCGCGTTCACGTCTTCGGGATCAATCAGCAATGCCGCGTCGCCCGCAACTTCGGGCAGCGAAGACCGGTTCGAAGTCAGAGTCGGCGTTCCGCTGGCCAGGGCTTCCAGCACCGGTAAACCGAAGCCTTCGTAAAGAGAGGGAAAAACGAAAGCGTGAGCGCCGGCATAAATCGGTGGAAGATCTTCTTGAGATACATAGCCGAGACGCTTGATTTGACCGCCGCGTTCCAAGGGTTCCAGCCGCCGCTCCAATTCCCCGGTCAACCAGCCGCGCGCCCCGACGATCACCAGGGGATGGCAGTGGCGCAGGGGCGCCGGCAACCGGCCATAAGCTTCGATCAGGCTCAGGAGGTTTTTGCGCGGTTCCAGCGTGGCGACCACCAGCAGGTAGGGAATGCCCGCCAGGCCATGACGGGCAAGAGTCGGGGTCGATTCCGCCAGCGAGCGCGGACGGAAGCTTTCGTCGACCCCCAGGGGCACGGTTTGAATACGGTGCGCGGCAACTCCAAGCAGATCGATCAGCTCCAGGCGCACGAATTCCGAATCGGTGATGATCGTGGCGGCTTGCGCCAAAGTGCGCGGCATGTTCCGTTCCATGAAGGCGATGCGTTCGCGAGGATGGTGTTGTGGGTAGTGGAGATAGGACAGATCGTGCACCGTGGTCACCGCCGCCCCCGGAAATGGCATCAGAATGTAGTTCGGGGCGTGCAGCACATGGTCTTTGAGGTTTCGGGTCCACCAGCGGAACAGTTGGCTGCGGGCGAAATTGTAAAGATGCAGGGCCGTTATCTTGAACGGAACGCGGTTACGGATCTGGCTCAGCGTTTGGTTGGCCTTGAGGGCTTGTTCGGGGTCGGCGAGCCAGCGGTAGGCGGAGAAGAAGCGGATATCGCTGACCGCCGGATGCCGGCGCAGGCCGCGCGCCAGTTGCAGGGCGTAGTGGCCGATGCCGGTTAGCGGCGGCTGAATGGCGTCTACATTCAGAATGATGCGCATGGCGGGGCGGGCGCGTCACGCCGGAGCGCGATACATTTCCGCAAGCAGGTCGCGGATGTCGGGAATCGGTTGTTCGCCGATCAGCGAGAACAGGTAGCGGTTCGAGCCGATCAGCCGGCGAATTTCGTTGGAGCGCACGAAGGCGGGATTGACCGTGACGTTGATGTCGTAACCGGCGATGGCGTTCATGTGTGCAATGATTTCGCCCAGCGCGATCCCTCGGCCGGAGCAGATGTTGACCGTGAGTCCGCCATGGGGGCATTCCAGCAGTCTCCGGTAGGCGTCGGCGACGAAGGCGACGGCGGAAAAGTCGCGCACCACATCCAGGTTGCCCAGCTCGATTTCGGGTCGCCGCGCCCGGTAGTGGGCGACGATCTTAGGGATGAGAAAATGCTCGGCTTGGCCGACCCCGGTGTAGTTGAAGGGACGGGTGATGACGAGCGGCAGGCGGTCGTCGTAAGTGCGGACCATGTGCTCCATGGCCAGTTTGCTGTTGGCGTAATGGTTGACCGGCGCGGGGCAGACGGTTTCGTCGATGACCTCCACCGCCGGGTTGCCGTAGACGTTGGCGCTGCTGGCGATGAGTACTTTGCGAGGTTGCAGACCGACCGCGAGGATGGCATCGAGCAGGTTGAGCGTGCCGAACAGGTTGACCCGGTAGATTTCGGCGCTGTCGCTGTGCGGCACGAAGGTGATGGCGGCGAGATGAACGATATAATCCGGCCGCGCGGTTTCCAGCGCCGCGCGCAAGCCGGGCGGATCGCAGAGGTCGGCTTGCATCTCGGCCGGGGTTCGGGCCGGTTCCTGGGTCAGCCCGAAAACCTGGTAGCCGGCTTCGGTCAACCGTGCGGCCAACCAGCGGCCGGTGAAGCCGCTGGCCCCGGTGATCAGAACCCGCCTAGAAGGAGAAGCCACGCCGGTTTCTCCGCAGGTCGGCTTCCACCATCAGCCGGCAGAGTTCGTCCAGGGTGGTGGTCGGGGTCCAGCCCAGATGGTCGCGGGCTTTTTGGGGGTTGCCGCAAAGCACGTCCACCTCGCAGGGCCGGTAGTATTTGGGATTGACCCGCACCCGGATCTGACCGGTGCTGGCGTCGCGGCCCAATTCGCTGTCCTCGCTGCCATGCCATTCGAGCTGCACGCCGACGGCTTGAAAAGCCAGCTCGACAAAATGTCGAACCGGCCAAGTCTGGTTGGTGGCCAGCACGTAGGTATCCGGCTCGGAGTGCTGGAGCATCCGGTACATCCCTTCGACGTATTCTTTGGCATAGCCCCAATCGCGCTGGGCGTTCAGATTGCCCAGTTCCAGCGCCTCCTGTTGGCCCAAGTGGATTTTGGCAACAGCGTCGGTGATCTTGCGGGTCACGAATTCCTGGCCGCGCAACGGGGATTCGTGGTTGAACAGGATGCCGCTACAGGCGAACAGGCCGTAGGATTCGCGGTAGTTGACCGTGGACCAGTGGGCGAACAGCTTGGCGACACCGTAGGGGCTGCGGGGATGGAAAAACGTTGTCTCGGTTTGCGGCATTTCGTGAATCTTGCCGTACATCTCCGAGGTAGAAGCTTGGTAGAAGCGGATTTTGGGATTGACGATGCGAATCGCTTCCAGCAGGTGCAAGACGCCCAGGCCGGTAATGTGGGCGGTAGTCACGGGCTGCTCGAACGAGACGCCGACGAAGCTTTGCGCGGCGAGGTTATAAACTTCGTCGGGCTGAGCCTGCTGCAAGACGCGCACGCTGGCGCCGGGGTCGGTCAGGTCGTATTCGATCAGGTGGAGATTGGGGTGGTTCTGGACACCGAGTTCTTCCAGCCGCCAGAAGTTGACCGAGCTGGTGCGGCGGTAGGTGCCAAAGACCCGGTAGCCCTTGTTCAGCAGCAGTTCGGTCAGATAGGCGCCGTCCTGGCCGGTGATGCCGGTGATGATTGCGTTTTTCATGTCGTGTTATCGATTGTTTTGAGCCAAGTTTATTCTACGGTAGCCTGCTTGGGGTCGGCGTACACTTCGATGCCCAACTTTTCCGGAAGCCCGGCGGCGCGCGGGTCCAGAAACGGGGTGATGACCAACCGGCGGTCGGTTTTGCGTTAGTATTTGATTTCGCAGGCGATCAGCAGGCCTCAGCGCGCGCCCAAGGTGCCGATCTTGCAATCCAACCGATCCGCCATCGCCATGACTTCCTCGTGGAGACGGTGGTTTTCCGCAACCTGTTCCACCCATTTTTCGTCGAATTTGCGGTTTTGCTCATCCCAATTACGCTCCTGCACCTCGCGGTTGCAGCGCGGTTCGTCAAGCAATCGATCAAATCGGCTTCCGGTTTCCCGACGGTTGGTGCATTCACTTCCGGTGAGGTTAAGAATCCACTGGCGGAAGTCGGGGTCTTCCCGCAACCAACCGTGTAATTCCTGGCGCAAACGGTTGCGCAGATCCCCGTTCAAGGTACTCATGTCCATGCTCCATGGTTGTCGCTTGGCATATTGTAGACCGAGTTTAAAAAATTCGGTTCTTCGTCGGCTTCTGTAGAGGCCCGGCACGTTGGAGGGTCGTTGCGGAAATCCTAAGTACAGGACCTAAGTACAGGACCTCACCACCTATCAGTTTCTCATGGCCGTGCAGGGGTGATAGAAGGGCGGTAAGGGTTGTTGCATTTGCAGCCGTCTCAGGAGCAACCGCAAACCGCGCTTGAACCAGGACAAGGCACTTCGGGCAAGTTTTTTAAAGGCCCAATGATCTGGATCGGTTTGCTCTTGAGTTTTTTCCAGCGGGGTCGGGTGAGCGCGGGCGTCTTCTTGCCCGGCACGGACGCACCAGTAGAGGGCGAGCGCCATGATCAAGAGCAGGCGATCGAGGCGATCCGGGGCGCGGAGTGGGGTGGCGGCCAAGTGGAAACCGCGACTGTTGTAGTCCGAGAATAGCGGCTCGATGCCCCAGCGGCTGCCGTAATCGCGCACCGTGGCCCGGCTCGGCGGGTCATTCATCGCGATGATCCAGGGCTCGGGATGCCCCGCCTCGTGCAGAATCCCCAGGTTGGTCGGGACGCCGTGGTTGAACAATCGCACATCGGGCAGATAGCGCTCGGTGTGGCCCGCCGCCAGTTCTCCGGTGGTGGTGATCTCGCCAACGCCCGGATCGACGGTCAAACTTCCTTTCAAGCGCAACCGATAACGCCAACCCTGTGCGTGCAGCCAGGCGAACAACTCCACCGAGGGATAGAACCGATCGGCCAACACCGGCACCTCGGCGTCTTCCGGTAGCCAGTCCCGGACCCGTTCCAGCAGGGTGTGCCGGCGGTCAAACCCCGGATTGGCCGGGCCGGCTTCCGCCGCCCACGCCAGCGGTAACGCCCGATCTCCCATCACCAGACCGAGCATCAGCACCGCGAACCGATCCCCCAGATCGGTTTGATCCAGACTCAGCACCACCGGTTGCCCGTTCCGGCTGGCCTCGGCCAGAGCTTGGCGGGCCCAAGGCTCTAGCAGCACCGCACTGGACAGCAACGGATTCTTCAACAACCGGCGCAGCCACTGCTCGCGCATGTCTTGCCGTCCGGTGTCGAGCGGCAGGAGATTGGCCAGCTCCGCCGTGTTCGGGGTTCGCCCCTCGATCATCGCCCCGACCGCCAAGGCCACCTTGCCCACCACCGTCTTGCGCAGTTTCGGGAGCGCCGCGTTCAACCCCCGGCCCACTTCCTCCGCCAACCGCCGCACCGTTCCCATCCTCGCCACCTCGTGCCTCAGTTCACCCAACCCATAAAGTTAGCTCAAACTGATGGGTGGTAAGGTACAGGACAAAATCTTAACTGTTTGATCTGAAGTGTGGTTAATCTAGGCGCTTTGAGCGTCCCGACCATGGCATCGAACAATCCGACCCTCGCGCTGAAATCCGTACTGGCCGAACACCTGGACTGGCATGGCGCACGGGTTGGCTTTTTGGCGCAGTTTCTGTTGGCCCTGCTCAAGGTGCGCAGCGTCGATCTGGCGGAACTGGCCACCGGCTTCAGCGGCCCGGCGAAGGTCGACTCTCACCACAAGCGCCCGCAACGCTTTTTCCGCTCGCTCGAGATCGACCACGACGATTTGGCGCGCCCGCCGGTCTGCTCGGTTCCCGTCGGCAACGGCCCTTGGCGCCTGACGATGGATCGCACGAGCTGGAAGTTCGGCAAAATCGACCTCAACCTGCTCGTCCTCGGCATCGCCCATCGCGGCATCGCCCTGCCTGTTTTCTGGACCGTCCTCGGCGAGGCCGGCAACTCTAACGCCGCCGAGCGGATCGCCCTCGTGGAGCGCTTCTGACCGTCTTGGGCGCGGACAAAATCGCCGCCTTGCTGGCGGACCGCGAGTTCATCGGCGCGGGCTGGTTCCTCTGGCTACAGAAACAGGACATCCCGTCCCACCAGCGCCTCGAGTGCGACACCTCGATCCCCAACGCCTGGAACCGCTTCATGCGGGCCGATGTGCTGTTCGGCTCCTCGAAGCCCGGCCCGATCCACCTCCTGCCCGGACGCCGGCCGGTGTGGGGATGCTTCGTCCATCTTTCGGCGCTGCGCCTGGAGGACGGCGAACCCC
>WBZM01001133.1_pt1 | contig 12753 bp, 10 predicted proteins | sample 5204271 | NCBI WGS metagenome assembly WBZM01 (sample SAMN12344346, study PRJNA552823) | activated sludge metagenome | biome: Activated sludge suspended growth; feature: Nitrification reactor; material: Wastewater; isolation source: activated sludge from nitrification reactor of wastewater...
GAGGCGGTTGTCCAGGCGCGGGTGATCGGGACGGCTGGAGCGGCCCCACTCCCGACGGACGGAGTGGTCCGGATTCCCGGTGGCACTGTCCGAGACGTCGATCTGGCTGGGGTGGCGTCCGGAGGGGATGCCGTGCAGGTACGTTCCGACCGCCCCATCGTCGCGTCCGTCTTGCTGAAACGGCGGCCGACTCCGGAGGGACCGTCCGAGCTGGCGTGGGCCGCCTCGACCGCTCCGATCCCCGAGCTTGCGGGGACGCCGATCCTGCCGGGCACGACAGGCAAGCTCATGGTGGTGGGGACGGGCGGTGCGTGGACCGCAACCGCCTTCTTCGTCGATGCCAACGGTGAGGTGACGAGCGTGCCCGTGAACGCGGCTGCGGACACAGCCTGGGTGCGTGACCTACCGGCCAACGCCGTTGCAGTGTGGGTGCGTGCCGGGGCAGGGACAGGTTCCGTGCGTGCGGGCGTCCTCGCGGAGACCAGCGATGCAGGAGGTCCGCTCGTCACCGTCCTGCCGCTCTCGCCGATCAGCTTGTCGATGACTGATCGCCCCGTCCGCGAGATCCGCCGCTGACCAACGCCTTACGGTGGTTATCGCAGGCCTGGGGCGCGGCATACCCTCGCCCACCCGAGGTCAGTCGTCGTCGTATCGGGGATCCAGGTCACTGGGCCGGACACCGAGCAGCGCGGCTAGCTGCTCGGCGACCACTTCGTCCACAAGTAAGGCCAACTCCTGCGCCGACTGGACCCTTGTCTCGATCGGGCGGCGATAGATGACGACGCGCGCCTCGCGCCTGGCGTCCGAGGCGAAGAACCGCCCGAGCGGCACCTCATCGTGTTCCCAGGGCGCCGGGTCGCTCGGAGGAACGTCTTCGACTCCTAGCTCGAACTCGGGAAACGGCCGACCCCACTGTCGCTCGAACCGGGTTGCGGCATCAATGACCAGCTCGTCGAACCGTTCGGCGCGACTGCGCATCGAGGGGACCGCCGGCCAGGCCAACGGACCCCGCACACCTCGTCCATGGCGCCTGCGCGGCCGTCGCTGATGGAGAGGGTTACCGCTCACGACCCCCACCCTACGGCTGCCGTATGCCGTGCGATGCCTTGCGGCGTGCCGACCCGGCATCCGGAGGCCGGGCATCTAGAGTGCCCGCGTGGGGTTGATTCGGCAGTGCTCGAAAACCGGGTGTCAGCGACCGGCTGTCGCCACGCTCACCTACGTCTACGCCGACCAGACGGCCGTCCTCGGGCCGCTAGCGACGTATGCCGAGCCGCACACCTACGACCTGTGCGGGCAACACGCGGAGGGGCTCACCGTGCCGCGCGGCTGGGAAGCCGTGCGCCTGGCCTTCGATCCAATCCCGCCCGCACCGTCCACCGATGACCTCCTGGCTCTGGCCGACGCAGTCCGCGAAGCCGGCCGCCCACGCCGGGCCAGCTCCAGTGCCACCTCGACCATGCCCTCTGGCGTCCCTGACCCCGCCGCTCCCATCGGGTCGCGGCGGCCGCACCTGCGGGTGTTGCCCACCAACTGACCCACAGCCGCCGCACTAGGCTGCCGTTCGTGACCAGTGGCGAGATCCCCGACCTGACCCAAATCGTCAAGGCCTACGACGTCCGTGGCCTGGTGCCCGAGCAGCTCAATGCCTCGGTGGCCCGCGCGCTCGGTCGCGCGTTCGCGGAGGTCGTCGCGATTCCCGAGGGGTCCGCTGCGGTCGTCGTGGGTCACGACATGCGTCCTAGCTCACCGGATGTGTCGGCCTCCTTTGCCGAAGGTGTTGCGGCCGCCGGCGTGGACGTCGTCCTCATCGGACTCGCCTCGACCGACCAGCTCTACTTCGCCAGTGGCGCGCTCGATGTTCCGGGGGCAATGTTCACCGCCAGCCATAACCCAGCCCAGTACAACGGGATCAAGTTGTGTCGCTCCGGGGCTCGCCCGGTCGGGCAGGACACCGGTCTGGCCGAGGTGCGTGACCGCGCGCAGGCCCTCCTTGGGGCCGAGGGATCGCCCGCCGAGGAACCCGCGGCGCAGGATGTGAACCCGGGCGGCGTGACCCGTCGCGACGTCCTCGCGGAGTATGCCGCGTTCCTGCGGTCCCTCGTCGATCTATCTGCGAGCCGTCCGCTTCGGGTCGTGGTTGACGCCGGGAACGGCATGGCTGGACACACCGTCCCCGCGGTCCTCGGCACGGCTGCGGGGCTCCCGTCGCTGCCGCTGGAGATCATCCCGCTCTATTTCGAGCTGGATGGCACCTTCCCCAACCACGAGGCCAATCCCCTTGAACCGGAGAACCTACGTGACCTGCAGCGAGCCGTCGTCGAGCTCGCCGCGGACCTCGGCTTGGCCTTCGACGGCGATGCCGATCGCTGTTTCGTCGTCGACGAGCGCGGCGAGCCGGTGAGCCCGAGCGCGGTCACGGCGCTGGTCGCCTCCCGGGAGATCGCCAAGGCGGTTCAGGTGGGAGAGGCGCCCGGGGCCGTCCGGATCGTCCACAACGTCATCACCTCGCAAGCGGTCGCGGAGATCGTGACCGAGCTGGGCGCAGTGCCGGTCCGCACCCGGGTCGGCCACTCCTTCATCAAGGCCGAAATGGCGACGGCCGCAGCGGTGTTCGGCGGCGAGCACTCGGCGCACTACTACTTCCGCGACTTCTGGTTCGCCGACACGGGCATGCTCGCGGCGATGCACGTGCTCGCCGCGCTCGGAGAGGCGACCGGCCCGTTGTCCGGGCTTGCGGCGGCATACCAGAGGTATGCCGCGTCCGGCGAGATCAACTCCACGGTCACCGACCGAGCAGCTGCCACGGAGCGCGCCCTCGCGTGGGCCCGGGCGGAGGGCCCTGTCGAGGTCGACACGCTCGACGGGACCACGGTGCGCCATCTCGGTGAGCCGATGTGGTGGTTCAACGTGCGGGCCTCCAACACCGAGCCGTTGCTGCGGCTCAACGTCGAGGCCGCCGATGAGCCCACGATGGCCCGGGTCCGCGACGCCGTGCTCACGCTGCTGCGCCAGGTCCCGGAGGCGGTCGCTGCCGCACCGGTCGTCGCTGCAGCGCCCGCCCTTGAGCCGTGGTTGCGGGAGATCGTGCGCTGCCCGGTCTGCAAAGCCGGCCTGCGCGATGAGACCGGGCCGGCCGGGCCGGAACTGGTGTGCACGGCGTCCGGTTGCGGGCTGGCCTACCCCATCGACACGGGGATCCCAGTCTTGCTCCCCGATCTGGCCCGCCGACCCTGCTGACCGCAGGTCACCCCGGCGCTTCGCAACGGAGGATTGGGTATGCCGCTCTGGGACGAGTCCCTGGTCGATGACGAGGTCGAGCGGGAGCGCTTGGACAGCCGTGGGGTGCTGCGCGCGCTGGCGACAGCCGGGGCCCAGGTGCGGGCCGCGATGGATCTGTCGCTGGAGGCCGGCGTTGATCGGGTGGCCGGTGGGGAACGGCCCCGCGGGGTGCTTGTGGCGGCCGTTGGCGGCTCGGCAGTCGTTGGTGACACTCTGGCGCTGCTCGCCGAACCGGGGTCGCCGGTTCCGTTGGCGCAGGCGGCCAGCCTGCCCCTGCCCGGCTGGATCGGTCCGCTCGATCTGGTTGTGGCAGTGTCCGAGTCAGGTCGTGCTGCTGGGCCGTTGGCGCTGGCCGCAGAGGCCGCCCGCCGCGGTGCAGCCCTACTGACGGTGGGGGCGGTTGACTCGCCGTTGGCTGCGGTCTGCGCCTCGGCGCGGGGAGTCCACGTCGGGCTCGCCCGGGGCGGCATGTCGAGCCGCACAGCGCTGTGGGGGATGCTCACCCCGGTGTTGTTGGCCGCCGACGCCTTGGGTCTGACCCGCACCCCTGTGGACGTGTTGACGGCAGTGGCGGATCGGCTCGACGCCGGTGCAGCGGCCTGCCGGCCCTCGTCTGATGCGTTTGTCAACCCGGCGAAACTGCTGGCGGCCGACCTTGCGGGGGGCCTGCCGGTCATTCTCGGCGACGGACCGGTCGCCGGGGTGGCGGCGCGACGCGCGGCGACCATGCTGGCGCGCACGGCCCGTTACCCTGCGCCCAGCGGTGAACTGCCCAGCGCTGCCTCGGAGATCGTCGCTCTGTTGGACGGCCCCTTCACCAGTCATGGTGCTCGGGAGACGGATCTGGCCGCGGCTGTGGACGACATCTTCCGTGACCCCTTCCTCGATGGCGCTCCCGACCCACGGCTGGTCCTCGTGCTGTTACGTGGTCCGCTGGCTGGGCAGGCGGGCTCCTTGGCTGCGCGCGCTGACGCCGATGGAGACGATCTCGCCGACGCGGTCGCGACGGCCGCCCAGGACGCCGGCATCAGGGTTCGCGAACACCGGGCCGAGCCCGGTCACCCGCTCGCGCAACTGGCCGAGCTGGTGGGTCTGGTCGACTTCACCGCGACCTATCTGGCCCTCGGGCTCGGCCTCGACCCGGGGGTCTCGGCTCAGGTACGCGCGTTGGGTGACCACGGGCGGTGACATGGCAATGCCGGGTGATCGCCCCCGAGGCGACCACCCGGCATACCGGGGTTGGTTCCTCAGTCCTCTGGGACCATGGTGATCGATCCGCACGGGCACTCGGCCACGCACAACCCGCAGCCCTTGCAGTAGTCGTAGTCGATGGCGTAGCCCTTGGCAAAGTCGACCTTCTTGACCGCGTTGTCCGGGCACACCCCGAAGCAGTTGTCGCAGGCGAAGCAGTTGCCGCACGACATGCACCGACGGGCCTCGAACTTGGCGTTGTCCTCATCCAGACCCTGGACGACCTCGTCGAAGGTCGATGACCTGCGGGCGCCTTCGAGGTGCTCGCGGTGTTGGTGAGGAGCGTCGGCGTAGTACCAGGTGGTCAACTTGTCGAACGTCGCCACCGGGCGCTTGTCCGGCGGGTTGTATGCCGCGCCACGCAGGAACCCGTCGATGTGCCGGGCCGCCTTCTTGCCGTGGCCGACCGCGACCGTGACAGTGCGCTCCGCCGGGACCATGTCGCCACCGGCGAAGATGCCCCGGCGTCCGGTCATCATCGAGCCATCGACGGCGACGACGCCGTCTTCGACAGCGATGCCTTCGACGCCTTCCAGGAAGCTGAGATCGGCCTCCTGGCCGAGTGCGAGGATCAGCGAGTCAGCCTCGAGTTCCTCGAATTCGCCGGTGGGCTGCGGGAAACCGGTCTCGTCCAGGGCCATCTTTTCGACGAGCATCTTGCCCTCGTCGACGTGCTTGATCGTCGAGAGCCACTTGAGCATGATGCCCTCTTCGAGCGCCTCTTCAACCTCGAAGTCGTGCGCGGGCATCTTGTCGCGGTTGCGCCGGTAGACGATGATCGCCTCTTCGGCGCCAAGGCGCTTCGCGGTGCGGGCCGCGTCGATGGCGGTGTTACCGCCGCCGTAGACGACGACCTTGCGGCCGAGCATCGGCTTCTCTTCCTCGGTCTCGACATCGTGCAGGTAGGTGACCGCGTCCAGGATCTTGGCGGATGCACCGGCCGGGATATAGGCCCGCTTGCCGATGTGGGCGCCGACGGCGAGGAAGATCGCGTCAAAGCCCTCGGCGAGGGCGGCTTCGAGGTCGGTGACCTTGGCGTTGAGCTCGATGCTCACCCCGATATCGGTGATCCGCTTGACCTCGGCGTCGAGGATCGGGCGAGGCAACCGGTAGGACGGGATCCCGAAACGCATCATGCCACCGGCCATCGGGCCCGCATCACGTACCGTCACCTCGTGCCCGAGTCGGCGCAGGTGGTATGCCGCCGACAGCCCGGACGGTCCGGCACCGACGACCAGGACCCGCTTGCCGGACAGCGTCTCGGCAGCCGGGGGCTCGAAAGCCCAGCCCTTGGCCAAGGCTTCGTCGCCGAGGAAGCGCTCGACCGCGTTGATGCCGACGGCCTCGTCGACTTCAGCCCGGTTGCAGGCGTCCTGGCATGGGTGGTAGCAGACCCGGCCCATGATTGCCGGGAACGGGTTGTCCTGGGTCAGCTGCCGCCAGGCCGCCTCGTAGTTGCCTTCCTCGGCGTGGAACAGCCACTGCTGGATGTTCTCGCCAGCCGGGCAGGCCTGGTTGCACGGGGGCAACAGGTCGACATAGAGGGGCTTTTCGGTCCGCCAGGTGCCCGTGTGGTTGGCCAGACTGGATCCCAAGTCGAGGGTGATAGCAAAGGGCTTCTGCATCAGGCGTTCCCCTCGGTCGTGGCCGTGGCAGCGGCCTGGGTGTCGGCGGTCTGGGTGGTGAACGCCGGGTCGTGCAGGGACATCTGATCGGTCCGGTCCGGTGTTTCCGGTGAGGTGCCGGTCGGGAGCAGGTTGTAACGACGGATGTTGCGGTCCGCCTGCGCTTGGAGACGATCGATGACGTCCTGACGGCGGCTCGGGGAGAAGAGATGGGCAAAACGCTTCTGGGCCTTGAGGTAGTCCTCCACCGGAACCTGTCGACGGATTGGTGAAGAGGCAACGACCTCGCCGAACTCGGCCTCGAAGACGGGGAAGATGCCGCTTTGAGTGGCCAGGCGGGCGATCTTCAGCGTGTCGCTCGACGCCGTTCCCCAACCGAGGGGGCACGGCACCATGACATGGATATAGCGTGCTCCGCGCATCGACATGGCCCGGTGAACTTTGGCTTCCAGGTCACGCAGGTCGGCAACCGATGCGGTGGCGACGTAGGGGATCTCATGTGCCATGGCGATGCGCGGGAGGTCTTTGCCTTGTCCGAACATGTTTCCGGGCTCATCGCCAACGGCCTGAGTCGTCGCGGTCCGGGCAGCGGGGGGCGTGGCCCCGGATCGCTGGATCCCGGTGTTCATGTACGCCTCGTTGTCGTAGCAGATGTAGAGCACGTCGTCGTTGCGCTCGAACATCCCGGACAGGCACCCGAACCCGATGTCCACGGTGCCGCCGTCGCCACCTTGCGCCACCACCCGGACGTCGCTGCGTCCCATGGCCTTGTATGCCGCGGCGACGCCTGCCGCGACCGCTGGCGCGTTGCCGAACAGCGAGTGCAACCAGGCCACCCGCCATGAGGTCTCGGGGTATGGAGTGGAGAAAACTTCGAGGCAGCCGGTGGCGTTGACGGCAACGAGCTTGCCGTCCGCAGCGTGCATCGCCGCATCGAGGGCGTATCGCGCCCCGAGGGCCTCACCGCACCCCTGGCACGCGCGGTGACCAGAGGTCAGAGCGTTGGTCCGGTTCGGATCGGACTGGACCGAACGGACCTCCAGGGGCAGCAGACGGTTTCCCACTGCGAAGGACCCCACCTGATAGAACTTCAGAGGCTTGCTGGCCGGGTCCTCGTGCAGGACCTCGGGAACGATCCCGTGGTGGAAGCCAGCCGAGTCGACGGTCGTGTCGTGGGTCGTCATCAGGGTCTCCTCGTCAGACCGTCGCGGGCCGGGCCGAGCCCAGGTCCCGAAGCATGTTCTCCGCGGCCGGCCCAGACCGGCGCCCGGCACGGGTACGGGCGAGTTCGCGCTCGACAAGGTCGGTGTCCAAGTCGAGGAAGGTCAGTGGCTCCAAGGTGTCCGTGACGGCCTTGTCGAGCATCCCGTGCAGTGATCCCTTGAGGATCGGCCGACCACCCAGCCCCGCGACGACGGTGTAGTTCGTGATCGGGTGCGTGGACATGGCCATCCGGACGTGGGAGGCGACGATGCCGCCAATACCCACCGAGAACGCCTTCTCAAGGCAGACGAACCGCGTGGCGTTGCCGATCGCGGCTTCGACGGCCTTGAGCGGGAAGGGGCGGAACGATGTGATGCCGAGAACGCCGATCTTCTCGCCCCGGGCTCGTCGTTCGTCGACCACGTCTTTGATCGTGCCGAGCACCGATCCGAGGGCGATGACGACGGTCTCGGCGTCGTCGGTGAGGTAGGGGTGCACAAGGCCTCCGGAGTCCCGCCCGAACGCCGCCTTGAAGTCGGCGGCGACCTGGGGGATCAGGTCAAGGGCCTGCATCTGCCGGTCGTGGGCGAGGTAGCGGACTTCGGTGAATGCCTCGGGGCCGACCATGGCACCGATGGAGACCGGATCGGCGGGATCGAGCACCTGACGCGGTTCGAACGGCGGCAGGAAGGCATCGACCGCGTCGCGCTCGGGGACGTCGACCTCCTCGACCGCGTGGGTGAGGATGAAGCCGTCCATGCACACCATGACCGGAAGCGAGAGTTCCTCGGCGATCTTGAACGCCTGCACGTGCAGGTCTGCCGCTTCCTGGTTGGTCTCGGCGTACAGCTGGATCCAACCGGAGTCCCGCTGGCTCATCGCATCGGTGTGGTCGTTCCAGATATTGATCGGGGCGCCGATGGCTCGGTTTGCCACCGTCATGACGATCGGCAGTCCGAGGCCGCTGGCGTTGTAGACCGCTTCGACCATGTAGAGCAGCCCTTGGCTAGCGGTCGCCGTGTAGGCCCGTGCGCCGGCCGCCGATGCCCCGATCGCCACGGACATCGCGGCAAACTCGCTCTCGACATTGACGTATTCGCAACCCGGCAGCTCACCCCGCTTGACGATGGCGGACAGGCCTTCGACGATATGCGTCTGGGGCGAGATGGGGTAGGCGCAGATCACCTGTGGGCGGCACGCGGCGACGGCCTGGGCAACGGCCAGCGAGCCCTCGATCTGGGTACGCAACGACGTCTCCTAGGTGTGGGAGGGAACGAGGGACTGGACCAACTCGTATGCCGCAGTGGCGGCGGCAACGTTCTTGGCGCCGAGGGCGCCGGGGAAGTGGTCCTGCATCGCCTCCAGGAGCGCCGGCAAGTGGACCAGGCCGGTGAGGGCAGCCAGGCCACCCAGCATGACGAGGTTGGGGACGGGTCGACCGATGTGCTCACGGGCGATGTCGGTCGCCGGAATGCTGAGCAACCGGTTGGCTCCCAACCGATCGGCTAGGTCCTGCAATCCCAGCTGTCCGGGCGTCGACGTCGAGTTGATGAGCGCGTAGCCGCTGGGCTTCAGTCCCGAGAACACGTCGACCTGATGCAGCAAGGTCGCGTCTTGGACCACGAGAGCATCCGGTGCCACGACGGGCTCCCGAACGCGGATCTCCGTGTCGGCGACCCGACAGAAGGCGACGACCGGAGCTCCTGTGCGCTCCGAACCGAAGCTGGGAAAGGCCTGGGCGTGTCGGCCTTCGTCGAACGCGGCGACAGACAGGAGCTCGGCAGCGGTGACCACGCCCTGCCCTCCTCGGCCGTGGATGCGGACCTCGAACATGGCTGAAACGTATGCTGTGCATCACCCCTGCGCCAAGGGACCAATGGTCCTCAGTTCCCTAGATGTCCTCTGGGTGAACGGCGGTAGACATCGGGCTGTCGGACTTTCACTGCCGATCGAGGGGCCAGAGGTCCCGTTACAAATCCCGGTGACCTGTGGCAGATTTGCGCCCACGACGGTATGCCGTGCCCCACATCCGGGTGCTTCCAGCGGCGCCGTCAGGTCTGTCGCCGTCGGAAGGTTGCGCCACGATGAGCAAGAAGATCGACGTCACGGAGCTCGCTCTCCGCGATGCCCACCAGAGCCTGTTCGCTACCCGCATGGCTATTGAGGACATGGTCCCGATCTGTGAGGAGATCGACCAGGCTGGCTATTGGAGTGTGGAGTGCTGGGGCGGAGCCACGTTCGACGCGTGCATCCGCTTCCTCAACGAGGACCCGTGGCAGCGGCTGCGGACCTTCCGCGAGCTGCTTCCCAACTCCAAGCTGCAGATGCTCCTTCGTGGGCAGAACCTCCTCGGCTACCGCCACTATGAGGACGAGGTCGTCGACCGCTTCGTCGGCAAGGCCGTCGAGAACGGCATGGACGTGTTCCGGACCTTCGACGCGCTCAACGACGTCCGCAACGTCAAGCGTGCGATCGCCGCGGTCAAGCGCGAAGGCGCCCACGCCCAAGGCACGCTGTGCTACACCGTGAGCGAGCTGCACACCGTGCAGGGCTACGTCCAGATGGCCCGCGACCTGATGGACCTTGGGTGCGACTCGCTGTGCCTGAAGGACATGGCCGCGCTTCTGCAACCGCAACCGGCATACGACATCGTCAAGGCGATCAAGGACGACCTTGGTGAGGACGTCCGGATCCACATTCACTGCCACGCGACAACGGGTGTCACGCTCGTCTCGCTGATGAAGGGCATCGAGGCCGGGGCCGACTGTGTTGACGCCGCGATCTCCTCGATGAGCCTGGGCCCGGGCCACAACCCGACCGAGTCGCTCGTCGAGATGCTCCCGGGCACCGGCTTCCACACCGAGCTCGACGAAGCCCGCCTCATCAAGATCAAGGACTACTTCGCCGGTATCCGGCCTAAGTACGCCGAGTTCGCGTCGAACATCATCGGTGTCGAGACCGAGATCTTCAAGAGCCAGATCCCCGGCGGGATGATCTCCAACATGGAGAGCCAGCTCAAGGCTCAGGGTGCCGCGCACCGGATCAAGGAGGTCCTTGAGGAGGTTCCGCGGGTGCGCGCCGACGCCGGGTACCCGCCCCTGGTCACCCCGTCGAGCCAGATCGTCGGCACCCAGGCCGTCTTCAACGTCATGATGGGCCGCTACAAGGTCCTCACCGGCGAGTTCGCCGACGTCATGCTCGGCTACTACGGCAGCACGCTCGGCACCCCCAACCCGGAGGTCGTCGAGATCGCCCGCCAGCAGGCCAAGAAGGACCCCATCACCTGCCGACCGGCCGACTTGCTCCCCGCCGAGTGGGAGAAGGACCGCGAGGAGGCCGGCGCCCTGCAGGGTTTCAACGGCTCTGACGAGGACGTCCTTACCTACGCGATGTTCCCCAAGGTGGCCCCGACGTTCTTCGGAACCCGCGACCAGGGCCCCAAGAACGTCGGCAAGGACCCCGAGACTCTGGCGGCCGAGAAGAACGCCGCTGCCGCCGGCGCGCAGCCCGGGCAACCGGTCCGCACGCCCATCCGCTACAAGGTCATCGTCAACGGCGCTCCCCACAGCGTCCAAGTCCAGCCGTCCTGAAAGGTCAGCCGTGGCAGCGCAAAGCATGCAGGAGAAGATCGAAGAACTGCACCAGCGTCGGGCCTCCCTCGCCTCCGCCGGAGGCGAGCAGCGGGTCGCCAAGCAGCACGAGCAAGGCAAACTCACTGCGCGTGAGCGGATCGAGGAGCTCTTGGACGAGCACTCGTTCCAGGAATCCGCCGTGTATGCCGTGCACCGCGCCACCCGCTTCGGCATGTCCGACAAGGATGTGCCCAGTGATGGCGTCGTCGTCGGGCAGGGCACCGTGCTGGGCCGCCTGGTCCACGTGGCCAGCCAGGACTTCACCATCCTCGGCGGGACCATCGGTGAGTTGCACGCCGACAAGATCGCGCAAGCGGCCAATATGGCGCTGCGCACCGGGTCGCCGTTTGTGTGCATCAACGACTCGGGTGGCGCCCGGGTGCAGGAGGGTGTCGATGCGCTGAACGGCTGTGGGCACATCTTCTACGCCAACGTGCTGCTTTCGGGCGTCGTGCCACAGATCTCGATCCTCGCCGGGCCGTGCGCCGGGGCGGCGGCATACTCCCCGGCTCTCACGGACTTCATCATCCAGACCAAGCAAGCGCAGATGTACATCACCGGCCCCGATGTCATCAAGCAGGTCACCGGTGAAGAGGTCAGCCACGAGGATCTTGGCGGGGCAGCGGTCCACGCTGGCCGCTCCGGTGTCGTCCACTTCGTCGCCGAGGACGATGCTCAGGCAGCGCTCATCGCCAAGAAACTGTTGAGCTTCCTCCCGCAGAACAACACCGAGGACCCGCCTGAGCTCGAGCATGACGGCAACGTCGACGACGACCCGGCGCTGGACACGGTCATCCCCGACGATTACCGCAAGCCCTACGACGTGCGGGACGTCATCGCTCGGGTCGTCGACGATGCCGACTTCCTTGAGGTGCACGCGAGCTGGGCGGTCAACGCGGTCGTCGGCTTCGGTCGGGTCGTCGGGCGCACGGTTGGTGTCATCGCCAACCAGCCCAACCAGCTCTCCGGCGTCCTGGACATCAACGCGTCCGACAAAATCGCGCGCTTCGTCCGATTCTGCAATGCCTTCAACATCCCGCTGCTCACCTTCGTCGACACCCCCGGCTTCATGCCGGGAGTCGACCAGGAATACAACGGAATCATCCGGCACGGGGCAAAGGTCCTGTTCGCCTACTCGGCGGCGACCGTGCCGAAGGTGACCGTCGTCCTGCGCAAGGCATTCGGTGGCGCTTACATTGCGATGTGCGCGCGGGCCCTGGGGGCCGACAGGGTGTTTGCCTGGCCGTCCGCTGAGATCGCGGTCATGGGTGCCGAGGGGGCTGCGGGGATCGTCTTCCGCAAAGAGATCAATCAGGCCGACGACCCCATGGTCAAACGTCAGGAACTGATCGACGAATACCGCGGCACGTTCGCCAACCCGTATGTCGCCAGCGAGCATGGTCTGGTCGACGACGTCATCGTCCCGGCCGAGACCCGCCGGTATGTGGCCCAAGCGTTGGAGTCCTTGACGACCAAGCGCGACATGCGTCCGCCCAAGAAGCACGGCCTCATGCCGATGTGACCTGGCGACCGACGAAGACCATGAGAGGTTCTCCATGACAGCCACCCCGATGGACGTCGCTCGTTTGGCCGACTTGGTCGAGGAGATGCAGCGACGGATCACCAAGCTGGAGAAGCAGCTTGCCGAGGCGCAGGGGCCGCAAGGCCCAGTCCCGATCGACACGATTCTGGCCATCTCGGCCGCGGTCGCGGCATACCTGGGTAAGAAGGCGACCGTCCGGCAGATCCACTACAGCCAC